>LFCJ01002205.1_pt1 | contig 13973 bp, 22 predicted proteins | sample 643141 | NCBI WGS metagenome assembly LFCJ01 (sample SAMN03766243, study PRJNA286221) | soda lake metagenome | biome: soda lake; feature: Kulunda steppe; material: water; isolation source: sample B1-Br-g2 brine of Lake Bitter-1 | place: Russia: Kulunda steppe | collected 2010-07 | reverse complement strand
GTCTGCTGCGGGCCGGGTGGTGTGCACCCCAATCGCCCGAGGGCGTGCACGTGTGCTGAATGCAATGAGGGGCGCTGGGGGAGAGCGGGTCGAGCGCCGCTGCATTTTGCGCAGCTCATGGCGCGCATGCGCAAGGGCCCTGCGGGAGGGGCTGGCACGCAGCGCGGCCTGCAGCAGCACAGCGCGGTGGCGTTATGTGTGTATGTGTATGTGTGCGTGTGTGTTGTGGCACATATTTTGTGAGTGCATGCGCATATTGTGATTCGCAAGGGCGAATGCGCTTGTTTGGGTATGAGTGCGTGTGTGTATCTGTCCGCGCAAGCATTAGCAACTGCATGTGCACATGTTTTGCATTGATGCCTTGCTGGGACCAATCAGCTCTGACACAGTGTTAGTACAAAACAAATGCATGCGCGTGCGAAAGGGAGTGCGTGTTTGTGTGCATGCGCGCACATATGTGCGTGGATGCGTGTATGTGTGTGTGAATGCGTGCATGCGTGTGCACATGCGCGTGCACATGTGTGTGTGTACGCATGCGCGCCACCCCAACGCACAACATCCGCCCCAGACGCACCTGCTCCAGCAGCGCGCAGCCTTCCTTGTACTGGTCAGCATCATTATGGCAACTGATATACTGCCAGCCAAGCTCCTGGCCACAGCAGCGGCAGCCCAATGTGTGAAGGGTGTACAGGCCTGAGTGCAGCCTGCAGTCACACACACGCGCGCAAGCAAATGCTCACCCACAAGCCCGCACACACTTATGTCTGGTGCGTCTATCTGACATGCTGGGCAAGCATTTGGGCACACACACGGAGTGCATGAGGCAAGCATGTGCGCGCGCAAAGGTACGCATTTTTAAAACAAATGCACTGGGTGCATGTGCGATGCAATGTGGGGTGCCGCGGAGGTGCCGCGCGCTGGCATGGCATGCAGAATGGGGTGTGTCCGCGTGCTCATGCAGAATGGGGTGTCTGCGTGCTCGCTTTGCACGCAGTTGATGGCTGGCAGCTCATTGTGCCAGGCGGCTAGGCCAAAGGTCGTTGGCTTTTGACTCGACAAGCCTCCTCAACTTGCTAATCTGGGGGACCTGAGGCTGTGCTGCGCAGGCTGACAGCGCACAGTAACAGTTGTGACGCTTGACACGTAGCAGCCCAAGGCAGATGAGCTCGATTCATTGGCCATTATTGCTTGTCCTATCAATCAATATTGCTATCAATCACTATTGCTTTGTCCTACCACACGGGTACGGCTCAAGGTCAGTGGCGTGCGCATGCTTGTGTGCCCCAGCGCAAAGCGTCCCCCTCTGGCACAACACCACTCCCACTGCACACTTGCCGCTCGGTTCGGGGCTTGGAGATGGGCACCACGTTGCCGGTTGTGCCGCGCAGCAGGAAAGCAGGCTTGTTGAAGCCCATGTGGCCGGACCAGATGACCGCAGAGTTGTTGGCGATGTCCACCCCGCAGTTCAGGCACGTGTACCGACTTGCGTCATCATCCTCACAGTACTGCGTGCACAAGTGAGCCAAGGGAGGTGAGGTGAGGTGAGATATCATGCAAGCTGCCATGGCAGGCTTGGGCACATGATGTGCCGCATCTGCAACCCTGCCGGCAAAGCTGGCAGAGGAGCTGGCAGGCTTGCACAGGCAACAGGGGAAGGGACCGTCAGGGTGGAAGGCACAGGGTGCCATGGAGAAAAAGAAGACGTTGCCCTGAGTTTGCTGGGTGCGCAGGGAATTTGCTGGTGTGCTCGTCATTGGGAACAAGGGTTTCTGCTTGAGGAACGGGATGGCCTGTGGGGGTGCCCAAACGCAGCCCATGGGGTGAGGTTTCAACGTTCATACCTGGATGAACAGGCGTCCCATGGCAGGTCCTCCTGTCCCCCGTGGGTGGGAACCCAGGGATGTGCTTGGATCGTTCTCTTTGCTTGTACACTTCTCAGCTAATTATATGAATAAAATTAAACAAATACAAGCGTGGCAGCTCCAATTCGTTGCCAACAGGACAACTTACGCGCCAACTTTTTAGGGAAAGTTACATTTTAAAATGGTTGCGGAGAAAATGGAGACAGATGGTAAGAAGCAAGAAATGGAGACCCGTAGTGGTCCCGATGTAGCCAAGGCAGTGATCACGCCCTTGGCGAGTCTCTACATCATTTCTGGGATGCTCGAGACTGGCGTGAAGCAGAAGGAGACCCGGATGGGCCGGGTGATGCGCCTGTGTGCTTCTGTGCGAAAGCAGCTGGAACCAGCGATGCTGCGTACTTTCATCAGCACCGTTTTGACGGAGGACGTTGAGAGCAAGCAATTCTTGGCAGCCCACGCGGAGCAAGTGAGAAAAGGGGGAGTTTTGGCTTCTGCTCGAGTGACGCAACATAGTGTGCCTTGCTTGTTTGAGGGCATGGGCTGGATCAGTGAACAGGTAGGCTGTCCTGCACTGCACTGCACCGCACTGCGGGGAGTCCTCAAAAGAACATGCCTCTTTGTATTTGGGTTGAAGTGTGACGGTGGCTACTTTTATTGCGCAGGCCTCAGCAGGAGGAGATGTGGCGATGGACAGAGCTGAGGCCAGCACAAGCGGGGAAGCTGAAGCCCAGGGCCCTGCCTTCAAGCCTTCCAACACGCCTGAAGTGGAGATGCTCTGCTTCATGCTGCTGCTCATGAACCTAATGGACATGAAGAAGGCGCAGCAGGCAGGTCAAAGGATGGCCAGTGCATGCCCAGCGAGGCAGCATCACGCACATGGGGTCGCGTGTTGCTCAGGAACCATGCGCTGAGCTTCAAAACACACGACAACGAAGGCTCAACTCCTTTGCTTGTACCTTGAGTGCATGCCAGTCTCCTTGAACAGTCGTGCGTGAGCAAGCAATAGGTGAAGAGCTTCGATCAGCGCTTGACGCTGCGAGCCTGTGTTCCATGCATGCCTGTGTATTTGTATCCTTGTTGCTTTCCCTGGTGGCAGAACCCAAGGACGATGGAACAAGCATGCATGTGTACCATAGTGCACACTTTTCCGTGTGCCATCAACATGTGTGTGTGTGTGTGTGTTTGATCCGCCAGTGTATGTGATTGTGTGTGAGTATGTGTACGTGTGTGTACGTGTATGTGTGTGTACGTGTGCACGTGCAGGCGCGCACGCCTCGCCTGAGTCTAAACAGACATGTGTGGATTGCAGGCTAAGGAGGTATCCATCAAGGCCCTGGAGAGATTGAGTACGCTCAACAGGAGGACCTTGGACGTTATCGCTGCCCGCATCTACTTCTACTATGCATGGTCACATGAGCAGATGGGCCAGCTGGCTGATGTGCGCAGGTGTGCTGCCTGCCCGCGCTTGCCAGTGTTTATTGCAAGGTTTTGGAGGGTGCTCCTTAAAAAAACAGAGTAGCAAGGCCTTCAATTCTTTGCCTCAATTTGGCTGCGCAAGTATCTTGATTACATTATTCACATCAATGTCTGATTTTCAATAGTGGCCCCAACTGAGTTCAAAAAGTCAACACCGTGTAACAGACTGCCAAACCATGCCCACCTACACCTATGCTAACCTCTTATTAGTCCTGCCTTGCCTGTCTGGTTGCCACGCAAATGAAACAGTTTCATGCTTTATAATTTTTTTTGTAGCTTTTCATTGCTGTCAGATGGCGAAGGGCCTTTGCTGCTGCTGCTGCTGCTGCTGCTTGCCCTATGGCGCTGGAGGCTACCTCTTCTAGATTCTCCAAGTTTACAACCGACTACTTGGCCACTGCCTCCGTTATTCCTCTGTTGCTCCTGCTGCCCCTGTTGCTGCTGCTGCTGCTGCTGCTGCTGCTGCTATTGCTTGGAGGTTCTGCATGCTGTGGTGCTCATGCTACTTTCTTTTACGCCAGAACCAGCAGATCTGCTTTTCTACCCATGAGTATGGCTCGCACTTGCACAGCACATGCCCCTATTCCACCATGTACTGCCTCTCCAACTCAGGAACTTAGTTAAGATCACCCAGCTTGTGCTCTCCCCATGACACCTTGGCTCCCAATCTTGCCCCTCACGCTTCCTAGGCCCAGGAACCTGCCCCTCATGCCGTTCATCAGTCTGTCCTTCAACTGCAGTCTCTTGCTTTGCCTTACAGGCATGTTTGCATGCTACTGTGCATGAGTAGCTAGAGCTGCGGCTGCGGCTGCAGCTGCAGCTGCGGGTACTGCTGCTGGTAGAGAGGAGGGACCAGCCACCCCTGCCTCTCCGTGTTGCCACCCTCGCGAGGTGCCTTCACGCAGCCAGCTCCGCGCTGCCGCTCTTCTACAGCCGGTCAAAACACTGCTCCACACACCCCTGGCCCTTGCTGCAGCACGCTGCTGGCTTTGCACCGGACCACCACCCTCCGCCATGACAGCATTGGGCAGGAGACCCTGCTCAACCTGCTGCTGCGCAACTACCTGCACTACGGGTTGTATGACCAGGTGTGCCTGCCGAGGAAGAGCCTGCACGCCGTTTGACTCTGTGCAGCCTCGTCTGTGCCCCTCCTTGCCCGGGCCTATTGTCGCACTCGTCGCCGTCTGGACTGCAGCACTGCGCAACTGCCGCCACAACTTTCCAGCCACTTCTCAGGGTTGGGAGCTTATTGCCAGCAATGTTGAAGGTGCCATTGTCATTCCAGGGGCTACTCCCTGCTTTGTCTTGCGACGGTGGCCTGCCGTGCTCAGTGCAATGGAAGCATGCGGCGAGCTCCGCAGCGCAGGGCAGGAAGCTCAGCACTTGCGCCCACGTCCGCGTGCCTTCTTGCGCAAACCTGTGTGCCCATGCCCGTAAACCAGCGTGCACCCTTCCCCCACTTGCAGGCAGAGAAGTTCCGCAGCAAGGCACAGAAGGAGGATGTGTTCCGCTCGCACCAGCAGTACTGCCGCTACTTGTTCTACTTAGGCCGCATCCGTGCCATTCAGCTGGAGTACTCGGAGGCGCGCGACTGCCTGCAGCAGGTGCGCAGAAATAGGCGCATGCCAGAGCCAGCTGGCCGTGCGTCGCGCCCTTGCTCTGCTCAGAGCCCACAAGCGAGCCTCCCTGCATGCATGCCCTTGTTGCAGCCAGCCGCATGCACACGCACGCGCTTAGCATCCATATGTTTTGTACTGACGCCCTTTCAGCCAATTGGCATAAGTATCTATGCGCAGCATATCAGTGGGAAATCTGGCAGGCTGGCTGGCGCAGCAGTGGCCTCTCGGCCCCTTCCCCTTCCTGCTCCACGCTCAGCACCAGCAGCACTGCATTTTCTTTTGCCTTTTGAAACAGCCCCATTTTGCATGCATGACCTGAGCGCCTTGCGTCCCTCAGCTTGCCACCACCTGGCTTGACCTCTCAGATGCTGCCTCACTCTGCGCGCGTCGCCCTGTTCCTCTACTGCAGGCCTCGCGCAAGGCCCCCAACTCTGCTCTTGGTTTCCGTGTCATGGCTGACAAGTGGTTGACATTGGTGAGTGCATTCCTCGTGGAGCTGGCGGTGCCCTTGCGCATCCAGCCCTGCGCCGCAGCTTCCTCTGCTAGCAGGAGGCTCACCCGCATCAGCCATACCAGCTCTCAGAATCAGAGTCACGTCACGGGGTGCAGGTCCTGGGCTGTGGGCATGGCCGCTCAGGCCTTGCCCAAGGTTCCTTTCTTTAGCGCAGCATGCCTCCAGCACATCAATCCAGGGCAGACACTTCGTGCGAAGTGCTGGTGTTGCCTGCCCGCATGCAGGTGCGGTTGCTCATGGGTGAGGTGCCTGAGCGCGCTGAGTTTGCTGTGCCAGGCTTGGCACAGCCGCTGCAGCCCTACTTTGAGGTCACCCAGGCGGTGCGGTGTGGCAACCTGGATGCCTTCGCACAGGTGTGTGTGTGTGCATGTACTTGCGTGTGCAGCTAATAAATTAAAGCCAAGTGCAACAGCCAGCGCCAGCAAGCCTGCATGCGCAGCCTCCACGGTACTGTTGGAAAAGATGCGCTTGCCACAGCCTAGGCAAGCGCTTGAAGCCAAAGCTTTCATGGGCTCCTGGTGTGAGTGCGCGTGTGCGCGCTCATGTGTGTATGTTGTATATATGTGCGTGTGTGCGCGCGCCTGCACCCTGAGGTGTGCATTTGAATTGGAAATCAAATTGAATTGCATGTATCTCCTTCTTTGCCACGTGCGTCGGGTATGTCAACAAAAAGGCATGCGTTGCCCCTCACAAATGCTCTGGTGGCTTGGGCCCTGGTGTTGTTTGTAGCCAGGGCTCAGCCCTGAACGCCTCCTGCTCGCATCCCTGTAGGTGGCGGCAAAACATGATGCCATCTTCCGCGCCGATGCGACGCGCAACCTGGTCACCCGCCTGCACCAAAATGTGCTGCGCACAGGCCTGCGACGCATCAGGTGTGCAGCTGCGCTTGTCGTTGTGTTCACACACTGCAGGAGCAGAGCCCTGCAGCTTTTGGGGGCATCTTTGGCATGCTTTACGCCCTTGTCGGCTGTTTCATGTTTTCGTATGGAGTCAGGCATAGACAGCCTAACAGCCTACAATCCGTTGCTGTAAGGACTGCCTACTATGCTCAATTCTTAAGCGCTGCGGACGCATCCCACCTGCCCTCTAGCAGGCGTAGTAGCGATGTGGCACGTGTGGAGCGTTGTCAGTTAGCGCTCATGCCTCTCCAGTGCTTCAGCTGCTCCTCCTCCTTCTCCTGTACGTGAGCTTTGCGGGACATTGCATGGGCCCTGTGGTCGCCTTCAAGCAGGAGGTCTGCGCCCTCTAATGCCAACTAGTGCGTTCTTCCCCTCACTGCCGCACCTGGGCCGTCGCCGTCCTGCCCATCCCTGCAGTATGGCCTACTCACGCATCAGCCTGGCGGATGTGGCTGCCAAGCTGGCGCTGCCAAGTGTAGAGGACACGGAGTGCATTGTAGCCAAGGCCATCCGCGACGGCGGCGTGGATGCTGTGCTGGACCATGAAGCAGGGGCCATGGTGTCCAAGGAGACGCAGGTGGGCGGCAGGTCCCCCCCCACTCCCCGTATCCCTGCCTGGGGTTTTCGGTGGACCACCCTGGGCAGTACTTGCTGCCGCACCATGCGTTGTGGGCGCCTTCACCTGCCTGCAAGCTGGAGGTGATGCTCCTGAGTTTGGCAGCAGGCGTGTACACACCTGGGGGGCGCGCATCTTGGGTTACAGACCATCCTGTGTCCTCAGCACGGTTGCCTTGATGTGCGCTGCAGGATGTGTACGTAAGCTCAGAGCCTGCGGAGGCCTTCCATGCGCGTGTGGCGTTCTGCCTGGATCTGCACAATGAGGCTGTAAAGGCAATGCGATACGAGGTGAGCGCGCTTGAAAGGGCTGCACGTCCCTCTGTCGAGAGGAGCCACTTACTGAAGACCATGGAATTTACGAGACAGAGACGTCAAGCATGTCATATACCTGTGCAATGCTATGAATGCACTGACCCATAGGGACCAGCCCAGTGCCGGTGGGAGGAGTTGATGTGCGCACCTTCCTACTAGCTCCATTTGTTGGGAGAGGACTTGCACCTCACCCCCATGTCGTCATCATGAGGAGTGTCATGAGGAAACATTTCTTTTTAAGAAGCAAGGAGGCCAAATGTATCCACAACTGGCGCATAGGCACGATGTCCCGCTGCCTCCTTACACTGCTCGGGGTGGATCTGCCTGGTCCAGCCAATCTTTCGCTGGCTGGCATGAGAGTCGATGGCCAACTTGATTCACATTTGCCTTTTCTTTTTCCCCTCATACAGCCGGATGCTCACAAGAAGAAGCTGGAAAGCGCAACTGCACGCGCTGAGCGCCTGGCAGCAGAAGCAGAGCTTGCCAAGGCGTTAGAAGAGGAGGGAGACGATGGCGACATCGATGGTTACGATGGATTCTGATCAGGGTCACTTGTGCTGCAGATACTTGTGGTTGGGGCAGCATCCTTGTGTGCTGAGAAGGACGTGCCTCGAGAAAGTGCCATCACATTTGACTCACAAAACTGTTATTTTATCGTTAATATTTCAAGTATAAGTCAATTCGCTTCATTATCAGCTAGCTGAGTCCCCCGCTCCCCATCAAATCTTGGGCTAGCACCTCCTCGTGCCTTTTTTAGAATCCTCAAAAACATTGAGGAAGTGCTTGAGTAAGCCCGATGCTGGTTAACAGCCAGTTTTGGGCCACCTCCAGGCCGGTGGCAGCGGGCCGGGGGGTTAGGCACCTACCACAGCGACCTACTCTGTTGCTTGGCAGACAGTTGTTGCAGCCAATCAGGCCGCAGCAGCCCCAAAAGTGTCAGGCAGCGGAGCCAGAGCAGGCAGCCCAACCGCAGCAGCAAAAGGAGGAGGAGGATGTGCTGGCCACCAGCAGCTTCGAGGATCCGATGCCCAGGGGCAACAAGGCGTTTCCCTACCCCATGCAAAAGGACCCGCAGCAAGCAGCGCTGTCCTCTATCCCCTGGCCTCTGTTCTACCCGGCAATGATGGCCTGCGTCAGCGCAGCCGGTGGCGTCGGCTTCGGGGCAGGCAAAGCGCTGCCAGGTGTGCGATGGAACGCTGAAAAGCAGGGCAGGGCGTGTGTTTTTTATGGGAGGAGGGCTTCTGACGGCTCCAATTCCCCCTTTCTCTCTTTGACAAGCTGTGCCTTGGCAGAATACTCTCTGCACATGGATCATGCTAGGTGCCATGGTCTCTGATCACGTCTGGATAAAGGCTTGGGTCAACCCTTACGTGCCCTCTCCTTAAGGCATGCTTGCAGACCAGGGTTTTGCGTTTGTACCTCTTTGCCCTCTGTCACTCGCTTCGCATTCATGAGCGTTTTTGCACAGGCCCTCACAATGCACGCCCCAGGGCGCATGTGTGCACAGGATTAAATAAGTAAAGTGTCTGCTCACGCGAGATCGAATGCACAGCTCTTACAACTTCACTCAAGCGCACCTCCGTGTTTTATCTTGACCTGCCACAGCACCTTGCGGCGTTGCACTTCCACCTGGCATGACCCACAATGCAGATAGATGAAAGGATGATAAGTAGCAGAAGTAGTAGTCTCTCATGCCCAATACATGAGGCTTTTGGCATGGGCTGGTGCGTTGCATCTGGGAGAGTTGAGTCACAAGCAAACGAGGAAGAAATGAGCATGAGGCTCTTTGCAGCCGCGTTCTTTTTTGCCTGGCTGGTACGCATATACCCACACTGCTATCCGCATTTGTCCTCTGCACCGTGGCTGATTCCCAACCCGGGCATGGGCACCTATTGGCCCCTGCACCTATTGGCCCCTGCACCAGGGGGCCAGAATCTTACGGAGCACACTGCATACAACCTGTTTGCCTTATCGAGGATCAAGGCAGGCAGAATTTTCCTCATTGATTGTGCCATACCTTGCGAAAGCTTGTAAGGGCCAAACGATGGATGGACCTGCAATGTGTGCTAGGAGGGCAATGAGGCCTGGCATACCCGTCTATGGGGTTCAGGGGCCTCTTGAACATCGTAAGACCCCCTTTTGGTTTGCTCTCTGCAGTCACATCCCTTTGGCGCAACATCCCTTGCAGTCTTTCCATTGAACCAGTGAGCCAGTCGCTGGTTCACGCTTGTGCACCCAAGCCTCTGGCGGTTTCCACTGCGACCGTCTGCCTTGCCCCTTGGCCCCCTGTAAGCTGCGTGTGAGTTTGCATTGCCGCTTGCATCTACGCGCCTGTAGTTGAGCCGGAGAACAAGAACATTGCATCCATTGCAACAGCCGCCGTGGGCGCTGCAGCGGCTGCGGCGGTTTGCGTTCAAGCCAAGCAGAAGCGCGACACTGCAGCCGTTGTGGACTTGTACAATGCAATTGTGGAGCTGCCAGATCCCAGTGACCTCACCACTCAGACAGTGGACGAAGTTGGCAGCAAGTATGGGATGAGGATGCAGGTGCGCGCGGCAGGGTGTGTTTGAAGGGGCGGCCTTGTGCAGTTGTTGCGGTGCATGTCCGCCTGTTTCGCATGCCTGGGTGAGCGTGTGCATGTGCGTGCGGTTTTTTTTGTGCAAATATCTGACTGTTCAGTGGTGTCCGATTTCGTTTGCAGCTGCAAGGTGTGTCGTACTCATTAGCACAAAGGCTGGGGTGGAAACTGCACGAGCACTTTGCTGTGTCACCTGCTGCTTGCTTGCGAATGTCCCACCCTCGTGGCCCTTCCTACAGCGCGTCTGGAAATTAAGATGCACAGAGGCATGCGCTTGTGAAGCATTTAAAGCACAGCGCTAGAAGGGGCAGCAAAGGAGCGGACTCCCCCAACAACACATGGACACACCTCCGCACGTGCACATGTGCACTAGCAGCCTCCTTGCCCGACGCTCCTGGTTCCCACTCTTTGCCTGTTGCAGAAGGATGATTTGGAGGGCTTGCGCAAGATCTATGGGCAGTACTTAGAAACCCTGATCCCGTCCGGAGACCGTCAGCTGAAGTGGGTCGCGAGATGCGCAAACATGCGTGCATGCTTGCATGCATTAGTGCTGATGTGCAGGAGCAGTGCAAGGCGGCTGCACTGCCACACGTCCGCGCATTTGACAGCTGGAGGGAGTGCTTAGCAAGCGCCTCCAGCAGAGCGACACATGCGCGCCTTCACCCGGGGTGGGAGCCTGCATGCGTCCTTGAGGTCTGATCATGTCCATGCAGATGTCGGTTCATGTCCATGCACATGCCGCGGGATGCTTTGCTGACAAGCGTGCCACGCCTCGCATCTGCCACATAGCCCCCACGGCCTTCACTGCGCCGCACCGCTCGCCCTGCGGTTGCGCCCGGACCCATGATGCCCTATGCCGGACCCATGATGCCCTATGCCATGATGCCCTATGCCATGATGCCCTATGCCGGACCCATGATGCCCTATGCCATGATGCCTATGCCATGATGCCCTATGCCATGATGCCCTATGCCGGACCCATGATGCCCTATCCAATGATAGTTCCCTATTAGATGAGCCACCCGGCTTGGATCTAAGCTTGATGCCTGAGGTCATGTCTTGCAGTGAGGGTGTTTGCATGAGATCAAGGGCACACATGGGTACATGCATCCGCACACCTGCTGACTGGCGCCAGCCATGTATTGGCATGCTCACATCCTCCATTGAGGGCAGCTCACCTCTTGTGCTGCTTGGAGGCTGCAAACATGCATGCAACTGCATGTTTGATGGCGTGCCTGCACCCTGAGAGCATGATGCATGCAACTGCACGTATACATGGAGTGCCTGCACCCTGAGAGCATGATGCATGCAACTGCACGTATACATGGAGTCCCCAGCACCCTGAGAGCCCGTGCAACAAGCCCCTTCATGGCAGGTCAGCAGCTGCTCGCTCCCCCTGGCTCATGCATACACTCCTGTACCGAGCGCCCAAGCGTGCTTCACCGGCTGGCTCCCGTACTTTTCCTTTGCTCGCATGCATTTCACGTCCTCAGGACACGCGGCTGCCTCCCATGATGCGCAAGACAGATTAGTGTGCATGCAATGCTGTGTTGAGCATTTGCTGGAGCATTTGCAATGATGGTACCTGGTCTGGTCTCTTGCTCTGCCTGTGGTATGCTTGTCCTTTGCAGTGATGTGCATGTTGCCCATGTGTGAGAGAGCAAGCACCCTTGAACACTTGCACTCGGCCAAAGATGCTAACCAAAGATAGTTCGCGTGCGAAATGAGCCACTGTGCCTGGATTATATTCCTATCCCTGAGGCCGCTTCTTTTGTTTGTCATGTTCTGGTTTGGGCAGAAAGGCTAATGTGTGCCGCTTTAAGTTTTCACCCAACCTTTCCAAGATGCTCCTCACTCAGTATGTGCCCCACATTCCACCCATCGACGCCAATGATGTTAACCAAAGATAGTTCGCGTGCGAAATGAGCCACAGTGCCTAGATTACACTCCTATCCCTGAGGCGAGGGTGCATTATTTGCATGCACCTTGGCTGCTGTTCAAGTGCTCTTCAGCGCACCTGCTTGTCCTTGAGCAGCACTATGCAACATCTTTGATCATCGCATGCTTGATGACGAGCCTCTTTTCTGTTTCCCCATCTCTCCACTGCCAATGATGTGAACCAAAGATAGTTCGCGTGCGAAATGAGCCACAGTGCCTGGATTATATTCCTATCCCTGAGGCGCTGTTTTGAACTTGCACAAGAGCAAGGCAATCCATGACCATGTTTGCACAGCACACGCTCGCCTGTCACTGCATGACGCCATTCAAACTCACTCCTAGTTTCGACCTCTCAACTCTCACAGCCCCTCTGCCGATGATGTGAACCTAAGATAGTTCGCGTGCGAAATGAGCCACTGTGCCTGGATTATATTCCTATCCCTGAGGCCTTTTGATGCACTACCGGGCACAACACTGGTTTGTGCAGTGCGACTACATCTACGCCAGCTGGTACACACACACACTGCTCTCACAATTACATGCCCTTTGTTAAAGTACCTCATAACTGATAGCACGTATGGTGGAGGTGCATGGTCCACCTAGCGCACCTGTGCTGACAGGACAGCTCATCACATAGGGTGGTTGCATGTTGGTGCTCGCCCCTGGGTACAAAATATGCCCAAGCACGTGGATTGGTTGCGTACCCAAGCCTGCGCGTGCTGTTTCCTGCACTGCTGCTGTCCTCCTTTGCAGGGGCGACGAGGCCTCCAAGGTGTCTGCGTTTAAAACAGCGCTTGGGCTGAGTGATGAGGATGCTGCTCCCGTGCATGTGGAGGTGGCCCGCCGCCTGTTTAGACAGGTGTGAGCTTGGGGAGGGGAGAAAGCCAGCGCATGTGATCACGTGAGCAGGGGCACTTGGCTGTGTGGTCCAGAGTTTTTTTGTGCTAAATATTTGTGCACCACCCAGTGCACGCGCGCATCTGTGCGCGGATACACTCGTGCACACACATATGCATACACATGTACACACACATACACACAAGAACATGCTCGCATACATGCGCATACACACGCGTGCAAATACACGCATGCACATACACAAGCGCGTGCGCACGCACACACACGCACACACACGCACAGCGCCTCGTGCCCATGCCAGTCAGCCGCGCTGCTTGTCATGTGACCCCGCAGGGCTACGAGACCAAGGACCGCACGCAGCAGTTTGAGCAGCGTAAAGCGTTCCAGCGCCTCATCTATGTCAGCCAGCTGGTGTTTGGCGACCAGAAGGCGGCGTTCCTGCTGCCCTGGCGCAGGCACTTCAACATCACAGACGCACAGGTGCGCAGGCCGAGCTCTGTGTGGCCGCCTGACCGCTGCCTTGCTTTGCGTGAGCGCATGGGCGCGTGCACGTCCGTGTGTGAGGGAGGGGGCCGCGCGCGGCCTGTCAGCTCCGGCAGGCGTGTGCACATCCCAGCAAACCTGTTGCATTTGTGCGTGCGCGTGTGCGGCGCACACAGGTGTTTGTGGCGCGCCGCGACAACGCCAAGACCATCTTCAAGGCCATCATGGAGCGCGAGGGCAACGAGCTGCGCGCTGACAGGTGCGCGCGCGGGTTGCCCTGGCTGCAGTCAGGGCAGGGGCGCGCGTGTTCCCATGCGCTGAGCGCCCGGCCCGTGCGTGCGTAGAGAAATGCAGTCTGGGCTAGAGCCCCGGCGCACCCACGCGTGCGCGCGCGGCTGTGCTGCCTGAGTGACCATGTGCCCAAGCCGTGGCAAGCGCATGCTTTGCTGTGTGGACCGTCTCCGTGCCTGGCAGACCCCAGGGTCCTCCAGCTTGGGCCTGGGGCCTTGAGAGGCAGCAGAGCGGCAAGGGCTAAAGCTTGGGAGCTTTTGCTGTCAAAAAGCAGCCCACACAAGGGGCTCTGATGCACGCGAGCGCACGATACCTCTAGTGCTTGCATCCCAACCCGCGTGTGTGTGCGCGCCCCTGGTGCACGCGCCCCCACTCTGATGCAAGTGCGCGCTCGCGCTGCTTATTTGGCATGCGCGCACCCCAGCCTTGGGCGTGCCCACAGCGACCCCGCTGCGCAGGCACTTCCTGCGGCAATATCGGCGTGCGTGTACCCGCTGACCTTGGCCTGCCCACTGTGACCCGCCC
>LFCJ01002202.1_pt1 | contig 13983 bp, 12 predicted proteins | sample 643141 | NCBI WGS metagenome assembly LFCJ01 (sample SAMN03766243, study PRJNA286221) | soda lake metagenome | biome: soda lake; feature: Kulunda steppe; material: water; isolation source: sample B1-Br-g2 brine of Lake Bitter-1 | place: Russia: Kulunda steppe | collected 2010-07 | reverse complement strand
TCAATATTTGGGGTTTCTACTCCCCGACCAGCTGATTGTTTGATATCAATAATTAAGGCCTCTTTAACTCCGTTGATTAATAGAGCAGTCTCTCCATTTAAGATAGCGGTAATAATATTGGCTAAATCATTTTCTAGTTTAATTTCACTAACTGGGAGTAAGTTATTTTTTATCTCTTTGGCTAGATCTTTAGATTTAATCTGATTGATTCTATTCTCTTCCATTAAAGGTTTTAAGACATATTGGTGGAGATCTTTTTTTTCTATGAATTCACTAAAAAAGATAGCTACTGCCTGCTGTGAATGATTTTTAGCAAAGTTGAATTTGCGATAGATTAAATCATCGCAGGCTGCTATATTGGCTTTAATAAACTCTATATTTTTCTTAAGTTTTTTATTAAGTCTGATATCATCTTTGAGATCTAAATTATTAATAACCTCTTTTTTTTCTGGTGTAAATAAATTTTTGAGCTTATCCCACATTATAGACTCCTTTCAAATAAGGTTTTAAACTAGGTTTATTATTATTATGAGTTAATTTTTTAGATTTTAAACATTAAACTTTTAAGGTTAAAAAGCTTTATTTGTGTTATGATATATAGTAAGTAGTTATTAAATTTAATTATTTTAAGATTTTATTATTAAATAAGGAATTTAATTTACTTGTAAAGACTAAGTAAATAATAGGGAGCTACAAAACAGGTGGTTAAAAATTAGTTAAACCTAATCAAAACTATCTAAAGTAGTTGCTCTCAAGCCAGAGCAAGTGTAGAGATTAGAAATAATCTTAGCATAATGAGCTACGTCATTTGGAAGGTAATCACACCCTCGGATGTTCTTTCAGTCTTAGGCTCTGTGGTGTCAAGGAAACCCCTCACCTAAGTTACTTTAGAGTAATAAGGAAGGCTAACACCGAAGACACATAAGCCCCATTTGACATTGGCAAGAAGGAAAGCACCCACTTTGTGGAGGAGGTAGAGATACCAAAAGTCCTACAGGGCAATCATACCCTGTAGGCAACTATAATCAATTTTAAATAGTTTTAGATAATTTTTAACAAGGAGGGATAAGAATGTCAAAATATTATACTGGAACTGAAAGAGAGTATGGTAAACAGATTAAGTCAGAAGAGTTTGTGTCTGAATTAAATAATGGAATACCTATTGATAGTGGGGTATTATTAGATTGTTTTTTACCTGATTGTAGAAGCAAAAGATATCCCACTGGTATTTCAAAGCCAATCCCCCTTTTACAGGCAATAGAGAAAAAAGACTATATCCTTTTATTAATGGTTGAATATCAACTATATATTCCTAAGGTAGATAAAAAAAGAGAGTTAGGATTAAAATTAGCTAAAGATCAATTCAAATTTTACTCTAATGAAGAAACTTTACATTTGATTTATAAAAACAAGCAAGAGATTAGGCTAGATTTATCTAATTGTTTTGATTTTTCTTATCAATTTAGTTTAGCTGATAAAAAGCCTAAATTAGATTTTTGGAGCTGGGCTATTGCTCCTTTTAGCTAAAGCAATGATTAAAACCTCCCCATAATCTGGGGAGGTTTTAAGCTCTAATTATAGTTAGAGTCTAATTTATGCTCAATATTACTCAGTTGAGATTCTAAAGATCTAATTCTTTCTGATAGCATCTGTTGGCCCTTTTGAGATAAATTACGAACTTGATCAGCCTGTCTTGAATTCATAACTTCATCTTTTAATTCTGGCATATAGCGATTAACTAACATAGCAGTTCCTAATCCTAAAATAAAGCTCGTTGTCGTCATGGAATTAACAAAATAATCACTAAGACTTCTCCGAAAATTCAAATTTTATCCCTCCTTTTATAATTATTATCTCTGAAAATTGCTAGAATATGTATTATAATAATTAGCATTCTGCTATTTTAATGTTAAATAATTAAGGAATAAATAATTAATACAATAAAATACTTGACATCTGATGTTAAAGATTGTATTATGTTAATATAGTTAACACAAACCTAACATCAAGTTTGTATTTTGTTCACTCCATTATGGCTGCTAATTTAGTATTTAAAATTAATGAGGAGGAAATGATTATGAAAGTAAAATTACCTTTAAATCAGCATTTAGGCTTATTATCAAGACCGGTTGTCAGAGTTGGTGACTTAGTCAATAGAGGCGAGCTTATTGCCGAAGAAAATAAATTAGGAGTCAATATTCATGCAACAGTTTCTGGAAAAGTCAAAGAAGTTAGACATAATGAAATTGTGATTAAGGCTGACAAATATCAAGCAACTGATTATGAAAAGATAGATAGTGGAGATAGACTAACAATGATTAAAGATGCAGGAATAGTCGATTATGAAGGCTTTCCAGCTTATTTAAAGTATACTGATGATAAAGATGCTAAACTACTTTTAATTGATTGTACAGATCGCTCATCTTTATTTCATGATTTAAAGCTGTTTAAGAAAGATTACCAAAAAATAATTAATGGCATAAATCATATAAAAAGAATGAGTGGAATTAGAAAGGCTCATATTTTATTTAACAAGGGTCTGTTAAAAGAACAGAGCTGGTTAAAAGAAAAAATAACTATTGAGTCAGGTGTTAAACTGAGATTATTAGATGATGATATAATTAATTACCGAGCAGAACGCCGGATAAGTAATGACCAGATTATAAGTGAACAACTTGAAGTTGTTAAAAGAATTACAGAAGCAATTGAAGAGCAAAAACCATATATTAGTAAGAATATAACATTACAGATTAATACAGAAAACCATAATCTTAACCGTAGTTTTTTTGAATTTCCTTTAGGGGTTTATATTAAGAATTTTTCTGGAGTCAAAGATTTAAATAATTATAGAAGCTTAATCGATGACTATGATTTTAAAACTAGTACTTTAATTACTAAGACATCTCATAAAATAAAAATTGATTTAAGAAAGAAAGAGCTAGTAAAAGATGACATTATAGAAACTGGATATATCAGGAGGTTAAATTCTTTTGCTGAAAAAATTTAATTGCAGGTTAATCAAGTTATTTTAATTGCCAGGCTAATGATTTTAAATTATTAGCCTGGTTTATGATTTAAAACTTTAAAAATAGCTCTATTATGATATAATAAAATTGAATTGCTTAGAGCTATAAACTTAAACTGGAGGGGAATTATGTTAAATTTAAATAAGGATTATCAAAAAATCACTAAAAAATTAGTAGGATGGATAAGTGATAGAATTACAGAGGCTGGTTGTGATGGTGCAGTGATTGGTTTAAGTGGTGGGATAGATTCTAGTGTGACTTCAGTATTATCTAAGCAAGCTGTTCCTGAAAACACCTTAGGAGTAATTCTGCCTTGTTATAGTAGTGAAGAAGATATTTCAGATGCTAAAATGCTAGCTGAAAAATTCAATATTGAATATCAGATAGTAAATTTAGATACTGTTTTTGATGAGATGTTAAATGCTTTATCTACTGAGCATGATTCTAAAAAGCTTGCTGTAGCAAATATTAAACCGCGACTGCGAATGACAGCTCTTTATTATTATGCAACAAAGAGAAATAGCTTAGTAGTAGGAACTGATAACAAAAGTGAATTAAAGACAGGCTATTTTACTAAATATGGTGATGGAGGTATTGATATAGCTCCTTTGGGCAATCTGGTTAAAAATGAAGTAAAAGAGGTGGCTAAAGTATTAGAAATACCAGAAAAAATCATTAATCGTAAACCTTCTGCTGGGCTTTGGACAGGACAAAGTGATGAGTCTGAAATGGGAATTACTTATAATCAATTAGATAAATATATTTTAACAGGTGAAGCAACAGATGAAGTTAAAAAACGAGCTGATGAGCTAATAGAGAAGAATACCCATAAACTAAAAACCCCTCCCATCCCTAAATTTTAGAAAATATTAGATAAATAGATCAGGGAGGAAAAACGTATGACACAAAAAATTGTTCAGTCAGTAGATCGTGCTTTAAAATTACTTGATATTTTAATTGATAAAAAAGAGGCTATTGCTTTAAGTGAGATTAGTGAAATTGCAGATTTGAATATTAGTACTACTCATAGACTCTTAAACACTTTAGTTCAACGTGGTTTTGTAACACAGGCTGAAGAGAGTAGTAAGTATAAGTTAGGTTATCGTTTATTTGAGATTGCTGGAATCTTAGAAGATCAGATTAATTTAAAACGGATTGTACGTCCTTACTTGGAGGAAATAGTAGAAAAATGTAATGAAACAGCTAATTTAGTCGTATTAGATGGAGCAGAGGTTGTTTATATTGACCAAGTTGAATCAACTAATATGATGCGAATGTTTGCCCAAGTCGGTAGTAAAGGTCCAGCTCATTCTCTTGGTTCTGGGAAAGCATTGCTAGCTTATTTATCTGAAACTGAATTAGATAAACTCTTAGCAGAGCTAGATTTGAAAAAATTTACTGAAAACACTATTACGAAGACTGAAAAGTTAAAAGAGCATTTAGCAGAAATTAGGGAGCAAGGTTATGCTGTTGATGATGAAGAGATGGAAGAAGGAGTCTGTTGTGCTGCAGCACCTATTGAAAATAGAGACGGAAAAGTAATTGCAGCGATAAGTGTTTCTGGCCCTAACATTAGAATTAATGATCAATTTTTATATCAAGAATTAGTTCCTTTAGTTAAGGAACAAGCAGAAAAGATTTCACGAAAATTAAAAGAATTAAATATAAGAAGATAATTTTGCTTCCCCACTTTTAATTTAGTGGGGGATTTTTTATTATAAATAAAAAATATTGCTATCAAGGTTGATAAATTGTATACTATATAAAAGTATAATTATTATTATTTAAAAAATAGCTAGTAGAATAGGAGATTATTGTTGTGTATCAAATTAATTTTATTGAGGAGAAACTAGGAGCTATTGAGGCTAAATCAGGCCAGAACCTGTTGGCCCTTCTACAAGGTAATGATATTAAGGTTAATGCTGTTTGCAATGGGAAAAAATATTGTGGCAGCTGTAAAATAAAAATTTTAGCAGGAAATTATCAATTAACGGAGTCAGAAAAGAAGCTTTTAACTAAAAAAGAGCTTAGAAACGGAGTTAGATTGGCCTGTTGTCAGCAGGTAGAAGATAATTTGACTTTAGAGATTTTTAAACAGAAAGAATTTAAGATTTTAACAACTGCAAAAGAAGGCTCTACTTCGCTTAAACCTTTGATTACAGCTCAAAGAATTAATTTAGCAAATGAGAGTAAAATTGATGACTTATTAGCTATGATTTATAGAGCATCAGGCTGTAAAGAGGTTGATGAGCGAGCTATCTTAGATTTGAATTCTTTAGCTTTAAAGCAAGAGGTTAAAATTTTGAGACAAGGAGAAAAAATAGTTGCTTTAAGCAATGACTTAAAAAAAGCAATTTATGGTTTGGCAATTGATATTGGGACAACAACTATAGCTATTTATTTAATTGATTTAAGTAGCGGAGAAGAAATAGATAATTATTCTTTGCATAATCCCCAGTATAAGTTTGGGGCTGATGTGATTAGTAGGATTGAATATGGATTAAATAATAAAGCTAATTTAGCTAATTTGCAAAAGGTTTTATTATCTGAAATTAATCATAAGATTAATGATTTGACGAGAAGAAATAAAATAAAAAAAGATGATATTTATTTAACAACTCTTGTAGGTAATACAGTAATGATTTATACATTGTTAAATCTTGATTTATCAGGGATAGCGAAGTCTCCTTACCAGTTATTATTTAGCTCTGATTTAGAGCTAGTGGCAGATAGATTTAATCTGGCAATTAATCAGCGAGGAGTGATAAAAATTCCACCATTGATTTCTGCTTATGTTGGGGCTGATATTATTGCTAATCTTTTGGCTGTTAGAATTGATAAACAGGCTGAATGGGTATTAATTATAGATATTGGGACTAATGGAGAGATTGTATTAGCTAAAGAGAATGATATCTTTGCTTGTTCTACAGCAGCAGGGCCAGCATTTGAAGGTGCTAATATAAGTTTTGGTCAAGCTGCTATAGCTGGAGCAATTTCTAATTATAAAATTAAAGATAATGGGATAGAGTATAATACAATAGCAGAGAAAAAAGCTACTGGGATTTGTGGTTCAGGATTAATAGATATTATAGCTGAATTATATAAATATGGCTTTATAGATTCAACAGGAGCATTTATAAAAAGAGATAAGTTAGAGTCCTGGCAGCAAGAAAGAATGATTGAACAAAAACAGTTGGCATATGTAGTTTTATCTCAGATGGAAGGTGCTACTCAAGATATTTTATTGACACAGAAAGATATTAGAGAATTTCAATTAGCTAAAGGAGCTATTTTAGCTGGAATTAATCTCTTATTAGAACATGTGGAAATTAATAAAGAGCAGATTAAAAAGGTCTATCTCTCAGGTGGCTTTGGTAATTATATTAATTTAGATAATGCTTATTTATTGAATTTATTGCCTAAAGAATTTAAGAGTAGGCTTGAGTTATTAGGTAATGGTGCTGCTCAAGGTGCTAAAGACTATTTAAAGAATCAAGATTTAGCAACAATAGCTAGAGAGATAAGAGAAAAGACTGAATATTTAGACTTGGCTAGAGTCGATAACTTTCAACAAGAGTTTATGCAGGCATTAAATTTTATTGAGGGGGTTAAAAAATGATAGAGAAGAGGTTAAAGATAAATAATGAAGCTGGATTGCATGCTAGATGTGCCTCTACTTTAGCTAAAATGGCAATGAGTTATAATTGTAAAATTGAGATAATTAAAGGAAGTACTAGAGCTAGTGCTAAAAGTATAATGGGATTAATGAGTTTAGGTCTTAGTACTAAGACTGAGGTCTTAGTTAAAGCTGAAGGAGAAGAAGCTGATAAAGCTATTGAGGCTATCTCAGAGCTTTTTGAAGCCGGTTTTGGTGAGTGAAAAAAGAGGTGAAGCTTGATAAATCTAACACAAACTTGACATTATTCTGATTTTTTGGTAAGATAAAATCGTTGTAAATAATATTGGATTTTTATACTTTTAAATTAAATTTGAGGAGGAAGTTAAGTGAGTAATTTAAGCAAACAAGATGTGTTAGATTTAGCTGAAGAGAAAAATGTCAAATTTATTCGTCTGCAGTTTACTGATATTTTAGGAATTATTAAAAATGTGGCTATTACAGTAGATCAATTAGAGGATGCTCTTGATGGGAAGATAATGTTTGATGGTTCTTCAATTGATGGATTTACTAGAATTCAAGAATCAGATATGTACTTAAAACCTGATTATGATACTTTTACTACTTTTCCTTGGCGACCAAGTGAAGGTGGAGCAGTAGCGAGATTAATTTGTGATGTTTATATGCCTGATGGAACTCCATTTAAAGGTGGGCCAAGAAATGTATTAAAGCGAGTATTAAAAGAGGCTGAAGAGATGGGTTATACTATGTATTTAGGCCCAGAGCCTGAATTCTTCTTATTTGAAGAGGATGAAAAAGGTCGACCTACTACTATAACTAATGATCAGGGAGGATACTTTGATTTAGGGCCATCAGATTCGGGCCAAGATACAAGACGAGAAATTGTACTCGCCTTAGAAGAAATGGGCTTTGAGGTAGAAGCGTCGCACCACGAAGTAGCTCCGGGCCAACATGAGATTGACTTTAAATACTCTGATGCTTTAACAACTGCTGATAATATTGCTACTTTCCGTTTTGTAACTAAGGCAATAGCTGATCAGCATGATTTACATGCTACTTTTATGCCTAAACCTATTTTTGGAGAAAATGGTTCAGGAATGCATATGAACCAGTCTTTATTTAAAGATGGTGAGAATGCTTTTTGTGATCCAGATGATGAACATGGTTTAAGTCAAACAGCTTATTATTATATTGGTGGTATATTAAAGCATGCTAAAGCTATGGCAGCAATCACTAATCCAACTGTTAATTCATATAAGAGATTAGTACCAGGTTATGAAGCACCAGTCTACATTTCTTGGTCAGCAGCTAACAGAAGTGCATTAGTTAGAATACCTGCTGCTAGAGGAGTAGGGACGAGAGTTGAAATGAGAAATCCTGATCCATCTGCTAATCCTTATTTAGCTACTGCTGTAATGCTTAAGGCAGGTTTAGATGGTATCAAAAATGAGATTGAGCCACCAGAAGAAGTGCTTGATAATGTTTATGATATGCCAATTAGAGAAAAAGATAAAAGAGGTATAGATAATTTGCCAGCTGATATAAATCAAGCTGTTAATGAGTTAATGAATAATGAAATAATTAAATCTGCCCTTGGAAACCATGTCTTAAAGAAATTTGTTAAGGCTAAGCAGATTGAATGGGACGTTTATCGAACTCAAGTACACCAGTGGGAACTTGATCAATATTTGAAGATATTTTAATTATAAGATATGATAAAGCTGTGGGTAATCTAGCCACAGCTTTTTTTATTTTAAATTTAGTTTTTTGATGATATCATACAGGGGGATTAATAATGAGCAAAGTACTGATTATTTATTCTGAAAAAAAGGAGTTTACTGAGTTTGCTGAAGCTCTTAAGTTAGGTTTTATTGAGCAAGGAGCTGAAGTAGAGATGCAGAATCTAGAAGTACCTTCTCGACCTATTAATTTTAAAAGATATGATCTTGTTTTAGCTGGAAGTCCAATTTTTGCTTTCTTTGGTGGCAAAATTGATGAGGATTTAGGAGAGTTTTTAAAGAATTGCAAAAACACAGTAGGACAAAAGGCAGTCGCTTTTGTAAATAGTAAATTTATTGGTAGTTCTAAATCTTTAAAAAAAGTAATGACTAAATTAGAATCTATTGGCTGTATGGTCTATGATTTTAGATCTTTTTCTGAGCTTAAAACAGCAGAAAAATTTGCGAAAAATTTTGCCTTATAACTTGAGAAAAGATTTGCAAAAGGATAAGATAAAAGTTATAATATTAAACTGTTATAGATAGTTTACAGTTTAAAGTTTAAAGTTTACAGTTAAATTTCAAACCCTCTAAAGAACTTAGTGCAAAAATATAAAGGCATTGACTTTGATCAAAATTAACAAGACTAGCTGTAACTGAAAGTTAATTATTAAAGAAAAGAGTTGATTTAGTGGTGTTTTTTTATTATTTTGAATGTAATAATTTTGAACTCAACTGTAAACTCTCAACTGTAAACTGTAAACTCTAAAGAAAGCGGGGTGTTATTTTGCCTCAAGATGTAAAGATAACGATAGCTAGTCAACAAGATGATGGGCAAGAGAGTATAGAAGTAAATAAAAAAAGCCAAGGTATTTTATATAATAAAGCAGGGACTTTTTATCTTAAATATACTGAGGATTTAGAAGATGTGACCGAGGTCAAAACAACTCTAAAGATTAAAGAAGATAATTTAACTCTAATTAGAAGGGGTAATTTGAATTCGATTCAACATTTTATTCCAGGTGAAAAGACCAGTTTTGATTATAAAACGCCTTATGGTAAATTCAAGTTTGAGCTTGAAGTTAAAGAGTTTTTAGTAGATGTTAACTTAAAAGAAGGAGAAATAGACATAGTTTATGAATTATATAATCAAGAGCAGTTAGTAGGAGTCAATAGTTTAAGGGTTGCTTATGAGGAGGTATAGTAAATGTTGTTAGTGGAGATAGAAAATAAGTTAAAGGCTGGTGTTAAAACAGCTATAGATAATAGCTCACAGCTAGACATTAATTTAGAGCGAGAAGTAGATATAGAAAAACCAAATGATGAAAGTCATGGTGATTATGCTACTAATATAGCGATGGTATTAGCTGGACAGGCTGGGATGCCACCGCGAAAGATTGCTGAAGCAATAGTAGCAGATTTTCCTGAGCTAGATATTCTAGCTCAACTAGAGGTAGCAGGGCCAGGTTTTATTAATTTTAAATTGACTAATGATTGGCTAAATGATGTTTTAGTAGAAATATTAGAGCAAGGCAGTGATTATGGTGCTAGTAATGTTGGAGCAGGTGAGAAGATGCAAGTTGAGTTTGTAAGTACTAATCCAACCGGTCCTTTACATGTAGGTCATGGTCGCGGAGCAGCAGTGGGTGATGTATTAGCTAGTATTTTAACTAAAGCAGGTTTTGAGGTTGAAAGAGAATATTACATAAATAATGCTGGTCAACAGATGGAGATTTTAGGACGTTCAGTAGCGATTAGGTATCAACAGTTATTTGATATTGAGATTGAGCTACCAGAACAGGCCTATGTAGGAGATTATATTACCGAGATTGCTCAAAAGATTAAGGATGAATCAGCTGATAAATATTTAGCAGAGGCAAAAGCTAAAGATTATGATTATTTTAAAGAGTTTGCTTATCAAGAGATAATTTCTGAGATTAGAGCTGATTTAAATGAGTTTGGTATCGAATTTGATAATTGGTTTAGTGAACAGAAGCTACATCCTGAAAAAATAGAAGCAGTAATTGCTGAATTAAAAGAGCAGGGGTATATTTATGAAAAAGAGGGAGCATTATGGTTTGAATCGAGTCGATTTGGTGATGATAAAGACCGAGTAGTGATTAAAGATGATGGTAATCCGACTTATTTAGCCGCTGATATTGCCTATCATAAAGATAAGTTTGAACGTGGTTTTGAGCAATTAATCAATGTCTGGGGTGCAGACCATCATGGTTATGTGGCTAGAATGAAAGCTGCTGTAGAAGCTTTGGGTAGAGCGGCTAATGACTTAGATATTATCTTGGTACAGATTGTTAATCTCTTGCGAGATGGACAGCAAGTAGCGATGTCAAAAAGAGCTGGTGAATTTATTACATTAAAAGATGTAATAGATGAAGTTGGTAAGGATGCAGCTCGTTATTTTTATATTATGCGTAATACTGATACTCATCTAGATTTTGATTTGGAGCTGGCTAAAAAGGAATCAACTGATAATCCAGTCTATTATGTACAGTATGCTCATGCTAGAATCTGTAGTATTTTAGCTGAGGCAGAAAAAGAAGGGGTTGAGTTTAAATCAATAGATGAAATTGATTTAAACTGTCTAGAAGTTGATGAAGAGGTGGCTTTAATTAAAAAATTAGCTGCTTTTCCATTAGAGATTGCTAAAAGTGCGGAAAGTAAAGCTCCACATCATATGACTCGTTATGCGGATCAACTAGCGAATCTATTCCATAAATTTTATAATAAATGTCATGTGCTAATTGATAATCAAGAATTGATGCAGGCTAGATTACAACTTGTTTTTGCTACTAAGACTGTTTTAGTTAATTTATTTGAAATCTTAGGTGTTAATGCGCCTGAAAGTATGTAATTAAATTAGGAGGTAAGTTGATGCTTGCTTTAAAGTTAGATAATCAAACAACTACATCTAAAATTGGACTAGAAGAGGGCAGGGATAACTGTCTTTAATTCTAGTCTTTTTCTTATGAATAAAAAATAGAAATTAAAAATTTTAAGGAGGATATTTATGACTAAATATATTTTTGTAACTGGTGGGGTGGTCTCTTCATTAGGGAAAGGAATTACTGCTGCGTCGTTGGGGAAGTTGTTAAAGGATAGAGGTTTAAGTGTTACTGTACAAAAGCTTGATCCATATATTAATGTTGATCCAGGAACAATGAGTCCTTATCAACATGGTGAAGTATTTGTGACTAATGATGGTGCTGAAACTGATCTTGACTTAGGTCATTATGAGCGGTTTATTGATATTGAGTTAAACCAGAACTCTAATGTGACTACGGGCCAAATTTATTCGACAGTAATAGCTAAAGAAAGAAAAGGAGAGTATCTAGGTGGAACGGTGCAGGTGATACCACATATTACTGATGAAATTAAATCTAGAATTAAGAAACTAAGTAATGATAATGAAGTTGATGTAGCTTTAGTAGAAATTGGTGGTACTGTAGGTGATATTGAAGGGTTACCATTTTTAGAGGCTATCAGACAGTGTAAAAGTGACTTTGGCCCTGAAAATGTAATGTATATCCATTGTACTTTAATCCCTTATCTTAGTGCTGCTGGAGAGTTAAAAACTAAACCTACTCAACATAGTGTAAAGGAATTAAGAAGTTTAGGCATTCAGCCTGATGCTATTGTTTGTAGATCTGATAGAAAGCTGACGCAGGAAGTTAAGGATAAAATTAGCCTTTTTTGTGATATAGATAAGAAGGCTGTAATTGAGGCTAAAGACTCTGATTATATTTATGAAGTACCTTTAGTTGTAGAAGAAGAAGGTTTAGCTGAGATTACCTTAGAGCATTTAGGGCTTAAATCAGAAGCAGAAAATTTGAAGTTGGTTGAATGGAAGTCTATGGTTGAGAAGATGCGTAAGATTGAGCAAGAAGTTGAGATAGCTATTGTTGGGAAATATGTTGAATTACAAGATGCATATCTGAGTATTATTGAATCCTTTCAGCATGCTGGAACCGTTAATGATGTGGAAGTTAATATCCGCTGGGTACATGCTGAGGATATAGAAGAAGAAGGGGTTAAAAAACATTTGAGTGATGTAGCTGGTATCTTGGTGCCAGGTGGTTTTGGCGATCGCGGCATTGAAGGTAAAATTGCTGCAATTGAGTATGCCAGAGAAGAGAAAGTTCCTTACTTTGGAATCTGTCTTGGAATGCAGTGTGCAGTAGTTGAATTTGCTCGTAATGTATGCCAGATAGAGGATGCCCATAGCTCAGAATTTGATGAAGATGCTCCAGCAGTAATAGCTTTGATGCCAGACCAGCATGAGGTAGAAAATAAAGGTGGAACAATGAGATTAGGCTTATATCCTTGTCAGTTAAAAGAAGGTAGTATTAGTCAAAGGCTTTATCAAAATGATTTAATTGAAGAGCGACATCGCCATCGCTATGAATTTAATAATCAATTTAGGGAAGAATTAAAAGATAAGGGAATGGTGTTATCAGGTGTTTCGCCAGATGATAGATTAGTAGAGATTATAGAGGTTGAAGATCATCCGTGGTTTGTAGCAACTCAGTTCCACCCTGAGTTTAAATCAAGACCTAACAAGCCTCATCCTTTGTTTAAAGGTTTTGTTAAGGCTGCTGTTGATTATAATAATTAACAATTGACAGATGAACAATTGACGATTAAAAGTCAAGATCTTGAGATCAAGTTCTTGGCTTTACTAAGTTGGGCACGGATTAACACAGATTAAAAGATTAGAGGAATTAGGAACTAGGTACTAGGTATTAGTAAGATCATAAATCAAGATCAAAAGCAGGAGACGCAGATTTTCGCAGATGAAATATAAAAGCACGCTGATTAAAACCATTTAAATAGAGACTTTATTTAAAGGAATTAGGAACAAGGAATCAGTAAAACCTTAGATCAAAGTCAAGAGCTTTTATGGTTTTGAAGTAAAGATTTTGGCTTTTATGCTTTTGAACTTAACTGTCAACTGTCCCTGCCAGCCTAAAAAACAAGGCTGGCTGTGAAAACCACAAAAACCATATCAACTGTAAACTATCAACTGTAGAGGGGGTGTAAACTTTGCATATTTCTTTAGCAGATATAAAAAAGACAGCATCTGATTTAAAAGGGGTTATAAAGCCTACTGATCTTATTTTAAGCTCAACTTTTAGCCAAATGACTAGCAATAACATTTATTTGAAAGCAGAGCATTTACAAAAAACAGGCTCATTTAAGATACGGGGAGCTTATAATAAGATTAATAATTTAAGCAGAGAAGAGAAAAAACGCGGAGTGATTGCATCTTCAGCTGGTAATCATGCTCAAGGTGTTGCCTATGCTGCTAGTGAAAATGGTATACAAGCAACTATTGTTATGCCTCGTGGAGCTCCAATTGCTAAAGTTGAAGCAACAAAAGGTTATGGTGCTAAAGTAGTATTAGTGGGAGAAGATTATGATGCTGCTTATCAAAAGGCCTTAGAGTTACAGCAAGAAAAAGGTTATACTTTTATTCACCCCTTTGATGATTTAGCTACAATTACAGGGCAAGCAACTATTGGTTTAGAGATTATAAATCAAATGCCAGAAGTAGATATTATTATTGTTCCAGTTGGTGGAGGTG
>LFCJ01002201.1_pt1 | contig 13984 bp, 17 predicted proteins | sample 643141 | NCBI WGS metagenome assembly LFCJ01 (sample SAMN03766243, study PRJNA286221) | soda lake metagenome | biome: soda lake; feature: Kulunda steppe; material: water; isolation source: sample B1-Br-g2 brine of Lake Bitter-1 | place: Russia: Kulunda steppe | collected 2010-07 | reverse complement strand
GGTGTGTCAACCCGAGGTTCCCAAACCAGCCGCCTTGTGCGGTGGGAAGCCTCGCCGTCGTCGGGCGTAGCCCGACTGCAAGCGAGACCAAAGGTCTCGTCCCGTTTACGGCGAGGAGGATGTCACTCACGCTGTAACTTCGCGAACTGATCGAGGAGTTCGTCTGCTGACTCGCCGGAATCATACGTCACAGAGCCGCGGAACTCCGAGCGTTCCTGATCGAAATCTGCATCGACCGTCGAGGTTTTCTGTTCTCGTCGCTCGTGTTCGGCTTCGTCATATGCACCCATTGACATGGTATATCATACCTTAGAATCGTTTCAATATATACCTAACGATTGTTCAGGTCGACTGGGTCGAACAGACGGCAGTGAGTCGGTTGTCCCTATCAGAATACGTAACTGCTCTCGTTTCCTCATGGATATTGTGGCACGACCGCTTCGCTTCAGGTATGCCCCCGAACGCTGGTCTGTCGGTCGGGTTCAATCGCAGATCCTCCAGCCTTTGGAGTCGAATCTCGGCGCAAAGATGGACTCTCCGTGGTTTCGACCACCGTCCGGCTATCAGGCTCGCCGCTTCGAGATGGACAACGGCGATATCGCGCTGTTTTGTTGGACTGATGGCGACGGCGGTCCCGACGGAACCAGCGGCGGCCCTGGTGGCTACTGGCTCGGCAACACTGAGACGCCAAGTTCTCTCTGGAAAACGAATAAGTACGGCTTCCAGGAGGTTCCGTACCCGATCCGGCGGTGGGCCGAACGCGAGCTGTTGGCCCAACTCCATATGGAATCGCCGTGGCTCGAGGCCTATCCACATGTTTCGTGGTTCTTTTTGCCGGTGTTTCTCTCAAAGGACGGCCGCGAGACCACCCGGGAGTTTTTCCGCGAGTACGCCGCTGGGTTTCCAGACGCAACCGCCGACGAGGCTCTCGAGTACTACGAGTCGGTTTTGCACACTGGCGCGCTCGATCCGTACCGCTCGGAGATGGCCGGCAAGCTTGGAACTTCCGATTATCTGGATCTTACCCGAATGACCGCCGCGATGGGAGAGTTCAACGCAGCCAAACTGCTGCTTGATGCGGGCTACGAGATTGCACCTGAAATCGAGGTGACGACGGGCCACTCGATTGATTTCCGTGCAGACCCACCGGGATCTGACGGTGGCCAGGGCGTCCTCGTCGAGGTTACACGTCCGCTGCCGCCCAGCCGACGGTCGGCAAACTCACCGCTTTCGGCTGTTCGTGAGACGGCAAAAACGAAAACTGACGGCCAGCTTGATGCGCATGCTGGCGGTGTCGTGTTGTTCGTCGACTGTTCGTCGTTTCCGGACGACGCCTGGCAGACAATCGCCGCCGAACAGCCTGAGGTTCGACACCGGCCGGCAGTTGTCTTTCGCGTACGGCCAATGGGGCGCATCGAAGGCTACCGGAAAGGCAACCTTCCGCTGTCCCTCGCCTCGGCAGTCACGTTCGTCTAGGGTCTTTCCGACTAAAACGAGACCTGTTGAGGGCCGTGTTCGCCGGGCGTATACTGGTCGCGGTCACTGTAGAACCGCCGGCCGATGGCCTTGTGGCTCACGCCGCTGAACAGTGACTCTCTGACCGCTTCTGGCGTCTCGAACGTCTCTTCGCCGAGTCGACCGAGGATTTCGCCGACCGTTTCGGTGCCGTTTTCAAGCGTGATTTCGTTGTCGCCGTACTCGTTGATTATCTCGGACGTGGTTTTCGGATACTGCGAATCGTCGAACACGTCATTGGTTGCGTTGAGTCGCATACTATGCTGTATCAGCGGAGAACTATAATGATTGTCCATAAGGAATTGGGTAGTCACCCCTACTGTTAATATTCATTAAGGTAGTCTCGGAGTGTTCTTGCATACGGGTTCACAATACAAGTTATGAACACGAATCCGGTCGCTGATCTGCACGTACATACGACAGCGTCGGATGGAGTACTCACCGTCGAACAACTCCCAGAGGCCGCACGGCGGGCCAACGTTGCGTGGCTCGCCGTCACCGACCACGACACTATCCACCCTGAGCTGTCGGCGCCTGTGACGAGACGGGAGGGTGTCGGCATCATTCGGGGGATCGAACTCCGCGTCGATGCCGGCGACCAGCGTCTCGATTTGCTGGGATACGGTGTCGAACCAACTGCCGAACTGCAAGCAGAACTCGAGCGACTCCAGGCCGACCGTCAACAGCGCGGCCGACGGATTATCCAGGCGGTCGAATCTCACCTTGGCGTCGAACTTCCGCTCGAGCCACGGCCTGGAATCGGCCGACCACACATCGCGCGGGCCATAGCCGACAGCGAGGCCCCCTACGATGTCGACCGCGCGTTCGCAGAGCTAATCGGCAACGACGGCCCTTGTTATGTGCCCCGAGCGGTCACACCTCTCGACCGTGGGATCGAACTGCTCGGCGAGGCCTGTCCGGTTGTCAGTCTCGCCCACCCGTTTCGGTACCCTGATCCCGAGGCGGCACTCGATGTTGCAGCACAACTCGAGGGAATCGAATACGACTATCCGTACCCTCGAGACGTCCCAACTGACTCGCTCGATGAGATCTGTGTGTCCGCCGATTTGCTCCGAACGGGTGGCAGCGACGCCCACGGCGAGACAGTCGGACAGACCGGCGTCGGCAGCAAAGACTTCGAGCGGTTCCGGCGTCAACTGCAGCCAGCGGTGAGTTAAACCGTCTAGACCTCTAACTGCGAGTATGCGCTGTCATTACTGCGAGGATGAGGCCACGTTTGCAGCCGAGAAAGGCGGCATCAAGGTGGGTCTCTGTACCGACCACTTCCGCGAGCGGCTGGAACTCATCAGCGACTCCGAGGAGCTTGCGGATCTCGAGTCCCAACTGGATGTGACTCGGACGGACTAACTCGAGACACCCAAACCCAGTTGCAGAACGGTATCTCTTTGGCTGCGGCATGTTGACAACTGAGCATGCCATTCGAGCCCACTGATCGGCCCCGTCGACTTCGAACCGACGGCATCCGACCGCTTGTTCGAGAGACTACGCTCGATGCACGGGATCTCATCGCGCCCGTCTTCATCGACGAAACAATCGATGACCGACGCCCGATCTCGTCGATGCCGGGCCACGAACGCGTTCCTGTCTCGGAGGCTGCCGACCGTGTCGAGGAAATCCGAAAAACAGGTGTCGAAGCCGTCATGGTCTTCGGGGTTCCTACGACCAAAGACGCGATTGGAACCGAGGCTTACGCCGAAGACGGTGTCGTCCAGCAGGGAATTCGCGAAATCAGCGACCACACAGATGCGTACATCATCGGCGATGTCTGTCTCTGTGAGTACACCGACCACGGCCACTGCGGCGTTGTCGAACCCCACGCCCACGACGAGCCGACGCTGACGGTCAAAAACGACGACACACTCGAGTTGCTCGCCGACACAGCGGTCTCGCAGGCCAAAGCCGGAGCCGATATGGTTGCCCCCTCGAGTATGACCGACGGCATGGTCGGCGCGATTCGCCGTGGCCTTGATACCGCCGGCTTCGAGCACGTTCCGATTATGAGCTACGCCGCAAAATACGAATCTTCGTTTTACGGGCCGTTTCGTGATGCTGCAGACGGTGCGCCCGCCTTCGGTGATCGCCGACACTACCAGATGGATCCCGCCAACCGCCGAGAGGCGATGCGTGAAGTTCAGTTGGACATAAAGGAGGGCGCGGATGTACTGATGGTCAAACCTGCCTTGCCGTATCTCGACATCGTCAGCGACGTGCGTCAGGAGTTCGACCAGCCAGTGGCCGCCTACAACGTCTCTGGAGAGTATGCGATGCTGCATGCGGCCGCTGAAAAGGGATGGTTGGATCTCGAGGCGACAGCCTACGAATCACTGTTGAGTATCAAGCGTGCGGGTGCAGATCTCATTGTGACCTACTTCGCCGAGGATCTGGCCGACCGGCTGTAGCTACCGTGGAGAGCCGTCGGTTTCGACGACAATCCGGTCGTATTCGCCGAGTCGCCACTCGTCTGGTTCAGTGCCGCTTGAACCTTGCACCGAGGGCTGTTCGATGGCATTCGAGGGTGACCGATAGTTAGTTTCAAGCGTCATACCATATCACCAACCGCTGGCAGCTAAAACAAACCGACAACCGCAACGAAGGGAGTCGTCTGCGACAGCACGACAGTCGCTTCTTTCGGAGATCTCTGCAAGTAGATAGACCCTCCGGCCACTACCCGCGTTGTTTGGAAGACTCAGAATACGTCAATATTTGCAGCGAACTCGGTCGAAAGCCGACCACCGGAGATGAAAATCTGTTCCAAAATATACGTATCGGCGCATATATTCGCACAAACATCACTGGTCTCACCGTCGCGTAGACTCACAGGAACGTCACTGGTAAGCACAAACGCCACTCCACAACACCAGACTCACAGCGTCTCAGTCTTCGGTAATCGTCTCGCTTGCGGGGTCGAGTTCGCCTTTGTGGATTTTCGCGCCGTCTTTGGCGACCTGGTTGCCTAACACAGCACACGGAATCCGCATTGGTGAGATCGTCACTCCCAACATCTCAACGATGTCGTCGGTCTCTAAGGCTTCGAGTTCCTCGAGGGTCATCCCAACAAGTCGCTCCGAAAGCATACTCGCCGAGGCCTGTGAGATCGCACAGCCATCGCCGGTGAACGTGACGTATTCAATTTCTTCGCCGTCGTCGTCGAGTCGCACATCCATCTGGATCGTATCGCCACAAGAGGGGTTTTCGCCCGTGTGTGAAAAATCAGGATCCTCGAGTTCCCCGTAGTTGCGGGGGCTTTTGTAGTGGTCGAGAATCTGCTGGCGATACATATCCGTGCCTAGTCCCATATGAACCACGCTACGGTCGGTACTCAAAAAAGGGTTCCGGGCGGTAACGTCGTCTCTTGGTCGACACTGCTGTCGATTTCATCGCTTCGCTGGGCCACCTTTGCTGCGGTCGGCCGTCGAGAGCACCGCCAGCCCATCGGTTGCCAACCAGCGGATAAACACTTCTGCCTCCGTCGAGTCCCGAACCCGATAGCCGGCGGCTGTCGTCTCTCTGTCGCCGACATGGACGGAAATACCCTCGTCGCCGACTACGCGAAACGCCGCCTCGTCGGTTGTATCGTCGCCGATATACAACGTGAGCCAGGTGTCGTCGGTGTGCTCCCGAAGTTGCGATAGAGCACTACCCTTGTCCCAGTCGGCCGCGGGCCGGATCTCGAGGCTCTCTTTGCCATCGTGAATCTCGAGTTCGCCCCTGCCGTACTCGGAGACAACTGTTTGGACGTGGGACTCAACAGTCTCGACGGCCGCCCGGTCGACCTGGCGGTAATGAACTGTCGCCGTAACGCCCTTGTTTTCGACGACCGTTCCCTCGATGTCGTCAACCCGACCGCCCAGTCGGCGACAGACGTCATCAACTACTGGTTCGGCACTGGCTGCATCTGGGAGGGTCTCACCGGAGCCATCAATATCGGCCTCGAGGCCGTGATTGCCGACACAATCGATGCCCGCAAGCCCAAGCCGCTCACGGAGATCAGCCAGCCCACGACCGCTGATCACTGCGGGCCGAACCTGTGGATGATCACGAAAGGTGCCCAACGACTGTACATTCGGCTCAGTTGGTTCAGGCACGGTGGGGTCTTCAGCAATCGGCGAGAGCGTGCCGTCGAAATCGGTGCCAAACAGCAAGCCGGGCGACTCGCTGAGTCTGTCTCGAAGCTCCTCGAAGGCCGCCCAGACGAGCGGTGGCTGGCTGGTTGATTCCGGCGTCGGTTGTGAGGAACGGTGGTTCATACGTGTGAAAACCTCCTGGTTACGGTGATCTGAGATCAGTCTGTGAGCTATCTGTGGGTTCGACAGCCGCCAGCGTCGTCTCGAAGACGTCTGCCATCCACGACTGAATGTCGGTTTCAGCGACGGTCGATCGGAGTGCCTGCATGCGCTGGCGACGGGCTTCGTCGGGCATTGAGGCCGCAAGGTCGAGCCGGTCGGCGAAGGTCTCACTGTCAGTCGGCACAATCGAAATTGCGGCATCCCCGAGTAACTCGTGGGCACCGGCGTGTTCGCTCAATACGAGCACGCCAGTGTCGTCGATCTGTGCGGAGACGTACTCCATGGCCACAAGGTTCATTCCGTCGGCCAGCGGGCTCACAATGGCAAGGTCGCTGTGCCGACAGAGCCCATAGAGTGCCTCTTCGGACAGATAATCGTCTATCTCGACGATTGGCTTCCACTCGTCGGTGCCAAACCGGTCGTTGATCCGTTTGATATCCCGCTGGAGTTGTCTGTGGAGTTCACGGTACTCCGGAATCGCCGTCCGACTTGCGGTTGCCTTCTGGATGTAGGTGAACGCTCCACGCCAGTTTGGTTCGGCTGCCAGCAACTGTTCGATCGCCGCAAGGCGCTCTGGGATTCCTTTGGTGTAATCCAGCCGGTCGATGCCGACGGCAACCTGCTGGTCGTCGGGGATGCCGTACTCGGTACGGAACTCGGTCCAAAATCCCTCGTCTGGGGCGGCGGCATGCTCGGCGATGCCCTCGGTATCGACGCCCATCGGAAACGCCCGAATGCGGGTTTTGTGGCCCTCGTATGTGACTGTCCGGTTTTCCCAGTCGATGGATGCTTCGGAGAGGATTGTGGCTACACACTCCAAGAAGTTCCCACAGTACTTCGGGATGTGAAAGCCTAACAGATCGTTGGCAAGCAATCCCTCGAGCAGTTCACTCTGGTGGGGACAGTCCCGAAACACTTCACGTTCGGGCCACGGAATGTGCCAGAACTGACTCAATAGAGCGGTCTCAGTGAGCCGCTCGCGAACGAACCGGGGAGCCAACCCGAAATGGTAGTCCTGAAACCAGACGACTGTCTCTGCATCGTCGCTTGTGGAGTCGGCTGTCTTAGCCCCGACCGATTCGTCGGTGTTGTCCTCGACAGCCTCGACAACGCTGTCAGCAAACTGGCTGTTGACTGCTCGGTATCGCTCCCAGTAGCGTTCTTTGAACGTGAGGTACTCGGTCAGCCCGTGGGAAAGCGGCCACAGCACCCGGTTGCTAAAGCCGTAGTAGTAGTCCGCAACCGCAGACTCTGAGAGCCAGACACGTTTGAGTGTGTAGGCCGGCTCGTCAGGTGGGACTCTCAGAGCGTCTGCGTTGTCGGTCACCTGACGGTCGGCCTCGCCATCGCCCCAGGCCACCCAGACGCCGTCGGTCTGTTGGACAACTGGATCCAATCCGGCGGTCAGCCCGCCTGCGGGTCGATCGACGACGACCTCGCCGTCCTCGAAGCTGTGGCGATACGGTTGGCGGTTCGAGACGACTGTAAGCTGGTGGGCCTCGAGGGTAGAAAGCACTGACTCGAGCGACGGTGAATCACGCATCTGTCGCCTCCGAGTTGAGCGAAACTGCTGTTCGTCTCTCGGTGTCGACAGTACATACTGTTTGAAGTGTCCACAGCACCGGTGGCCAGCGACTATCGAACAGCGCGCCATCGACCAACAGGGACACAGTGGATGGATAACATATTCTCATGGCAGTCTCTGTACGTCTCGCGGAGAGCCGTGAGAGGACTCAAACCGGCAGCCGGCAGGGTGCCGACTTGGGGTCACGCGAGACCGCCTTGGGAGGCAGACGGCGGCTGGAATCATGTCGCTGTTGGCCAGTCAGTTATCAGTTATCTGTCGGTCTGTTTCGTTTCCCTTCGGTCTTTGATCCCTACATACTTTTGTCCCAACCGATGCTTCTGCTGATATGCAAAGCCGGGTGAACGGATACCTCAACCGAATTCGGGACGAACTACACAAGTCGTTCACTCAAGAGCACACACCACGCGAGGTCGCAGGAAGCTTCGGGCTTGGTGTCTTTATTACGATGCTGCCGACCCTTGGTGCGGGACTCGTCGTGTTTGCTGTGTTAGCGTATCTGTTCGAGCGGATCAACAAGATCGCGCTGTTTGCCTCGGTGCTCGTGTTGAACCCGCCTGTCAAATGGGGCGTGTATGCAGCCAGTATCAGCCTCGGGTTCTTTCTTTTGGGGCCTGTCGAGGGCTTCGATGGCGGGGACATCACGTTGGATGGCGGATTCGACGTTCTGGTACGTCTCTGGCTTGGGAACCTGATTCTCGCCGTAATCGCGACGGCGATTGCGTATCCTGTTGCCTATCGGATGGTCACCAGTTATCGGGCCCGCGAGATGAACATCGTTGGGAAAACTGTCGAAACTGCTGTCGAAGAGTTCGATGCTCTCGAGTGGGAACCGATTCGCCAGACTCGAGAGTCGCCCGAGGCCCAACCCAGCGGTCAGTCTGAGGAACCCAACAACCACTCTGCGGAGACTACCACAAGCAACTCACCGGATCGGTCGAACACTGAGTAACAACCTCTGTATCGTTGTTCGCTGTGGCCTCTCGCAGACGGTATAAACCGATTATATTAGTAAGTTATATTGTCGTGTGGCTCCCACTCAGCGTATGAGTGGTAGCCAACAGCTCTTAGAGAGCGGCCACGATATCTGGCAGGCACAAAAGTCCCACCCGTTTGTCGTCGAACTCGCCGAGGGCACCCTCGAGCCAGCGGCGTTTGAACACTGGGTCAGACAGGATTATCGGTATCTGCAGGATTATGCGCGGTTGTTTGCCATCGCCGGCACCAAAGCTCGAGATGAATCGACGATGACCGGCCTCTTGGGGGTCGCCCACACGGTTTTGGACACTGAAATGGATCTCCACCGGTCGTTTGCGGCCAACTACGATCTCTCGAGTGCCGACCTCGAGGCCACCCAGAAGGCTCCAACCTGTGTGGCCTACACGAACTTTTTGTTGCGGACTGCCTATGAGGGAACTCTCGGCGAAATCGCGGCCGCGCTGTATCCGTGTATGCAGGGGTATCTCGACGTGGCCGACCACATGGCGGCGTTAGCCGACGAGCGCCACGAGTATACGCCGTTTATCGAACTATACACGAGCGATGAGTTCCGCGAGGAAGTCGGGTGGTGTCGGCAGTTCGTCGATCGCTGTTGGGCCGACTCACCCGGCGAACACGAGGCGATGAAACAGACTTTTCGGACGAGTGCGAAACTCGAGTATCGCTTCTGGGAGATGGCCTACACTCAACAAGGCTGGGGCCTGTGACTGGTCGTCCTGACCGCCTCGAGTCCTACGAGGCGTACGCCGACAACTACGAGGGCCCACGGTTTACTGACTGGCTCCGAAAGCGATCTGAGCCGGCCTGGAGTGATGCCACAACGCACCGATTCACCCAGCAGTTGGGTGCTGATACGCTCGATACCAACGTGTTCAGCCAATATCTCATCCAGGATTATGCCTTCGTCGAGACGCTTGTCGGTGCCTTTGGCCAGGCGGTCGGCCAGGCACCATCGATGGCCGCAAAGCGTCGACTGATCGAGTTCCTAGACGTGATCACTGACGAAGAAAACGACTACTTCGAGCGGTCGTTTACCGCACTCGGTCTGCCGGCCGAAATGCGTACTGATCCCGAACTCACCGACACAACAGAGGCAATGACTGATCTATTGGTCGCCGCAGCCAACGAGGGCGGCTACGCTGAGACGTTGGCGGTACTTGTGCCAGCCGAGTGGGTGTATCTAGAGTGGGCACAGCGCGAAGCAACTGACCGTCCCGAGTCATTCTACTTCGATGAGTGGATCGAACTCCATGCGAACCCTGGCTTCGTTTCGTTTGTTCAGTGGCTCCGCCGACAGTTGGATACAGTCGGTCCAACACTACCGACACCCCAACAGGCGCGTGTGATGCGATACTTCGAGCGTACGGTGGCTTTAGAAGCAGCGTTTTTCGAGTCGGCCTACAGAGCCTAACAACTCGAGCCGACACCCCAACAGGGCTACTCGACTGGGAGTATCTCTGGTTGGTCGCGGCTGCGATAGGCTTCGACAATATCGTCCAACAACAGGCTTCGCGGATCGGTTGCTGGATAGTGGGTATCGATCAACTCACGAGCAGTGTCGATTTCGCCGCGGATCGCAAACTGCCTGATACGGGCGGCAATCTGATAGAACTCTGCGTCGTCTTCAGGACCAAACTCCTTTCTTGTGTGTGATGATTCGTCCGAAAAGACTTCTTGGCGTACATCGTCGAAATCCAGCATTTCGGGTTCGTAGTCGTCGATCTCCGAGAGCACGAACTCGACAGCAAATCGCTGGAATTCGGATTTACTCGAAAACGTCTCGCCGTCGACGAGCTCTTCGACCCGATCCATCACCGTCTCGGAAAAACGAACCGTCGATTTGACCATTATATGTGCTATTCGAAGACCAGCATGTAAATCTATCTGCTACCGCTACTCTCGGAGCCGAACAACTGTCCTGCCGTTCTGTGTTTCTGTCTCGAGCAGTTCGTCTGCAACCAGATCCGAAACAAGCCCCTCGAGCCACTCTCGGCCCGTCTCGCCGCCGTAGTCGACCCGTATTCTGGGGCCCAACTCATCGAACGTTAGCGCGTCGTACGTACCGAGCGTTCGGATCACACGCCCGCGAAACTGTCGCCGGCTGCCCTCGAAACTCGGCTGGGTTGGAACATCAGGAGCGGTAAAATCTCCTGTCTCGTAGGCGGCACACCACTCGCGCCACGGACAGCCCGCTGTATCACACTTCGGCGTCTTCTCGCAGGCGACACCCCCGAGTTCCATGATCGCGTTGTTCCAGACTCTCGAGCGACCCTCGGCTATGAGTTCGTTGGCGGTAGCCTCAAAGACAGCCTCGTCGTCCGGGACATCGAAGGCGCGATACAACACCCGTTTGACGTTGGTATCTACCACCGCATCGCCGTTGTTGAACGCAAACGAAGCGACTGCGTTGGCGGTGTAGGGGCCGACTCCCATCAGCTCTTGGAGTTCTTCAGGCGTTTCGGGAAACTCGCCGTCGTAGTCGTCTGTGATCTGGGTTGCGGCCTCGTGGAGATACTTCGCACGGTTGTTGTATCCGAGGCTGTGGGCACTCCAAAAAGCGACGACATCGCTGCGGGGAGCCGCGGCCAGCGATTCGGCGGTAGGCCACTCCTCAAGAAAGTCCTCCCAGGCGTCGACCACTCGGTCTAACTGGGTCTGTTGGCTCATAATCTCTGAGACGACAATTTCGTAGGGGTCGTCTGTTTCGCGCCAGGGATACTCGCGGTGGTCGGTCTCGTACCACTCGACAAGCGCCTGCTGGATCGCCTCGATGGGTTTGGCCTCGAGGTGTCCCGACCTCGCGGGGCCCGAATCACTCATTGAGGGTACTCCGAACGCGGTCGGTTTAGTGGTGCTGATAGAAACATCGGCCACACCAATCCGTTTTTAGCCTACTGGGATACTGTTGGGCATACTTCTCGATGAGCGATGTAACTCTATGCCCGACGAATACAGCACACTCGGCAATGAGTCTCTGTCCCGTTGGACTCGTGAGACGAAACCGAACGTGCCGACAGACCGTACCCCTCGAGACTGACAAACCCACAGAGGCCGGCCGGCAGCCGACTCCTCTGTCAGCGAGATCTGATTTTCGCTTCTGTTTGAGGGCCGTAGGCAGCTACTTGTCAACACCTGGTTCGACAAAATAGCCGAGATGTTCCATTTCTCGGAGATCAAGTAGATACGATGATCGAGCGTTTTCGGTATCACCCTGTCGGCGACGATACTGGTGTAACGGTGTGTCTCCCTCGGCAATCCATCTCGTAACTGTCGAATGATCGATTTTCCACACGCCTTCCATCTCGTCTACTTCAACACCATACCCTTCTGTTTCGTCTCTCCAACGAACCCAGAAATACAACTCTACATTCTCTTTTGTTTTATACCTCTGGTGGTCGTTTTTATTGAACGTAACAGTGTACTGTGGCGGCAGATCATACGTTTTTCCAGACGTGAAAAACGGTGTCTCCTGTGTTTTCAAATCCGCAGGAGCCCCATTAACAATCATATCTATAGCCGTCGGATCGTCTTTTTTCCGAGGGTTTTGTTCCGCCTCAAGCTGTAGTTTTGGCGCGACTTCTTTGATGAATACGTCTTCTCGCTGTTCGCCCAACTCAAGCCACGGCGTTTTGTTTTCGGTGTCTGTCGGTTTCTTGTTATTTGTCATAGATGTTGTCTCTCTATGCGGCCTTCTATGCGATTTATTTTTGTACGGAATAATTAATGTACTGACTGTCTTTGGCTCGTATTTCGTTACGACCGAACAGTAAGATGATGTTTCTCGCAGACTCACCTCCGGCGAGACACCCAGTTCTGAGTACCTTTTCGGTGTTTTCAGGGTTCGGGCTTGAGGTACGCTGTAAGTTCTGTCCCAATCTTGTCGGTCAACTCGGCAATTTCGTCGTTGATTCGGAGTTCGTATCCGTTTTTGAGCGACGCTTCGATTCTGGCCCCGAGGCCGACATCAAAGATTGCCTCGCTGGCGAGATACTCGAGGCCGTCGGTCCACTCACGCGGACGTTCGACCACGTAGCGCTCGCCGTCGATAAACGGGCCGACACAATCCTCGCGATCGGCGTATGCTTTATAAAAGCCAGTAGCATGCTCGCGGACGGCGACCGGTGGTCCTTCGTGGTGTTCGACCGCAGGCAGTCGGGTGGTTGCCAACTCGAACAGCAAGACTGCAATGTCGTTGTCTGGGTCGACGATGCTTTCAGAGCGAAACACCGCAAAGCCATGGCCTTCGAGTCCTGATTGGATGCCGATGCGGGATTTTTCGAGTTGTGGGTAGAGTTGATCATCAACAATGTCCGGTGGCTCGAACACCAAAGCGACCGCAGTTGTCTCTCGCGTTGCCAGCCGCTCGCGTATTTCGGCTACCTCGAGTGGCTCGCAGTCAGGTGGGAAAAACAGCGACAGTGTGGGCTCGTCGAGCAACTCTCGGGCGTAGTGCTGTAGGCGGGCGACGTTGTCGGCCGCACAGACAGCAGCCACGTTCCGCTCAGGATCTGTGGGATCGATGACGACCAGCGGGTCGTTGAATGAGGCGGTGCCGTGGTCTTCGGGGTCGAACTCAACCGGTGGGTGCCAGTTGGCAGCCGCCTTTAGCAGGGACTCGAGGCCGCTGTACTCGACGACGAGCAGCTCGGCAAGATACCCAGAAAAACCGCGGGTTTTGAGATTGCTGCCGTAGGCACCGATCCCTTTGAGGAATCGCTTGAACATGCGGATGTCGCTGGCGAGGTCATCGTCGATGCGAGCCTCGAGATACTGGGTGTGAAACGGCGTTCGGTCGACTGCCGAGCGAATCTTGCTGGCTGATTCAACGCCGTAGCAGGGTACACAGTCGACATCAAAGCCCTCGAAGTTACCTTTGACATATGGGTGTTCGGCGTACTCTTGATGGCCTTCGGGCAAAACGGCGTGACCGATTTCTAAACCCAGCGTTTCCAGTTTCTCGCGCGGAAGCTCAGGATCGAAGCGGACGAAAATATCGATATCACGGTCGCCGGCCAGCCAGGTTCCACGAGCCGTCGAGCCGACTTGTAGCACGTCGGCTTCGACCCCACGGTCGGCAATGGCGGCTTCGGCGCGGCTGGTCAGCCGTTCGGCGGCCGCAGTGAGTCGCTGCCGTTCGTCGGCCGAGGGAGTGACGCGCTCGTTGACTGTCTCGAGTACGTCCTCGAGGGAAGGCATACACTCCGATTGTCAGACCGTGTGTGAAAGCATGTCGCTTCCGTCGGGGGGAAAGCGAAAGCCCTATTAAAACAATCCGACTACGTTTGGATGCGTTGGGCCGTCGTAGCTCAGATGGTAGAGCACCTCGCTGTTAACGAGGTGGTCCCAGGTTCGAGTCCTGGCGACGGCGTGTTTTCGCAGAACAATACGCAAGGAGCGTTGGCTCCGTACTCTGAGTGATCTCGAGTATTGAGTAGGCTCTCGCGTGCGACGGTACTGAAAAGTCGACACGCTAATATGGGCTCAGGCGGTACTTCTCCTCGAGGGCCCTTAGCTTAGTCTGGTTAGAGCGCCGAGCTCATAACTCGGTGGTCGTTGGTTCAAATCCGACAGGGCCCAT
>LFCJ01002197.1_pt1 | contig 13999 bp, 7 predicted proteins | sample 643141 | NCBI WGS metagenome assembly LFCJ01 (sample SAMN03766243, study PRJNA286221) | soda lake metagenome | biome: soda lake; feature: Kulunda steppe; material: water; isolation source: sample B1-Br-g2 brine of Lake Bitter-1 | place: Russia: Kulunda steppe | collected 2010-07 | reverse complement strand
GGAACGCGGACGACCTGCTGACCGTCGCTGCCGACAACGGGTTCCAAGACTGGAAGACCGAGTACGAGATTGTTACACTGGATGTTGAGTATCTTGTGCACTACCGCGGCTCATCACCGAACGCAGTCATGAACAACGCGCTCATCCGGACAAAGGGCTATTCTCAGCGGTGGATGGCCGAAACTTCGTACTCGACAACAAAGCGCTCGCTCGGCGACGCCGTGCGAGCACTGGGCTGGTATCGACAGTTCCGTGAAATTGTCCTGATGTTCGCCATCATCAACATAGAACCACTGTGTGAGCCACTGTAACTGTGACTCAGCATCTATTCAACAGAGCAGTAATGTGTACTTCTGAGACAGTTGGCGAAATGATTTCCGGTGAGAGTTCGCATTTATAAGGAATACGAAGTCAGCGTGCTTCAAAACGACGCCAATATAGAGTATTGATAAGATGGTACGGAAACTGGAATGGCATATTTAAGACGTTGCAGACCGCGACTACTAGGCGGCTGTTGTCGGCATAGTTGTAATACTCATCGAACAGAAGGTCTACGGCGTACTCATAGAGGCCGTTGATCGGGCAAATACCGAGAGTGAACGGCTGATTGAACTGGTTAATTCCGGGGATAGAGAGCTTGGGTGAGGAGCTTGGAGAACAGATCATGATACAAAGTACAGTGATCGATTACAATGGCTCGGATTTCTGGAGGAGCGAGAGCGTGTGTTCAAGATAATGCACGAAATCGACATCTACGCGACGCCCTCCAGGTGGAATAGATTCTGTGTGGCCGTGCTGGAAGCAATGGCTCCCGGGAATGTGTGTGTTTTCAGAGATCCCCTAGGTCCCACGATCAACGAGTGTGAATACTGGTGGTTTGTCACCCGTGTATGAGCCGCGCTCACGTATGGTGAGGTCACGCGAGCGCGACTCTTGATCCCGCTCGCGGCCTTTGAGTCCTGCAGACACGTACACTTCGTCGATTTCGACCGGACCAGACAGGGAGAGCGTTCGATACGAGACATCGAGTTCGGCCTCAATTTGGCGAATACCCGTATTAAACCGTAAGAACGTGTAGATCGTGAAGTACCACTCTTTGAGCTTCAGCTTGGAATGGGCAAGATCGTGTCGGTCTTGTCGTTGAACGAACGACCGCAATTCTTACACAGATATCGCTGATAGACTCGATATCTGCCGTTTATGACCGTGCGGTCATAACGGCAGCGAGGATAGTCAACACCGTTTCGCCAGCGAACCTGTGCCAGCCGTCCGCTGCAACTGATTCCGACACGGTGGATTGAGAACATATGTGGCACCGCTGGCACGGTGCGCTTGTCCTCTTCGACTTTCAGCTACAGCTCCTTCTATCAACAATCTGCTTCACAAGAGCGTGATTTTTATATTACTCTCCGCACAAGATTTAAATAATATCTCTTGTTGGAGACGGGTACCGAAGAACGCATAACTATTCGCTCCGAACTAAATGACAAATGTCGTCTGAACAGCTTTTAGTGATTGGACTAGATGGTGCAGATTTCCGATATCTCAACCAGTTCTCGGATGATCTCCCGAATATAAACGAACTCAGAGACGAAGGAGTCGAGGCACCACTTCAGTCCACGCATCCGCCTTGGACAGGAAGTGCATGGCCCTCGATGTACACTGGTCTGGATCCCAGTCACCACGGTGTATACGACTTTTTTAATTATCGAGATGCGTATCCGGATAAGGCGACCATCGTATCCCGTAATGACGTGGATGCTCCTGCGATTTGGAATTACCTTTCCGAAATCGGATTGAAAAGTATCATTCTTAATGTCCCGATTACTCATCCCGCAGAGAAAATCAAGGGTGTTCTGGTACCGGGATATCTCGCACCGTCGGATGCAGACGGATATCCATCTGGCATCCGAGACGAGCTTTCGAAAGAACTTGGGTACGAGTATCAAATCTATTCAGAGTCGGAAACGAGCAACAATAGTCAAAAGAAAATCGATGAGTTCGAGGCGTTAATTCGACAGCGAGGGGATGCAGCGGAGTATCTTCTCCAGACCAGAGAGTGGGATTTCGCGTTCGTACAGGTCCAAAAAACAGATACTGTGTTTCATAATTCGTCCTCACAAGACGATTTTAGACGGATATACGAGGTTGCAGACGATCTCGTCGGCCGACTGGTTGATGCTCCTGAGTCTACACCAAACGTGGTTCTCCTCTCGGATCACGGCATGGGGGCCACGACGGGAAACAAAGTGTACATAAATGAACTACTTCAGGAACGTGGATATATCATGACGAAATCAAATCCCACAAATCTGGAAATTTCAGAGATTAAAAAGAGCCGAGAACAAGATTCTCAGAGTTCGGCTAAACTCGTTCAAATGGTGAATTCGGTTAAAAATATCGGAATCGATCCGACGAAAGCATATCAGATCGCCGAACGAATTGGAGTAGAAGAACAAATACTCCGATACCTCCCGACATCGCTCAAGCAGTCTCTCGCAGAAGGAGTCGATTGGCAGGAGTCAAAAGCATACTGCCGTCGCACGTCCGAACACGGAATTCGGATAAATCTCGAAGGAAGAGATCCGCAGGGTGTCGTTTCACTAGAGGATTACGAGGACGTTCGAAAGGAAATCATTCAGCTTTTGTCCAACCTTGAGGCCGATGATGGTAATCCTGTTTTCGAACTCGTTTGTCCCCGAGAAGAGGTATATGATGGTTTATATACAGAAGACGCCTGTGATATATTGTTCCGGACGCAGGATATGAATCACGAAATATCGACTCACTTCCACGGGCGTACGATGGGATCTGTGGATTCCCACAATCACAAAGAAACGGGGATTTTTATCGCTAATGGGCCGGAGGTCAATCACAACTGGGGCGAATCTATGCTTTCTCTTGTCGACGCAGCACCAGTACTGTTTTCACTCCTCCAAGTTCCTGTCCCGGATCGATTAATCGGGACTGTACCCCCCCAGCTCGTCTCAGGTACCCCCGAGATTGAAACGTACGATGATGTTCCATACGGAGGCGATACAGCGTACTCACAGGACCGCTCGGAAGTTACTGATCGATTGGATGATCTCGGATACCTCTGATATATTCATTTCGAGAGTCCGTCCGGTGTTCTGTTCGCCGAAAACGTGATCCGGATCAATTTTCAGACTCACGACAGGCTTCTTGTAGGCCCAGAACTGCAGGAAAGTATTCGGAAATCCCTCTTGCGTAGACGTATTGAGAAATACATCTGCGCTGCTGAAATACCGGTCTATCTCGGAGAAGGGCACGAATCCTTCGAAACGGATGTTGTCAAGTTCGGCAGCACGGGACCGTGCCTTCTCATATAGAGCGGTGCCGTTTTGTTCCCGATCATTACGAACTCAACGTCAGGAAGTTCTGCAGCGATATCCAGAGCAAGTTCAGGACGTTTGAAAGAAGTAAACCTCGAAACCCACAGCACGACTAACGACTCGCTGTCCGACTGTCCCGGAATCGGTTCCGGGGATTCTGGTTCGCTACGTTCGGTGCCACGCTTGATCCGGGTACAGGCGTTTCTGTTCACACATAGCTCACTGGATGTGCTACCTGTGCATTTGTATCCTATTTCGGTACTCAACATTCACCTCGGTCACGGCCATCCGATTAAATAGACCGGAAACCAGGCCCGGTATCGAAGTACGAACAAAAACGGGATGGCATCGACTATTTCGTCGTTGAATCGGAGCTCTTGCGAGACGTACACCGGGAGCACTATCCTGCGACTGTTTTCGAGGACCAGTACCTGATTACGGGCTATCCCAGAAACGATGTCCTCCTAGATCCACCCGCAGCATGGTACGAAGAGTGGGAGGCTTTTTTGAGGACAAGCAGTGTAAAATCGATCAGGTGATATTGTATGCACCGACACAGTGCCAACCCTCAGAGATCAAAGCCACGGACACTATCGACATCTTTCCGTTTCGTGATTTCGATATCGGAACACTAAAATGTGTTCTAGAGGAGACGAACTCGCTGCTGTTACTCAAATTGCACCTATTAGATGTCCGGCAAATGCAAGAGTTTCAATCCAACGAGATACGATTACGAAGGTCTTTCAGGACTCTTAGATGAACTTTCCAAACTCGAACGCGTCGAGTACGTGTCGAACGATCACCAGTTTTCGGATCCAAACCGGTTGCTCCCGTTTGTCGACGTGCTGGTTACAGACTATTCATCTATATACCACAATTTTTTGCTTCTTGACCGACCCTGTTTATTCCGTACGACTACGAAGAGTTTGAAACGGATTTCGGCCTCGGATACGATTATTACAAGAACTTGTCAGGGCCGGCAACAGAAACGTTCTCGGAATTTTTAGAACAGTTTAATGGTACTGTTCAAGGACAGGAAGTGGATTCTGAACAACGGAAGGAATTGAGAGGCAAACTTCACGAATTCCACGACAGTAGTTCTTGCCAGCGGACGTGGAAAGCAATATGTGGAGTCTTACAGACATCTATTAAACAAGAACGGGAATGCGCCTTATTTATATGTGATTAGGGGAAACGACCTACTGATAAAATAGAGAATGACTGAACGAACCCGTGATTCCAGTATAGGTATTGTCTATATTGCTACCGGATCTGAGTTTGTACGAGAAGCGGAAATATCAGTTCGTACTCTTCGTGATTCAATGCCAGATGTAGATGTAACACTGATAAGTGATGAATCGAGTGATTGCAATCATTTTAATGACATTATCACAATCGAAGATCCAGAGTACGGATTTGAAGACCAAATCCTCAATCTTGACTGTTCACCTTACGACTATACGATTTATTTGGACACCGATATATACATAGACGACGATATTAGTGACCTATTTGATCTTCTTGACTCGTTTGACATTGGTCTCGCTCACAGTGCAACTCGAACGGCCTCGGAAATTGAAGAGGTTCCGGACTGCTTCCCCGAGTATAACAGTGGGGTCGTTGCGTACAAGAATACTGATGAGTTCAGCGAATTTATATCGACATGGGAATCAATTTATTTTTCAGAGAAAGAGGGACCGGAGACGATGCAAAATCAACCCCCTCTTCGACGCGCATTATACGAGACCGATCTTCGGATTGCGACATTGCCTCCGGAGTACAATTGCCGATTCTATTTCCCGGGACATGTAGTCGGAAAGGTGAAAATATTTCACGGAAGATTACTCCCTGTTGAGGGACCCGGTGCCGGCAATTACTTCGATATCGAAGAAGCTAGAGAAAAAATCAATAAAACAAAAAACCCCCGGGTTTTCACCCAACTTGGAGGAATCACTGTTCATACAAATAAGGAAGATTCTCTGATACACAGGGCTCGTCTGTCATATCGAAAGCACGGATTAAAACACGTTTTGAGGGAGGGATTCAAATTAGCATTCCAAAGAGTTGGCTGATACACACGACCGTTTTATTTAATCATTTGTCATTATTCTACGAAATACTTCGTCGAGGATATCATCACCTTCTTGTAGCTCATTAAATCGCTGCTCTATACAGGCTCTTTCGTGCTTATAAGAACTGGACATCTCGGATAGCCTGGATTGCATTCTAGTCTGGTTTACTGTGCCCCGACAATCAAACTGATATTTTTTTTGGTCAAAAAATTGAGCTAATTCTTTGTACTTGACTGCCCATCCGATTATAATCGCTGGAACGCCTGCACGATAACAGTGGACTACTGAATGATATCGAGAAGCGACAGTAAAATCAAATTGATCAATAATTTGTTTCAATTGAATAGCGTTATAATTGTTGTTAAGGTTATGAACCTGAGTATCGTCGCGAAATGGATGGTACAATTGTTGGCATAGCTGATCGTCATCAGCTGCGTGGCGGAGAATATAAGTATGATATTCCTCTCGCGTCTGGTCAATCAAACTTCGGTATATTTCTACCATATCATTCTCGGCGTAATTCAATACGTTTCGATTGGGAATGATACCCACCGCGTCCTGTTCTAGTGTTGGAGCGTCTGTGGGGATGTCATCGGAGATGCTGGAGATATCATAGTCAGGACACTGAAGAACTAGGTCATGCTCCAACTGAACGTTATCTGTAGTATACTTGGAAACGGCTTCAATTCCTTCTTGTTCGCGTGGACAGATTAGTTCAGGGTAAGGGAGAAACGTTCGCAACACCATCCCCACTGTAGCCTCGCTGGAAATATCAAAGTCAAACGGCCCAATCGACTGTGGAAGAATGTAGTACGGAACGCCGTATTTGTGTGCTAAGGCGATGTCAGTCACGTAGCGTAAAACCGAGTCAATACCCAACTGTGCCGAAAAACTGTAACCGCTGATATCAAGAATTGCGGTGGCATTTCTGAACACTTCGCGTATTTCACACAAGGTATCTGCGTCCCAATCCTTGTCTTTGAACTTATTTCCACGGTATCCGAATGCATCCAACTGTATATCAATATCCCACGGAAGGAATTCGAATTTATATTGTATTTCGTGATCTTCTAGATGGTCCTTCGTCGAGAATACAAAAATATCACAACCAGGAAATTCCTTTTTGAGTTGGTCAACGACGGTGAATGTCATTGCCTGCGCTCCTTTGTTGAACAACTCACCGCCAAGCAGGACAAAACTTGGCGAGCCATCTTCTTTCGTTGTCCGAGCGGACTTAGAAGTAACTTGTTTTGTGATTGTCTGCTTACCAAGGAACGAAATATAAAATAGTCGTCTACCAAGACCCATTATGTCTCACAATCTCTGTTGTACTCCCTTATATTCTCTATGGACTTCTTCGCATATGCCAATGAGTCGTAACTTGGAATTGGATCGAACTATTTCACCCTCTACATTTTGCAGAAAGGTGAGAAAGCTATGGTATACTTAAGTAATGATAGAACACAGCAGATCAAAGATTAACACAGGTATGAAGATTTCCGATAGCTTCTTTTAATTCGGACAATTAGGTTACTGAAATGCCCGGTGATAAATATTCAATTGATAACACCGTGATTGAAGAGGATTATTGTATTGGTTGTGGAGCTTGTTCTTATGTGAACCCAGACAGATATTCAGTCGAATATGATAAGTATGGAATGTATAAAGCGATCATCGATGAATCAGAAGATACAGGAGAAAAAGATGAGAAAGAAAAGTCTAAATCAGGGGTGAATCAAGTCTGCCCCTTTTCTGATGCTGCGAAGAATGAGGATCAGCTGGCCGCCGAGAGATTTGATGAAAATTTGAAATATAATGATAAGATTGGAAAGTTTCTATCCTGTTATGTAGGACACGTCACTGTTGGTGATTTCAGAGATCAAGGAAGCAGCGGTGGCTTTGGAAAATGGATAGGAAGTGAATTATTATCAAGAGGAGAGATAGATCATCTTATTCAAGTCAAACCAGTCCGAGAGGACAATGATGAGCTTTTCCACTATACCATTTATACGGATAGTGACAATATTCTCACTGGATCAAAGTCTGCATATCATCCAGTTCACCTAGAAGATGTATTAAATTATATTAGAGAGAATCCTGGAGAGTATGCAATTACAGCACTCCCTTGCTTCAGCAAGACAATACATCTTGTATGCGATCAAGATGAGATTATTGACAAACGTGTCTCCTATGTTCTCGGCTTGGTTTGTGGTGGGCTAAAATCCAAGGCGTATGCAGAATCTTTTGCTTTGCAGTTAGGAATACCGCCAGAAAATCTGGCTGAGATCGATTTCCGAAGTGGACCTGTTGGTGATCAAGCTAATAAAAAAGGTGTAGTAGCTACAGACAAAAAAGGAAATAAAACAGAAGCAGTTTCAGTTGATGAATTAATGGAAGGAGACTGGGGGTCACGCGCCTTCACTTATAAAGCATGTGATTACTGCGATGACGTCGTCGGGGAGACAGCTGACGTATCTTTCGGTGATGCATGGCTCGAAGAATATAAGGATGACGTGGGTGGTAACAATATAGTCATAACACGTGACAAAACTATTGAAAAAATAGTTCAACAAAACATTGAATCTGGTAATTTGTCGTTTAAAGAAGTGTCTGACGAATTAATTGCTGAATCCCAAAGTGGCGGGCTTCGCCACCGGAGGGAAGGATTATCATATAGACTCCAGATACAAGAAGAACAAGACAACTGGGCACCAACTAAGCGAGTTAGTCCAGAGAGAACTGGTTCTGGGAGGCGGGATAAAATATATAAAAAGCGTATAGAAATAAGAGAATTATCACATGATCTATTTCTACAAGCTCGTGAGAATGATGACTATGATATCTATAAAACAGGTATACAACCAAAATTGGAAGAATATAATGAACTTAAGCAGACAAAATCAAAAGACAAGCTAGCAGCAATATTGGATAGACTTGGTATCGTTTCTATACTTGATATACTTAGGATACGTGATCTATCTCGGAGGATTTTCGATCAAATTTTTAATTATTTATACGGGATAATCTGGTTGCTTCGACAGCGACAAAACGAAACCGAGGATCATAAAGACAAATAAGACATACGTTAATATATATGAATGGGTACAGTCCTGCTTTTCAAATTCAAAATATATTACAGCTTTATAAGAATTTATATCGGAATTATTTTTCATTGAAGACGTGGGCAATATATGGTCGAAGGTTTGATTCACATCTTAGACCATTTGAATTATATTATATCGACCCAAATGATAAAATATACACCACGACCAACAAAGATACAATTTGGAAATGTTCTGTTGAGGCCGGAGATTGGGATAGGGATCTACGGAATTATACTAACGAGAGTGAGACATATCAGACATTTATACAACGGTTTGAAAAAGGATTGGATTGGTCAGAGACAACACGGTATCAAATAGCACTAAACAAAATTGAGTATGGAGGGTCCTGGAAAGGTTGTTCATCGGAAACCGAACTCAGAGATCGATTTGAGCGGTATGATGAACTCTACGAGAACGTCCAGAAACATGGAATTCTACCGCAAAGGGAGTTGCAGTCTCACGAATCCTTTATTAAAGAGCTACAGGATAAACAACATCACCCTGAAGAATTTAGTGAAATCACTGTAGATATTGGGCGGAATGGCGAGTATATCTGGAGATGTGGATCGCATCGCCTCTCTATTGCAAAAATACTCAATTTGGAGTCAATTCCAGTACGGATTTGCAGACGACATGTAAAATGGCAAAATAAACGAGAAGAAGTCTGGAACAATCCCGATCAGTTTGAGTTAGATAGAATCACACACCCCGATCTACTTGATCTATTAAAAAGACAAAAAAGAAGAGAATAATAGTATGGGAGGACCTTATTTAGATGTCTAATTTCGACGGCCACAGAAATTCTTCCACGCTTCTGGGTTTCAGAGTAGGGCACTGTCTAGTTAGTGACCTCCTCAGCTGGCGTTCGATCATCTACCGATTGATGCGGTCACTGGCGGTTATAATAATGTGCGAACTACGAACACCAGCGGCGAACGCCTGACCGACTGCCTACCCACGAATTATGGAAGCGGTCGATCCTCATTTTGAGTGTTTGAAACCATTTTTTAATTCGGTTTCGATCGGTATAATCACGCCGACCGCTCAATCCTAATCGAGTAAGGGAAGTCTGATAGCCGAAGCCATCGGCGAGAAACACAGCCTCGGAGAGGTCGCATTTCTCGGAGAGTCCTTGCAGAAACGCAGCAGCTGGATCAGTTCCATGAGATCCTAACAGATCGACATCCAAAATCAACTTGGTGTCGAGATATATTGTAACATATAACTAAGACTACTCGCCATTGATTTCGGCATCGGTCTTATTTACAGCGACTCGCTTCGGATTCGCCCCAGGCAGGTCGGGAACGCTGTCAGCTGCTCGATGTACCCACTGAAAGATCGCCTGATGAGAGCGTTGAACGCTGAATGGTCGGAGAATCTCTTGTGTTTTTCTGAGTGAACAGGGTCGCGTGGAGCCGGGCAGCGTACGCCCGTCAGGGCGTACGGCGTCCGCTCACGCTCCCAACATTCAACATTTGCCGTATCCAACGTCTCTCTGAGCAGTTCTGGCGACAGCATAGACAACTCAAACCACGAACTGTTCACTTCTCAAACTGGCTTAACTAGACAGTGCCGTCAAAGATAACACATTAGATAATTATTGAATGATAATACATAATCATTTAATAATAAATGTGTTGCGTAAATAGGGTATTTCGGTGATTGAAACCGATGATATGTTAATATCGGCTACTTTTCTAAATTCCTCTATTTTTGAATTTAATTCTTGAGGAGAGGTATGTGGGAATTTATGTCGGCTAGCCCGTTCAGAGCCTGAAATTTTTTTATCTATTTTCTCAAGAAATCTACCGCCAAAATATTTAACGCCCATTCGCTTCAAGCGGTCCTGTATTTCTGGTTCTAATTTATTTATATTAACTTCATCTGATTTTGTTAGATTACTTATTTCATCTGCTATAAGAGAAGCTGAAACAGGGTTATTTGCATTACATATGCGGGCCTTTAATAATTTAAGTTGATTTTCCGTTAAAATATGATCTTTGTTATGATCCAAACCAATTATTTTATTTTCTAATGATTCATACGAATCACATTCAATACTCATTTTAATCGGGAATATATTATCAAATGATTCATTTTTTATTGGCCGGTAGCTGAATACAGGCGTATTTAATAATGCACTTTCAATACCTGTAGTTGAATGTCTATGAATGACGGCCTTTGCTCCAAGAATCCAAGGTCTTACATTCCCTTCACGAATGACAGAAATGTTGTCATTTGAAAAATTCTCAGAATATGTGGATTTATCCTCAACTGGATGAGGACGAATAATAATATTGTACTTACTTGAAAGATTTTTAACCATGTTAATATAATTCGACAGAACTCTCGACTCATACTTGATTCTATCTGGATTCATATCTGGTGGTTTATTTACTCTATTTGCTCTAAGGCTCGTATTAACAAGTATGTAATCTCCATATGAATCAATATACTCATCTGACTTCTTACGGTATATTTCACGTAAACGATCTGATAACAAATCAAATCTAGGATGTCCTGAGACCAAAACATCATCTGAGCGATAATTCATCATACCTTCAATTAATTTTGCTTGGTGTTTTCCCCAAGCACAGTGTAGATCCACCTGTTCAAAATTTTCATTATGTATCCTTTTATTTTTAAACCTTTCGTCTGATTTGAATGCTCCACCTTCTGACTCAAGTGTTACTATCGATACTCCCGAATTATTTAATATTTTGTTCTTTGCTACCTTTTTTCCCTGAACATATCCGTACTGTAAATAGACGTCTGGTTCAATTATGTCAAATCCTTCCTTGATTTCGTGACTTTCACCGAGAACAATTTCATGGTCATTCTCGATTAGATTAAGGCCTAACCATAACATCCCTTCTAAGTCTCGAAATTTAACTTCGACTGGAAGTGCAACCCTCATATGTTCTATGTATGTCCTCTACTTATTGTCCGTTGCGATTTAAAACAAATCCTCCAGATTCATTGTCCCATTTCTGGGTCCTGTCCTACACTACTTTCGTGGTAAACGTCAGACGTACGTCTGACGAATAGCTATCATTCTGGCGGTAATTATCGACGACTAGAGCTGCCATGACCTCCATCGGGACTCGGTACGATACCCGCGCATGGCTCGACAATTCCTCTCCTGGTTCAAAGGAGCCTTCACGATGCGACCGGACGGATCGAGCTTTTGAATGCGATACTCGCCGGTTAGGTCGCCGTCTTCGGTCATAGCGGTGATCTGTGAGTATTGTTTATAGAGGTCCAGTCAATGTACATTTGTCTCCACTCACGTGGGACGGATGCGGGGAAGAAGAGACACACCTGTGCTCTTAGGCGAATCACTCCACATCCTTTGGCAAAGTGTCGATCAGTGCCTCGTGGTCTGTGCCACATGTTCAGAGTCAATCTCCCGTTCCCGTCCCCATGACCTTTGTTCCCACACCAGGGACGTAAGCAGCGCGTTCATGAAGTTAGTGTCTGTTTTGCTTGCGAAACAGTTTTTTCTCAGACCAATAAACGTAACGTATGCCATTTATTCACAAATTTGACGGGCAACTGCTACGAGAAACAGAAACCCCACAGCCGTTCATGGAACCGACACACGAATCCTCACTGGAGAGTCTCCCAAGCGAGAAGATGCCACACCTGTTGCAGAACCGGGTTCACTATGCGCTTGCAGGCTATCTCAACGATCCGGAACGGTCGACTGGTACAGCCCTCCAGCGGGTGGTCGACCGTCTCGACGTAACTCTGCCACAGGCCGATGTTCGCAAGCGGCTGCTGTCAAGCTACGAGTGGTTAGACGTGAACCTCCCGGACGGGCATCGAGACAGGCGAATCTCGGTCGACAGGTTCGAGCACGCTCAGTACGACACCAACGAACTCGAGCGTGAGATCGGACGGATAGCCAATCGGCTCGCAGAGATCGACGAGTGGCTGACAACAGCGATTTTACATGGAAGTTTCGGGGATCTCGACTACGTGAAAAATTACAGCGACGTGGACCTGTTGGTGGTTGTCAACTGGGAATCGTTGGCTGATCAGATAGCCGTCGAACGGATACAGGAAACTATCAAAACGATTCAGCGACAGATGCACTACATCGACCCACACCAACACCACGGTGTGATGGTGGTAACCGACCTGGACCTCCGGGCCTACAACCGCGCGTACCTTCCACCGGAAGCACTTACCGAGGGGACAGTGCTATGTGGGGAAGATTCGCTGACGTTTTCGTTCAGGGAAGACGAACTGGAACGGCGATACGGCCTATGGCGAAACGTCCAGCGGCTACGACAGACCGTTGCGAACGACCGGTTCCCCATCGATTTCTACGGAAGTGGGAACCTCCAGTCGGATCTGTCGGGGCACCTTTACTCATTGAAGTATTTCACCAGCTTCGTCATGCTGCAACCGTCGATGTACCTGCTGGCCGACGGGCGTCCGATGTACAAAGGAGAGTCGTTTGATTCCCTGCCACCGCTCGGCGAGCACGGAACCATCCTCGAACAGTGCAGCGAAATCAGGCGACTGTATCCGGATTATGTCGAGTTCGATCGGGACGGCACCTACGAGCAGAGGCTCCGAGAGGATCCCCAAACGGCACGGGCAGACCAGCAGTCGACGATACCACCAGTCTTCCGTGAGATTCTCGATGGAAGCCCTTTTGCCCGAGCCTTGGAATTTACCGAACATCTATGGACAGATCTAGCGTAAATTACGAACAGCTCCCCGAGCCGATACGCCGTGAACAGTACGAGACGGCCCGGCAAGACATCATCGAACTCTACAGCGGTCTGGAGGGTGTGGAAGCCATCTACGAGACGGGAACAGTGGCGGACCCCGGAATCTCCGATCTTGACATCAAAGTGTTGTATGATTCGGACAGACCAGTCGAGACGCCGACCGACGAGGCATACTCGGAGATCGTCGACGTGCTCGTCGGAAAGGGGAACGTAATCAAGGCCCCTGTTTCGGCGTTCAAGAAATTCCACTACATCGGTCCGAAACGGAACCCAACCCACCTCTACGGAAGAGAAATCGAGTTCGAACAGCCGACCGAGAGCGACCGTCGATACCGGGACGCAGCATACGTACTCGATTACCTCCCGGAACGACTCTATCAGGCACTGCGGCTCGAACGGCAGGAGACGCTGGCGGTGATGCGGACGTTACAGATGCTGAAGTCGGTCGGCTACTCAAGTGTCATCATGGGCGAACTGCTGAACGAGTTCGACGGCCAGTCGTTTGCCGATGACGTGGCCGACCTTCGAGGGAACTGGTTCGATCGAGAGCAATCGAACAACTTCGACCGGATGCACGAGTTGATAGCCGAAGCCTCCGAGACGTTAGCGGAGGCGGCTCGGCTGTGGTTCGAACGGAGCCCACCGGAACTCATCGCGGACGAACGAATTACTGGGGGAGCGATCTCGCTGCTGGACGAACTCGTCTACGTTTCCGGAGAGCGTTT
>LFCJ01002196.1_pt1 | contig 13999 bp, 15 predicted proteins | sample 643141 | NCBI WGS metagenome assembly LFCJ01 (sample SAMN03766243, study PRJNA286221) | soda lake metagenome | biome: soda lake; feature: Kulunda steppe; material: water; isolation source: sample B1-Br-g2 brine of Lake Bitter-1 | place: Russia: Kulunda steppe | collected 2010-07 | reverse complement strand
GGAGGAGGAGGAGGGAGCATACCCTGTGCCGAAATGCACCCACCTCCCCTTGTCATGGCCTGCCAAGTTTCTGGCACCGCAGCACATGTCTTGTCTCAAGTGTGGGCCCACAGAGTCAACATATGTGGCTGCCTCTTATTGTTTGGGGGCATGCAAGCCACGCGCCATCACGTGAAAGCATCCATGCCCACCAGGCGGCCCCCAGCAGGAGCACGCAGCTTGCCCTGGTGCTCCGAATCCACACCACAGGCCCTGGCATGCCATGCAAACAAGGCCCTGGCATGTCATGCACAGGCCACAGGCCCTGGCATGCCATGCAAACAAGGGGCTCTCCTGACGCGTTGATCCCATGGCAGGGCGCTTTGAGTACATCCAGGGGGGACAGTAAGTGAGGGCATGCCATGCATGATGACAAGGTGCACGTTTGCATCGGTGGAGGCGCCGCGGATGTCAGGGGTGTGCGTCAGGACCTGCATGGGTGGCCCGCCAGCTTTTGATGGCGTGCATGGGTGGCCCGCCAGTTTTTGATGGTGTGTCCTTGCATGGCCGCACTCGCTCCTCTGCACCCTGCAACCTAAGCCTAGCCCTGCATGGCTGCTGCGTGCCCCTCCTCCAGGTGCCTGCAGGGACACCGCTGGCGGTCCACGGACATTGGACCCCAGCCAGGTGCGGCTGGCAATCCGGTCCAGCATCAAGGCCGCCGACGAGTACATCCTGCTGGACAGGGAGGGCAACCGCCTCATTGCGTGCAAGTCTTGGAGCCAGGGCGAGGGGGAGGATGCGGGTATCATGCACGAGCAGTATGTGGAGGCCGGGGGCGCCGGCCACATCCCTGTTGGGAAGGTGAGCCAGCATAAGGAGCACCTACCGGGTGGAGCCTCTGCCGTTTTTGGGAGCCATGGTCCATATGCCTCGCCTTGCTGGCTGGCTGGCTGGCTAGCTGGCTAGGATGCTTGTGTGCGTGCTTGCTTGCTTGCTTGTGGCACCTCAGAGCTGCACAACTGCACGAGTGCAAGCATAGAACAGCTGCCTTACCATGGAATATTTAAGCTCCAAGCATTGATGTGCCCTCACACTGCAGCTGGAGGGCGTGCTGGGCAGCATGGATGGCGAGTGGCTGAACCTACCTACGCATGGACTTCAGGTGCTAATGTCCTGTGTGGCTGAACCTATTTGTCTTGCGTGTGAAAGAACCTACCTACGCATGGACTTCAGATGCTTATGCCATGTGTGGCTGAACCTATATCATATAGGCTATTTGTCTTGCATGCAAAAGAATCTACCTATGCATGTACTAGGGCAATTATGGCAATTGTGTGTGGCAGGCAATTATGAAATCTTGTTTTTGGGGCACCTGGCACTCCTGGAACTTAGTTTCTGGGCCTGAAGCGTCAGGAATACCGCACCAAAGCATGGCTGCTGCTGAACGGTGTCCCATTTCCTGTGTCCATATACATGGGGAGCGTCTGCATCCCTGCCAAGCTGACCCGCCGTCCAAGCGCGCTCATTTAATGATGCGGCATGCATTCTACAGCATGCACTCCACAGTGTGGCTTGCCTGGCCTGCGCAGTCTCAGGACAGTGAGCTTGTGCATGACCAACCCAGGGTAAGCATAGAACGTCATTCTCAGCATGCTGTGTGCGGCTGAGATGGCACGCAACTGGACATTTCAATGCGCATGCATGTGCTGAATGTCTGCTGATTGCTCGACATGAATGCTTGTGCCAAGGAGGGAAATGAGCATTTTGCATGCTCTTGCATTGAAAACGTGCGCTTGCATTGAAGACGTGCGGGCGCGTGTCCCACGTGCAGGGCCTGCCCTGCACCCTCCTCATCCGAGCGAGTGTGTACAGCAGCAGCAGCGGCCGCCGCAGGCGCCCACAGCGCAGCAGAGCAACCACCTGCGACCCAACAAAGGCGTGCTTTGCCGCCCTGGAGAGGAGCAGCATGCCCCAGGGGCCGCTGCAGCTGTACGGAAAGATGAAGCGAATGGGCTTCGAGCCGCTGGGCACGGCGGAAGCGTACCGCCACCAGTGCTCTCAGCTGGACGGTGAGCTTGCATGGTGGAGTGCTGGAGACTGGCTGCAGGAGCAGAATGCTTGCGCATTTCGCGGTGTTTGTGCTGGTTTGCCATAGTGTGACGCATGGGGCATACGTATGGTGCCTCATGAACCTGAGCACAAGGCTGCGGATGCTGAGGTCAGGGAGTTGCGTCGTGGTGCTTTGGGCTGCCTGCCCACAGCAAGCGGAATCCCACTCTCCTGCCTGCACATCAGATCACAGCTGTTGCATTTGACCAGCTGCCTGTGTGTGTGTGTGTGTGCAGTGCGCCTGCCCTTTTGAAGCTATGCAATGATCAGGTCTTGCACAGGCTTCTAGGAAGCCGAGGGTGTGATGCAAGGAGCTGTCAGAAAGCAGTGAGCATGTTCCTCCAAGGCTTGCTTACGCGCATGCTTGCACTGTTTGCATGCCGGCAGGTGACAGGGATTGATAGGCAATGCAAAGAGGGTGCAATGCAGCGGTGCAGCGCAGGCAACCGCGTGTCTTGCTGCATATTTTGCGCGCACGGAGGCTGCCTCAAACCACCCATCGCCTCTGTCTGCTGCTGCAGTGGCGCTGGCGGTCCCACTGCATGGCAGCCCGGGCAGCTACAGCCTCACCCGCGTCAACGTGAACCACCTGGAACCCGGCCACGCCATCAACCTGTGCCTGAGCGAGCAGCAGCGTGTGGAAGTGCAGGCCCACACGCTTGTGCAACACGCGTTGGCCCAGCTGTGGCACACAGACGCGCCCCAGGATCTGCCGGTGAGGCTGAAAGGCAGCTCATGCTGACCACGCGGCGTACAGCATGCCTGCTGGTGCCTGCATGGGCTGCAGGGCAGGCGGGCCCCTTCCTTCTCACACAGACAGACGAGTGTGCAGCTGCCCCGCCCTCTGCTGTGTGACCCTGACCTATACTAACAGTGCCCCTCCCCGTGCCCCGTCCGGTTTGTGCTGCTTGACCAAGCAGCGCCACTGCCCGCGCACATCCTGGTGCTTTAGCTGTGTGCCACTTCCTGCCTGCAACGCAAAGGTGCATAGCTTGACACACAAAGGTGCATAGCTTGACACACAAAGGTGCATAGCTTGACACCCCAAGCGCTGATGATCTACCCCCCAACACCTTTCCTTGCTTGCCCTCTGCTTCATCAAACACATCTCAGGCCGCTGCGGCGCGTGACAGCACGCCTAGCGCTGATAAAGCCATGCCAGAGACCTGCACACCCCTTCCAGAGGCAGATGCAACGCATCAGAATGCCCAGGCTCTGTTCAGCAGCTGGAAGCCACATGTGCAGTTCAAGAGGAAGGGGAAAAAAGACTGCACCTCTGTCAAGCGGGAACCCTGTCAGGTAGGGACCCCAATCCACAGACAGTGGAGCCGCTCTGTCGTGCACTGCTCCTGTCTGCGTAAGGCACAGTTGGTGCATGTGACAGCCTCTTGCTCTGAGCTTCCGTTTGGCACAGAGCACACACGCAATTTCTTGCAACGCGCAGGCTTGATCACCGCGCTCCTCAGCCGCTCCATGTCCAGCTGAGCTACGAGAGGGAGGAGAGGGGGGGCTGCAAGGCCATTCAGGGAGTCTGGCTCGTATCCCAAGTGCCGCGGTACCGGGCAAAAACAAGCATCGTCTAATCGTGGGATTAAGAGGATTGATTTGGAAGCATTGCTCTGGTGCCACCATGCGGACCTGATTTGCAAAGGTCTGACCTGAGTTGGCCTAGAGTGAGCTCCCGCACTCACCTGACTTGACTACCTCTGCTTATCCCACAAAGGAGCTAGACATTGGGTCAGGGCGTGGAGGGGTGCTTTTGGGTGTTGTGACGTAGTTTGGTTAATTTATTGCAGGAGCACAAGCACGTTCATGCACAGCGCCTGCATGCGGGTGGTGCAGCGTACTTGGTTGGTAAATCGCAGGAGCACGAGCACCTGACATGCGACAGCTAATCTGAGTTATGACATACACAGGAGAATGACATTTACCCGAGCACTGATACACAACAATTGAGCTCCTTACGACTGTGACGTGTACATAAGTCTATTGAAAGGGGCCAATCATTATGCATTGTGCTGGTTGTTTTGTTCTAAGCTGCATCCTCTGGTGCATGCTGGGACACAAAGTGGTGCGTCATGAGTACTAGTGACCTGCACAGCCAGGTGCTCGTCATGGGATACATCCTGTACATATCAATATGTATGCCGACAGCACCAGAGACTATGTCCACTGTCTTCTTTGATTCAAGAATTGTGAGGTGTGGTAGCTAAAGAAGAATTCCGTTGGTGTGCTGACCATGTTTTTTAGAAAGTGACAAGAATGTTTTCACAACTTGGAGTCTAGCCAAGCCTTCTTGGACACATCCTGCTACAATGCCATGCCATTCACCATGTAAGTCATACTTTTGGCTGTGTCGCAGACCTCTAATAGGGCCTCATCAAGGTTGACCAGAGCTGTTTTATGCTTCCCCCTCTTGCTCTCTCTCATAAATCCCATCCTTAGGACTGCATGTCATGGTGCCTTTAAAGCTTTCACTTGAATTTTGCAGCCAAAGAGGGAATGACGAAAATGTTTTTGCAGGCAGCACCAATTACAGAAGATGGGCCTCCTTGGGCGTAGGCACCATGAAATGATCCCTACACCATGACAAAAGGACTCCCTCGGATCAAGTCATGAATTGTGCCCTTAGACATGCAATTACTCTGCCATAGCAAACAACACTGAAACCTCCCTGTTGAGGAAAAAGGATGAGCACTTACCCCTGATCGGAACTTCTTAACGCCTACCCCCATTTATGTTGCACTTTTCCTAGGGACTATTCCCTCATCCAACCTTGACTATGCCACCCCTTCCTTCTGTATCAGCAAAGAAATTTACTCCCTTTCCACAACTGGGTAAAAGAAATGAAAAAGGAATAACTTTGCAGTGAGACCACTCCCTGCATCAATTTAGAAAGGGATTCATCACATTGGCCCAGGCCGCGGCGTCTCCTCCACCAGAATTGGAGTGCAAATTGCTGTTTGGAACGCAGCCACATGCTTGATCTTAAATAATCACAATCCATTCTGGATCAGGGACCTGGCTCATAAAATTCTTGAAGCAGATTAGAAGCACAAACACGTCAGTAATGATCCAGTTCTCAATGCCCAAAACCCAAAAATGAAACTGTTTTCGAGAAGTTTGAATCCTCTTGATTACCAACACATACATACTCTCAACTAGACCGTCTTAGTGACTTAAGAATCGATCTTCCTACACAATCTAGCCCACACTTTGTCAAAAAGGTGCCTGATTGGAAGGAGTGGGCATTTACAGGCGGCAGCTGCCAGATTCATCAAGGAAAGCAAGTGACAGGGGAAGACACACACCATCCTGCTTCCTCTACTGCCAGCTCATGGGCATTACAAACGCCATTGGCAGGGCTGAAGTGGCTGCCATTACAATCGCCATTCTTCACGGCTAATGATACATTGCCACTGACGGTTGTTTCTCCTCTTCATACTCTCATGATCCATGGAGCACTTTAAGTACCCTCAGGCTGAGCTTCACCGCTACAACATTCAAGGGGATATTTTGAAGATGCTCAAACAAGTCATTCGCAACTCACCAAACCCTGTGCACCTATTTAAGGTCAAATCCCACTCGGGCATTGCTGGTAATGAGTGCGTGGATGCAGTGGCCAAGTATCAGGCAACACAAGTTGATACGAGCCATGCAGACACAGGGATGCCATGTGCTGGCATTAGTGTAACCCTTTTCATGACATAATCCGGCTTCACGCAAGTTGCCTTAAAAAGAAATACCCCCCTTACCGCGAAAATCCTAAGATCTTCAGCCCCAATTACCCTGAGGCTCCAGTACTTTACAAATCTTCATGATGCTCTGAAGGCACATATACACGTATTCAGTCCAGTCCACCGTCCAGTGTGAGTGCATCCGACAGCAGCTGCATGCAGCGCTGATCTTGCCTTTCTGCAGGCTGAAGCGAGAGAGTCCTTCAAGAAAAAGAAACATTTTTCACTACTGTACGTTAGAAGCACACTGTTCACTTCAAGACCTTGACCAGTCTTCAATACCCCCTGTCACCACCCAAACAGTGCTCTCCACACTCTGTCTGGTTATCAATACCAGACCATCACCGGTATGATTACTGAACACCATAACATCGCTTGTAGAGTTATCACGAAAGCTATTGAAGCAGGTTCCCTAGGGGGCTGTTTTGTCCAAATGGATATTAGCAGCAAAGACCGCTGGCATTAAAAAGCTTACAGATCCCAGAAGGATCTACTTATTGAACTATCCCTGAATGGCTTTTAGCAAGCCACTTCCCTACTAAGCAAAGACTCACTGCCAGTCATCCAGACGCTATACTGCTATACTAGTAACAGAAATACCTGCCAAAATAAGAAATGCAACAGATGCCCACCCTCGGTATGCTTTAAAAGGTATAGTACGTAGGGCAGGGTGTAAAGGGAATGGGGGCCTCTCAGCAACAGCAACAGCTTTCCAGCCTTTGTCTTGGGTCCAAAACCCTAGCCAGCTTATACTTCATCTATATATAATATATACAGTAACAGAAATACCTGCCAAAAGAGGAGATGCAACAGATACTCACCCTTGGTATCATACCATCATACCATGATGCTTTAAGTATAATGGCAGGGTGTTGAGGGAATGAGGGGCTCTCAGCAACAGCAACAGCTTTCTAGCCTTTGTCCGGGATTTGGAACCCTAGTCATCTAATACCCAATCAACTGCACACCCATCTCGTGAAAGTCAAGTACTGTGAGGATACCAGGCCTGGTGGCCAGCTCAAGGCCGCCAAGCTACAGCGCTTTGTCAACATCTCCGTCGAGCTGCTGCCAGTGTTAGCCTCCACACTATCCTTTTGAGAGTGGAGTGGGTGGCACTATTTACAGTCATTACAGCATGGAGCCTCTTAAGAGTGAAAAATCATGGCCTCAGAACGTGCTCTTGAAAAAATTATGTGACCTCTCATTGCCAAGGTCAGGAATGGGGCACTGCCAGTCACCCTCCTGATCCCCGTTGACCTCTTTTTTCTGTGTTGCTGGGGTCATTCAGTGTCTAGTCATATGTGGTCCCTCTTCTTTGATTGATGTACTACACTAAACCCTAGTAGGGAGTGTTTCACTGCCAATGCAGATTTTGTTTTTCTTTTTCATCTCCCTCCATTTAAAAGGCTACCCACTCCACTTTGACTAACTAGTTTGCGGCTTTTTACTCCATGCCTTCTTTTGCTGGCGTAGTGAACTTCACTAGTAGTGCCAGCAGTGCACTTCGAGCATATATTCTTTTCCTTTCTTCTTTTCCATCGTGCATGCCTCAAAGCGCTTGTTTCAAAACACTTGATTGGGAACCAGATTATCATTGTAAATAATGTACCAGCGCCTGTTTCAAAACACTTGGTTGAGAAACCAGATTATCAATGTAAAGAATGTACCAGCAACTAACTAAGTGCTTTTTTTCCCTTTAAAGGTTTTTTTTTTGTAGGTACAGCAATCTGCTACAACAAACAATTACTTTTCTTACGTGTTTGTGACATGCAGCCTTGCAGTCACATTTTTTTACTGATGGCTTATTCTTTAAATCTGTACTAGCAGGAAGTCCCATTGTGGCATGCATGACTGATGCATCCCTAAGAAATGGAAGGGTGAGTACTGCTTGGCACCTTATTTAACCATGAGAAGACAGCATGTAAAGGGCAAGTTTTCTGAATAGCAACTTTTCTAAATGGCGGAGGATTTCAAGCAAACATCCTTCAGTGTGGTTGCACCTCTGTGTTTAATAAGTTGGTGCAATTTAAGTTTGATTTGAGTGTTTGGTTTTATTGCAAACTAAGTTGAGTGGCGGTCTGGATCCTTTGTAGACAGAATTGTTAAAAGAGAATGACAATAGCCATGTCATATCAATAACCTCTCTTTTTTTTCATGGTGGAGGTTTGCTTGCACCAAATGCAAATTTCTTCCTTGATTCACGCAAACAGGGGTTACCTTGTTGGCGTAGTCTTTCTTTCTTTCTTTCCTCTCTTCTGGACAATTACAGAAAAAGGCTGGAAAGAGGAATATGAACAAGGATCTAAATGCTTGGCTGTTCTTCTCAGCAGCCTACCCACTGGTATTCAGGATATCACACCTGAAATAGCTAGAAGCGTCCTCAAGTCAGGAAGAATTTCAGCCTCATCAAGTCCTGCAACATACCATACATCTGTGCATTACCTAGGATACCCTATCCCTCATCTATCCTTGGCAAAAAACACAAACAACCTGAGTCCAGAAAATTGTGATACAAATACACACCTACTAGACAATCAAGACAATGCACCAACTTAGTACGTCCACCCTATTTTGTTCAGAAGGCTGCGCAAACCAAGTTCACCTTACATCAGCAAAAAAGCCACAACTGCAGATGATACCTTCAGTAACCACCAGCAACAACCATCCCTCCATGGAGAGACAGTCCTGACAAACTCATGAGATATGGACACTGGCATTCCAGGGTCAAACAAAAAAAGGCCACTAGATAGCCATCGACCAAGCAGCCAAAATCTGAATGAAACAAGACAATGTACAAGGACTAGAACAAGCAGTACGTAAACAAACAACCAAATACACATCCTGGAAATGTAAGCCTTGAACCTTAGGGGCACAGGCTCGGTCCCAGCCACTAGAAGGCTGTATGCTCGTGCAGAGTCTCACCAAAAAATTCATTGTCTCTTAAATTCTGCCTTTATGAAGGCAGCTTGTGCAGCCTTGTCAGGCTGGCTGGGGGCTGGTTTGTGCGGTTGAAGCACCACACGACCCTGCAAAAATCACGATGCAAAGGGCGCCTGTACACATCCTTCTAAAGCCAAGATAAACAGCCACACATACTCAGCTTCCAGCAACATGAGCGCCTGTTGAAGTTCTAAGGAACAGTGCTTGGCAAATACCAAGCAGCAGTAGTGTGCCTCAATGGACATGCGCCTGATTAAAGACCATACCATGCAAGGATGGTGAAATAAATCAGATGCAGCTTGCACGTGCATTAAGAGCAGATCTGATTGTGCTGACTAGCTGCAGTCCTCCAAATTGGCGCTGGGCAAGTGTCAAGCAGTAGCTGTACGCCTAGAGATGCATGTATGCCTGAACAATAACCACATTATAGAAGGCTGGTGAAAGCACATGCGGAGGGCAAGGAGGCATTTAGAGGGCAATCAAGATTTATTGTAGAGCATGAAATCATTCTATGCACAGGAGCCTGCAAGTCCAGGGGCCTACAGTAATGGGACTCTTGCAGACATTTTGAGCACGCCTGGCAATGCGCTACCAGCCACACAACAATCACCCTAATGACCTGACAAACAGTCAACCATAACCTTACTCCAATGCCCTTTCGTGCACACTCATGCCTTTGCAGTTGATCCTCTTGTTCCTGACCATCTACCTTGGCATCCCGCTTTATTGGCCCTAAAGGGGCACGGACATGCTCAACATTTTCTGTCTGCAAGGGAAGGCAAAGTTGGGTGAGTGTGCAGTCAGGGGATAGCTTACGATAGAGACAAATGTGTATCATGCTCTTGAGGACAAGGCCAGAAAACAAACGTGATGCATGCTCATGCCGTTTCATGCTCTTGAGGACAAGGGCAGGGAATAAACGTGATGCATGCTCATGCTGTATCATGCTCTTGAGGACAAGGGCAGAAAACAAACGTGATGCATACTCATGCTGTGCAGCAGGACGGCAGAAATTATAAGTGATGTATATGCTCATGCTGGCAGGAAAGAGCGTGCTTGTATCTTGCACCAAGGAGGCTCAGAGAAGCAAGAGCACACATGCATCTGAACATTGACAAAGCAAAAAACAGAGCACAAGGTGTGCGTGCACTTGATTAGTCTGAAAGTGCAAATAAGTGCAAATACGCGCATCAGCTAATTGATGTATGCAATTTCCAAAGTCTCTTGTGCTTTTGATCAAGTTGAGCGTGCAGAGACATGGTGTGCTTACCAGATGTGCAAAACACAAACATGACACATGCTGTGCCCTCGCTGTCTTGTGCCCTTCCTCAGACTAAGAAAGGAAGGAGCATAAACTGTGCAAAACACAAACATGACACACGCTGTGCCCTCGCTGTCTTGCGCCTTTCCTCAGACTAAGGAAGGAAGGAGCATACACTGCAGAAACCAGATGCCAGAATCTGCCATTTGACACATGCCATGTGCACATTTAATGTGCCTCAACTTAATACAGTCTTCCTGCTGGGGCACGTTGAGTGGAGGACATTCAAAGCCATCAGTACCCACCCACCTTTGCCCGAGCAAACAGCACGCTTGGCTTCCAGGGCTGCCCTTCCTGCTGGACGCCCTCCTGAACCTCCAGCTGCAAGCTGCTGCCGGATTGGGAAGCCACAGCTGCAGTGTTGGCTGCTGCTGCTGCTGCTGCTGCTGCTGCTGCTGCTGGGGGCAGGAACCTAGGCAGCAAGGCGCCCTGTGTGCTGCTGCTAGGTTGTGGTGCAGCAGGCATAGCGTCGGCCATTGCGGAAAGGGGGTGCCTGGGGGATGTCATGCTCTCCACGTAGCTGCTGAACTTTGCAGCCCCTAGTCCCACAGCCTCATGAACTGCAGGGCCTGGATTGGCAGTGCTGGGTTCTGCAGCACCATCTCCTGCAGCCCCTGGTCCCACAGCGCTAGGAACTGAAGGTCCTGGATTGGCAGTGCTGGGCTCTGCAGCACCATCTCCTGCAGCCCCTGGTCCCACAGCGCTAGGAACTGAAGGTCCTGGATCGGCAGTGCTGGGCTCTGCAGCACCATCTCCTGCAGCCCTTGGTCCCACAGCACCAGGATCAGTGGCACCTGTAGAACCAGCTCCTGCTGCAGGCTCAAGAGTGGCGGGAGGGAGTCGAGCCTGCGTGCACAAAACAAAACGGTAGCCAGTAGAACACAGGCCTTGAGTTGCAGCAGTACACAAATTCAAACAGATATAGGAGATATTTAGCCTGGCAGAAATCTCTCAAACTATGTTGTGGTGCTGGATCAGTGAGGTTTGATGCAGGCGTGGTTTGATACATGAAAGCTGTCCACTGGCCAGCCTGACACATTGATTTGAGGGGTATCGTGGCGTGTAGGTCCAGCCTGAAACACACTGATTTGAGGGGTATTGTGGCGTGCAGGTCCAGCCTGACACACATTGATTTGAGGGGTATTGTGGCGTGTAGGTCCAAGGCCATGTGAAGGAAAGGACTGCCCTCGAAATGCACTCTGCTTCCTGGCAAGATTGAATACCTGAGCAGCTGCAGTCTGCCGGATTTGTTCCAAAGAACAATTGAGGTTTGCGAACTTAATGTTTGCAAATGTGCCAGAAGTGGCGGCATGTTCCTTCCAGGCAGTGGCCGAGAAGTTCCTGCAGGAAACATGGGCACTCCATTTTCAATGCAGGTCTTCTTCTTGCTGATCTTATTGCATTGCATGAAGGCGTCCCTAGCAGAGCTTCAAAGCCAGCAAGGGGCTTGCATGATTTATTACTGGACCTTGTGCTCATGCCATCAGCAGTCAAAGCCACCTGGTTCAACATGGTCACGCAGGAAGCTTTAACAGGGTTATGCAAACAGAAGCCAGGACCACCCTACCACAAGTGTATGGAGGAAGGACAAAGCAGGGGATGTAGCTTGCAAGCCCTTTGGAGACTCTGACAATGACTCCTTGTCTAAGTGCACAGAGCACACAGCTGCAGTTCCAGGGCCTTAATTTTAACCAACAACCATGCAACCCCAAAATGATGCTCACCTCCTTGTGCCGCATTCTTTGCAAAGGCATTGAATAGCCTCTTGGCGGACAACTCCCCTCAAAATCTGCAAAGCTCGTTAAAATCACAACTTTGTGCTATTAGCTCAGGCCCGTGCTGAAAAACAATGACTTTTGGGGCCAGGATGAGTGACCAACTTCTGATTTTAACCTATTTGGGTATAGAGCACACACACCCCCTCACAACGAGCCACACCGCCCCAACCAGAGCCCATTTCACCCTCAAAACAACACAAAAGTACACTCTGTATGCTTTAAAAAAGCATTGTTGATGAAATCCAGGTTTGTAGGTGGTCAGTTTTTGCCCATTTCACTGTATTGTTCCAGAGGGGATTTTTTGAACATGAGTCCGGGCATGCTCATATTTTGACATGCCCTATTGTTATCATAAAACTAGACTACTGGTGGAGTTTGGGGTGGGACAGGTGATTCTGGGGGCCAGGGTCGGAGATCAGCCTCTGGTTTTGGCCTATTTTGGCTTAGACCGCCAAATATTCACTCACCACGTCCCAACCAGAGCTCAGTTTGCCTCCAAATACTACCATAATGCTTCTCCTATGGTATAATTGATATTGGATGTTGAAACCAAGTTCGGAGGGGGTAATCTTATGACCCATTTCGGCACCCGTTTGTATTTTGTAAATGATCCAAATTGCGTGTCTCCCTTACCACTGAGGCTTTTTGCTCCATTTCTTTTGCAATGATGCAATGGTATTCTTTTTGCACAAGGTCACCAAAACACCATAACTCATTAAATTTGGTGAAGTGGGTGATTTGGTGTGGAGATTTGGCTGTGAAGAGTACGTTTACGCCGCGGGAGATTGGGCACGGTGTCCCTGACTGGCAGTTTTAAAGCGAGGAGAACATACCCTGGGAGGGTGCCAAAACCATACCCATTTTGGCCTCAGGTAATCCCCTATGAGGAAATTGATGGAGGAACACTGTGAAAAACAAAGTGGCTACAAGGCCCTTGGGTCTTACACCCAGAGACCTACAGGTCCAGTAAATGTGGGTGTTTGATGCAAAAGAAGCAAGGCACTAGCTGGCCACCAGATGAGCGCGGCGGTCATCCTTGTGAAGTGCCACGTGGTTAGTCGTGCCAAAGCAGAGCAAAAGCATGATGAATGCAAGGGGCCTCTTACCCTCATGCGTCTTGCAATGTAGCGATCAAGACTCACCACTTCCCCTTTCTTTATATAGGTGACAGGCTGTCCGTCCAGCACTGCAAGGAGGCATTTCATCCTTTCTTGGGATTTCTTTAGATGCCAGCCTTTGCGATTCAGCTCTGCAGATATCTCTTGCAGTGCTGGACGGTCGGAATTCGAAGCAGCTGCTTCGAGTGCGATAAGCGGGGCTGCCAGTGGTGGGTGTGATGCTGGCATCATCGGTGGTGCTCCTGCCTGGCAGAAAGAAAGGCAGGTGATCAGGCACAAGCAAGAGTGATTTGACAAAAGCAGTGATGTATCTGTCTGCACCACTTAAACAATAACTACATGCCACCTTCAAGTGCTAGGGCACATGCAGACTCCCCTCTTCCACTGCCATGGACACAGCAATATGATTGTTGATATGATCAGCGATTCTGCAGTGCATTGTACGCAAAATGAATATTCTTTGAAGGGCAAAGATTGCAAAACGTCCTCTAAGCCAAACAGACTAGTCTTTCTGCCTGAACCTGGCGGACATGAAAAGCACCTTAAACAGTCATCGTTGACTGTGCCTTGCCCAAACCTGTACCTGTTCAGCCCTCAGAAGGGCTTTGGTGGCGGTCAGCTCGCCTTCAAGCGAGCCTATTTGGAAGAAGCCCTGTTGAAGCCTCTCTCTGGCTTGATGGAGGGAGTCCTGCCCAAAGCACAGAGAAGGGCCATGAGCGCTCCATCTGCCAAGTCGCAGATTGTTGCACGTCCACACGCAGCAGTTCCTTGATTTATACCCCTTTCTACAAGACCCCACCATTCACAGATGTGGATAAACCCCGCAAAACGGAGCTTGAAACGATGGAATTCACCACATAGAGCGGCTTATGCTGGACCACATAGAGTGGCTTATGCTAGACCAACTCACAAAGCTCACTTGCAGGAGTGGCATATGCTGGACCAGCGCACAGTGCTCACCTGCAGGAGAGTGGCTTATGCTGGACCAGCGCACAGTGCTCACCTGCAGGAGAG
>LFCJ01002193.1_pt1 | contig 14005 bp, 24 predicted proteins | sample 643141 | NCBI WGS metagenome assembly LFCJ01 (sample SAMN03766243, study PRJNA286221) | soda lake metagenome | biome: soda lake; feature: Kulunda steppe; material: water; isolation source: sample B1-Br-g2 brine of Lake Bitter-1 | place: Russia: Kulunda steppe | collected 2010-07 | reverse complement strand
GCACTGCCTGAGACCGCAGGCGCAGAGCCCAGCCGACTCTGTCGCGCTGCCTCTTGTTGGGTGGCCGACAGGCCACCCACAGCGCTGGCCGCCGTGCCATCACCCAACACAGCGCCATTGCTGCTGTGCCCCGCCTTGCGGCCCGCCGCGGCGCCCGCGCCCAAGTCAGACACCCACTTCACGGTCTTGCCATGCTTGCGCTGCTGCAGCTGCAGCAACGGCTGCTCGAGTGGGACCCCCTTGGCAGCAGGCATGGCTGGCACCTGCGTAGAGGTACCCAAATCATGGCGGCAGGCATGGCAAAAAGAATGGCGGCAGGCACGGCTGGTGCTTGTGAAAAGGCTGCGCCCAAAAAGCACACACACCCACACACACGGCGTCGAGGCCCCAAACACGCCAACGGGGTTTCAGCCCTGGCCCTGCAGTGTACTGCGGGAACATTGGCAGTGCATGGCCAAGCAACAGGCAAAGCTCCAGGGACCCTGTGCCCCTGTGCCTTTGGACCAGTATGCACTAACTAGGGGGATCCTCTGCACTCCTGCAACGTGGCATTGGGCCAAATAAGGCATGACACAATGTGACTGCGAATACCAAGTCAAAGGGCCTTTGGCTGGACAGGTCATGCCAGCAGGCAGCCAAGAGCACCCCTTAGCTGGTCAGGTACAGCCCAACTGTGATCCCTTGTACCAGCAAGCAGCTAAGAGCATCCCTGACCGTGGCCTTTGAAGCCAGCAGCCACCCAACGGCCAATAAAATGCAGCCTCATTCAAAAAGCACTCACTTGGATGTGTGCGCGTGCCCCAGCAGCCCCAGTTGCCCCATCGCTCAAGGGCCGCAGATGCTGATGCTGCTGGTGCTGGTGCTGGTGCAGCAGCAGCGCCTCCGCCTGCTTTGCCTCCAGGCTCTGTGGGCAGCCATCCGCCACCAGCGGTGCTGCTGGCGGCTCCAGCAGCTTGCGCAGCGGGCCCGTCGCGCTCTTGCGCGCTTCTGCCGGCGTGCCCCCTCGCCCCCCAAAGGACGGAGGCCTGCTGCCGCTGCTGGCGGTTGCGGCGTTGCTGCCGCTGCTGCGGCGGTGCAGGCCGTGCAGCGCCGCCGCCGTGCTGCCGCCACCGTGGCCGCTGCCAGAGGCGGCTTTGCGCGGGCTGGTGCTGTGCAGCAGCTGCGCGCGTGCAGCGGTGGCCTCGTACGGCTGCAGCGCGTTCTTGGGGCGGCTGCTGGGTATGTCCTGGCCCGTGCGCAGCACCAGCGCCATGCGCTCTAGTGCGACCTGGCAAGAGGTCAGGGGCACAAGCGAAGGGAGCAGAAGGCAGGTGAGCTGCAGGGGGCGTTGCTTGCGTGCAGCAAATGCGCGCGCCGCACCAGCGGCATGCGCACTGAAGGAGCGATAAACACGAGTAGGTGGAGCGAGGCAGATGAGTGTGGCCGTGAGGTTTGCTTGCAGCACATGAGTGCGCAGCACCAGCGCCATGTGCTCTAGTGCGACCTGGCAAGAGGTGTGGGGGCACAAGCGGGAGGGAGCAAGGCAGGTGAGTATGGGCATGAGGCTCGCTTGCAGCACGCATGCACAATACCATGCAGCAAGGGCCAGGGAAAACGATGTATGGGGGCTGAAAGAAGGCAACAACTGGCCAGTAACAGAGGTGCTCAGGCACACATGCATGCACACATACAGGGATGTCAGCGTTGAACTTACTGAATTTTTGCTAGGAGCAAAAAGGGCGGAACTTGCGATGGGAACAAACTGCTGTTTAAAATGCGAGTTACAATTTAACTTGTAGGCAGGGGCCCGGGAGCCGTTTCAGGGACACTCCTGTTCTGTTTTGCTGCTTTTCTTGCACCAATCACCAAGGTTATTCACAATCACCAATCACCAATCACCAATCACCTATCACCAATCACCAAGGAAATTCATAATCACTTCCAGCAGTTCAGCATCCTCCCAGCTGTGCTCTACTCTCATCCTCATCACTGAAGTGCCCCCCAATGCCGGACCCTTCCTCCTGCAAACTCCTGCTCCTTCTTCACCCTCTTCCCATGCTCCTGCTGCATCGATGCTAGCAAGTAAGCTGGCACTATCTCACACTCGCTGACACCACAGGTAGGGGTGGATCGTATGTATGCAGTAATCCCTGATGCCGGAGGCACCCCAGTGAACTCAAGCAAGCAGTGCATGCACTGCTACATGCTCCCCCCACCCTTCGACCTAGTCCCGTTCATGACCTCAGGCATTAGAATGATGACCTGGTCCAGTTCAGGGCCCTGGGGTGGAGGCATTTATGTTAAATGGCCATGTAATTTATGAGACTTGTCAATCGGAGGGCAGTAAGGGAGGTAGTTGGGTATACCCTGACCCCCCTGGCCTGACTTCTGTTTTTGCCAAGTCAATTCAACAATCTAAAAGTAAAAATACAAATTAAACACAAATTCTGACTTTTCTGAAGACCTCCCAAACTGGCGATGTTGATATCCCTGCGCACAAACACACCCAGTCCAGCTCCAAGGCTGCTCTAAATAAAGTTGATTGCGAGTATGTGAACCAGACCCAGCAGCCCCCTGTACCCCACCAGCCACCCCACCCTTTTCCCTTCATCCCTCCTCCCTCCTCACCTGCGCAGGAGGGCCCTCTGCATTTGCCAAGCTGCTGCAGTTGCTGTTGCTGCTGCCAGCCGCGCCTGCGCTGCGTTTGCATACTGACCCCAGCACAGCCTCCGCGCCGGCGGCACTCAGCAGCTGGCAGCACGCCGCACTCTTGCACAGTATCTTCACAACCTGCGTCCGCAAAAATTTGGGGACGCAGCTGGGCTGTGCGCGGGCGCCTGCATACAGCCCCTGCGCGGTGCCTGCACTGTTTGATATCTCCTGCACCATGCATGCTCCACCACTTGGCATCATGACCACCTTGCACGGCAGGGCCACCACTCGGTACCTCCACTGCTTTTGGCTGCTAACCCACCACCACTCGAAAAGCCGCGAGCCAGGCCACTGCATGGCCGAGCCTGGGCCACTGCACACAGTCATGCCCGGATCACAGCAGAACCCCGGGTCACCCCACCTGTGCCGGCTGGTCAGCGGCGCGCGTGCAATTGGAGGAGCACAGCCTCGGCACGCCCGCTGCTTGGCCACGCACCTGTGCTGCCCGGTTTGCGGCGCGCATGTGATTGGAGGTGCACAGCCTTGGCACGCCCGCTGCTTGGCCACGCACCTGTGCTGCCTGGTCAGCGGCGCGCGTGTGATTGGAGGAGCACAGCCTTGGCACGCCCGCTGCATGGCCACGCACCTGAGCTGCCTGGTTTGCGGTGCGTGGGTAGTCGCACTGGCACAGCTCCAACAAACGGGGGATGATCCCTGCTTGGCCCAGCGCATCCTGCGCGGCAGCAGCGCGCAGTGTGCACGGAGGCCCTCTCACAAAAGCAGCGCAGGTGCCGGGCTGGGCGTGAGGCGTGGGGTATGCGGTGAGGTGAGGTGTGATGAGTCCAGGCAGGGACAGTGGCAGCAGCGCGTGGTGTGCACGGAGGCCCTCTCCCAAAAACCTTTTGTGATGTGCTGGTTGTGGAGCGTGGGGTAAGGAAGGGTTAATGATAAGGTGCGTCGAAAGACAGACACTTGCATCGGGCATTGTGCACCCCCTGCCCATCCATTCCTCTGTTCATTGCTCCGCCCAGTCAAACAATGCCTTGATGCGCATAGCATACACGCGACAGCTGGCGTATCCAAGCACTCAGGCAATAAAAAAGCCATTACATGGCATCCAGGCGCCGGCTGGTGTATTCAAGCACTCTGGCAATAAAAAAGCCATTCCATCGCATCCAGGCGCAGGCAGGTGTATTCAAGCACTTAGGCGATGAAGAAGCCAATCCATGGCATCCATGCACCGACCGGCACATGCGATCACTCCAAACAATAAAACCACCCATTCCATAGCATCCAGGCACTGGCTTAGGGCAGGTTTGTGTAGCTGAGTGGCGTGGGAGCACGCTTCCCCAACTTGGAACATGCGGTAGGCATCAGCACACTATCATTTGGCAGCCTGGCACAGCGTGCTCTTGCTAAGAGTCCTAGCAGGCGGACTGGCACTAGCTGCGCGGAGGCTGGCATGGATGTGTGGCGAGGAAGCTTGCCCCCTTAGAAGGCAGGCGCACATGAGGGTGGCGTCCTGGCAGTCTGGCATGTACGCTTGGCCTTGCAGCAGGCAGGCGAGACTGAGCACGGCTCGGCGTCAGGCAGGCGAGACTGAGCACGGCTCGGCCTCAGGCAGGCAAGACTGAGCATGGCTTGGCGTCAGGCAGGCGAGGCTGAGCGTGGCTTTCGCAGCAGGCAGGCGTACCTGGATGTGGTTCTTGTCCGCGCCCAGGTAGTACAGGGTCACCAATGCCCCCCTGACGAGGCTTGACCGGCAGTCCTCAAGGCCCAGCAGCCCCCCCAAAACCTGAGCACACATGTGCCACGTTTCGTGTGTGCGCATGTGCGTGTGCAGTCTCGGTGCAGCAGCCCTCCAGAGGCACCTGAGCAAGCGTGTTACAACACAGGCAAGAGTGTGCGCGCGTGTTTGCGCATGCATGTGCCCATGTGTGCGATGCACGCAATGAAATGTAAGCATGGACGCAGTGCAGATACGAGGAGCTGCCAGCCGGTTCTAAGCCTTGATCCTTCAGAACAGAAGTCAAGGTATGTTTCAGCAGGTCCAAGGAATGTGCCAGGAAAGCTGAGTAGGTCAGGAAGCACAAATAGGAGCAGTCGTGTTTATGTGCTTGCAGGGTAAGTGCCAGCAAATCAGAGTGCGTGCCAGCAGATCAGATCAAATGCCAGCAAGCTCACGAAATTGCAACGAAGGAGCGTGCCAGCGAAGTTAAGTAAACGCCAGCACGCATGCACACATGCACATGCACACGCCTTGTAGCCCTTCAGGGCCATGTGCGCATGTACCTTGCATGCCCAAGTGCGCAAACACACACAACACTGCACAAATCTTTATGATTGCATGCATGCATGTATACATGCACGCATACATATGCACACACGCACACACTAACACTCACCTTGTGGCCCTCCAGGGCCATGAGCACAGCTGCCGCCCGCCTGTCCCTTATCAGCCGCGCGAGCGTGCGCACAGCGCTGATGCGCGCAGACATCAGGTGTGAGCCGTCCAACATTCGCAGCAGCGCTTGCACCGCCCCCTTGTCCACCACCTGCGGGCAGAGCACGGCGCGCATGGCTGCATGAGATCACAGGGTCGCATGAGATCACAGGGCTGCGTGTGTTCGAGCGCACAAGTAAGATTGCAAGGCAGCGCATGATCGAGCACGCAAGTGAGATTGCAAGGCCGTGTGATAGAGCGCGCAGGCCCACTTGAGAGCGAGCGGGCAGGGCTGAGTGTGATCGAGTGCGCAGGTGAGATCACAGGGCCGTGTGATCCAGCGCGTTGATGAGATTGAAGGGCCGTGTGATCCAGTGCGCTGGTGAGATTGCAGGGCCGTGTGATCCAGCGCGTCGGTGAGATCGCAGGGCCGTGTGATCAAGTGCTTAGGCCCACGTGAGAGCGGGCGGGCAGGGCTGAGTGTGATCGAGCGCGCAGATGAGATCGCAGGGCAGTGTGATCCAGCGCGCAGGTGAGGATGCAGGGTCATGTGATCCAGCGCGTTGGTGAGATTGCAGGGCCGTGTGATCCAGTGCGCTGGTGAGATTGCAGGGCCGTGTGATCCAGCGCGTCGGTGAGATTGTAGGGCTGTGTGATCAAGTGCGCAGGCCCGCGTGAGAGCGGGCAGGCAGGGCTGAGTGTGATCGAGCGCGCAGATGAGATAACAGGGCAGCGCATGATCCAGCGCGCAGGTGAGCATGCAGGATCATGTGATCCAGCGCGTTGGTGAGATTGCAGGGCCGTGTGATCCAGTGCGCTGGTGAGATTGCAGGGTCGTGTGATCCAACGCATTGGTGAGATTGCAGGGCCGTGTGATCCAGCGCATAGGCCGGCGTGAGGGCGGGCGGGCAGGGCTGAGTGTGTTTAAAGCATGCGGGGCAGCCTGCAATTGAGCACGGAAAAAGGCTGAGCGTGGTCATGCATGCAGCGCTAAGCGTGGGCGAGCACGCAGGGCCAGGCAAGCAATGTGGCTGGTCTTTGTTTCGAGCTGCCTGAGGAGGGGTGAAAGAGGGGCCAGCTGCAGCAGCCTTTGGGAGAGGGATGGGATGGCTGGCCTCAAACCTTGCTCTTGGCAAGACCCCAGTGGAAAGAGTTTTCTCTCATTGGCTGCCCAACCTAGGCTGGTGCCTGCCCTCCCCAACCCATTTCTGCTGCGCAATTTTTACCCGCGGGCGGCAGCTCCTGCCCGCAGCATACCTCATGCATGCACCCGCAGAACACACACGTGCATGACAAGCACGCCACAGAGACAGCATGAATGCACTCTCCATCCTCGCAGCGCAGCCACCAGCGTGCAACTTGGAAAATTCCACATCTCCCTGTGCCTGCGCACTTTCTCAACAGCCCTCGCATCGCTGATCGGCGGCAGCACACACCACCACCACCACCACCACTACCACCACGAGCTTAACCACAAGCCGCCAACAACAAATCCACAACCATCAGTAACAACAACAACAACGCCCGCATGCACACCTGCCTGAGTTGCCACTTTGCTGATCAGCACCAGCACCAGATCCATCACCTCTACCATCACCACCAGAACTCTAAAAGCAGCGGCAGCAGCACCCCGCATGCGTACCTCCTCAACGGCCGCCTCCTCGCTGATCAGCACCAGCAGCACGTGTGAGGCATACGTCTTGCCCAGCTCGGTGCCGTCACACAAAATTGTCACCTGCGACCACAGGCACAGCGCGCTACTTGCCCGGCTCAGAGCCTCTACACAGCCACCGTGCACCTGTCACCATGTTTGCACGGCCCTGGGTGCCCCAGCACGAGGTGCCCCAGCACGAGGTGCCCCAGCACAAGGTGCCCCAGCACGAGGTGCCCCAGCACAAGGTGCCCCAGCACGAGGTGCCCCAGCACGAGGTGCCCCAGCACGAGGTGCCCCAGCACAAGGTGCCCCAGCACAAGGTGCCCCAGCACAAGGTGCACCTGTCTGATGGCGCGCCCGCCTGAAGGCGCGCCACTTTTGAGCTCGCACTGGCGCTACACGCAGGTACACAGCTCCATGAAGAGGTGGGCGGGTGCATGTGCTGTGGCAGCATGCGTGGACAGAGGGCGCCGAGGCCACACGCAGACATAGTGTCAAGGTTGTGCCAGAGGCCCCACGTTGCTCACAAGGCCCCACCGATGTGCGCTCCGCGTGCGCACGGCAAGTGCATGCGCGCAGCCACAGGGCAGGGCACGCACCAGCGCGGGGGCGATGCGGTGCGACGCCAGCAGCTGCGCCAATGGGCGCGCAGAGGCAGCCTTCCACAGCTCCTCGGCTGCCATCGCCCGCATGGCCCAGCTGCCTTCCTTCAGGTACCGCACAAGGCTGCAAGCGCTTACCAACACACAGGGCTTGGTGTCAATGCTTGCGTGCATACAAGGGCTAGCGTGGATTAAATGACTCCAGGGAAGGCAAACGCGGCCAGCTGGCGCGTCCCTGCTGCTACACACGCAACGCGTTGCAAGCGTTAGGACTGCATGCTCAGGTTCCATACACATGATTAAGGGACCACCTGTACTCCTTAGCCTGAAAGGCTGTTGGGTGGCATGCTATGGGGTACACCGTGTGATGATACATGCAGCGCTCAGCCAATGGCACGAGCAAAGATGGGGGCGCATGTATGACGCAGCACTCTGAAAATGGCGCAGCTAGGATTGTGGCGTGAGGGGACACAGTGGATCAAGCAAACAGGTGTGCATGAGCGCGCGTGGAAGTGGCTCTTGGCCCTGTTGCATGCAGACCTTAGCGGAGACAATGGCGCAGCAGACAGCCAGCCTATCCCTGGCTCAGGAACTGAGACGTGCAAGGGGAGGAGCGCCTGTGCACTGCTTGATATCAGTCATGCCAATGTGCAGAGCCCATTGAGGGCTCCTTGTCAAGCGCGCCGGCATGTGTAAGGCCGTACGGTTGTGTAGCTCAGTGCAGGAACACGGCTCAGCCTTTTTCAGTGTTTTTTGCAAAAAAGCCTGTCTGAATGCAAGGGGGGCCCAAGCCAGGATGAAGCGCATGCGCGCTATGGAGCAAGACTGCATGGGTGCACAAGATGAGGCAAACTGGTGGTCCTTGGCCTATGTCTTACTACGGCACCATCACGTCAACCTCTTGATCCTTCTCTGACCTCTGAGGCAATGTGGCAAGGGAGATTGTTGCAACCTTCTCTAAGCTTACCGTGACACCTCAAAGTCATCATGACTAGATTTCGTTTTCCGACACGTTGATGCTCGCTGGAGCAGCACCTGCTGTGGCTGCATCTGCTGCTGCTCTTGCTGCTCTTGTTGCTGCTGCTGTTGCAGCTGTGCTGGACGAGGAGTTGCTGCATTGGGAGATGGGAGCTGCGAGTTGGACGCATGACCAGCTACTGCCAGAATGTGGGTGCTGTGCCAGGAGGGAATGCGCTGGTTGCCCACAGCCTGCAGCTCCTGCAGTGCCCTGGCATCCTGTTCCTGTAAGGCGTCATCATTTGCACCTGGCAGGCAGGACCAAACTGGCAAGCAGCCACAAAATGGAGATGTCATTTCATGGTTTCAAAAATTTTGCTGAATAATGGAAGTAACGCCCTATGTACGAGTAATATTAAGCTATTTACGAGAAATATACTAAGCTATTCACGCATTATTCTTTTTACTGAGGAATAGACTGCATGTCGTGCGCATCGTACCCATATCGCGTGGTCAGACTTGCGCTGTTCCTTGCATGGGCCCCTCTGGAGCACTGTGCATGGGCTTATCAGCAGCCCTATGCAAATGAGCAGGCAGCAAGAGCTCACCCAGTGCGCATCCCATTTGAGCTGGTTGTTGACTGCAGCGATGAACAGGCATACAAACGGTGCACGCTCAGCGTGGTTGCCAGCTTGCCTGTGGAGCCAGGCCAACGCCCAATGTGCGATGCAAGAATGTGCATGAAAGAGAGTGCCATGTGCTGTTGTTGATCTCAGTCGCACCAGTCTCCACTCTGGCATGCAGAGTCGTCCTGTTTCCAGGCTTCCAGATGCCAAGGAGCTGGTATGACAGCTATGCGATGCAGCTCGCAAGCTCTGGGGCGTTTGTGGTGCTGCAGTACGAAACGTCAAGCAGCTTGGTCAAACCGGTCATCCCTGACAGAATTGAGGTGTGAGATAACGTGCTGCCCTGCTCCAGCTGAGGTGGGGTGCACAAGCAGCAAGTGAGGAACACCATGGACTGCATGGCCGATGCGCTATTGCGGGGGTGGTCGGGTCCCTCATTGCAACCCCCCCCAATAACAGCTATGCCCGGCTCCTTGCTTCTTGTGCTAGGTCCAGCCCAGGGCTTCCACGATGAGCATCAGCTGTCACGTACCTTTCTGTCTTGCGTAAAAGAAGCAGCAAGCCCCCCCGCCAGCATAATGGCTGTTTGTGTAGGCTCGCCGGTCACATGATCCATCAGCTTGTGGGCATCATCTCCGGCAATGCTTCGTTACCAGTCAGATCCTTTTTTTGTTGTGATGGCCCTGCACAGGCAACATTCATCCCAGCTCTCTTGTCTCATGTGGCCAATCTCAGCGCCAACAGCAGCTCCCCCTTTCACAACCGCCTGGACTTGAGGTGAGCTCACGGCAGGAACGCTGAACAGCCAGTACGGGGACCCGCACAGTGGAGGTGACTTGCTGCGCCCTGAAGGGCACAGATAGGGCACAGTGGGGGTGACTTGCTGCGCCCTGAAGGGCACAGATAGCCTTGCTGTGCAATCCCGCTTCAAACATTGGTGCCCCAGGGTCCCCTGAATGCCTCCCCGCCGCCCCAGCGATCCCTCGCTCCCCTTCTGCAATCCCCCGCCACGTGACTGTACCCTGCCCCCCTGCCGCCCGCCCCGCCTCATGACCGCCCTATATGCCATATCCCTCGCAGCCGAGTGGGACTCCTGGGTCACTCGCGCGGTGCTAAGCTTGCCGCCCTCACGCTCGCCTCTGGTCTGCGCCTGCGCGTTTCCCCGGGCCAATCCCACCAGCACCCTCCCCCAGACGCAGCCCCTTCATCCCAGCGCAGCTGCATTGGCGCCCAGGGCCCCTGCTCCCCTGCCGCTGGCCCCATCCCTCCAAGCTGCCCAAACCCGCAGTCGCAGCAGCAGCAGCAGCAACAGCAACATGCATGCAGCCAGCACCACATGGAGCAGCAGCTGCAGCAGCCCGACCCTGCGCAGGCCCTAAGCAGCTCGGAGCCCAAGCTGGCAGCCCTGCTCATCGACCCTGTCGACAGCGGGCGCGGTGCGCAGGAGCATGACACGCAGTACCCTAGCGCCGCACAGGCGCTAGCCGGCAAAATCCGCAGCGCCGCGATTGTAGGTGCGTGGCTTGTGCGTCTGGACGTGCAATGCTTGGGGCGTGCACGGCCCGCACACATGCCCACATGGTGCAGCACAACGTGATGCCTTGCGGCGCGTCCTTGTGCTTGTACGGGCAGCCGCGCAGCGCCGTGCTGCATGTGGGCGGTGGCATGGCGAGCTGGTCAGGCACTCAAGGACGGGATGGGGCGGAATGCGCCAGGGAAGGAGAAAGGCCAAGGGAGCAGCCCGCCTCAGCAACATCCAGCACGGCCCACAGCATGGCACCTGTTCACGCATGGTGCACGCATGCAGGATATGCATTTGTCAGGCCCCGCCATGCTGCTGAATTTTGGGAGGCCCTTGACGGTGCATGAGCGAGGCATGCATCCATGCAGCATTCATGCAATCGTCAGCAGGCAGAGGCTGCATGAATGACTGGCCTGACAGGCAGGCTGCAGGGAGTTGGGCCGTGCCCCAGCTTGCTACATCAGCACTTGATAGTTCAACCTTTTCTACTTCCTTACATGCTCCAGTGGCTTTCAGTGCTTGGCTCTGTTTAAGCCTGCCAGATTGCGACAGGGGCTGTGCCCCAGGTAACAGCGCAGGCCCAACCACCTTGCACTGCGTTTGGTTACTTTGTGTGATGCCCATCCTGCATGGATTCACCATAATTTGTGTTGGTACGTCCGCGACATCTGTGCGTCACACAAGGGATGGGACCGGACCACGCACACCTTCGGGGCTGCAGTCCTAACCTGTGGCAAATGTTTTGTACTGTGGCCTGATTAAGCCATGTGCCAGGACCAAATATACCCTCCTCAGCATATGCTGCTGGCTGCCCCCCTCCTCTGGCACTGAGCTTGGCACCGAGCTTGGCTGTGCTCCTGTCAGGCTCTGCAGGCACCGCCATCACAGGCTGACGCAATCCCGGCCTATCACAGCCATCACAGGCTGACGCAATCCCGGCCTATCACAGGCATCACAGGCTGATGCAATCCCGGCCTATCACAGGCATCATGGGCTGGTGCAGTCCTGGCCTATCACAGGCATCACGGACTGGTGCAATGCCGGCCTGTCACGGGGACCACAGAATGGTGCAATCCCTGCTTATCACTGGCACCACAGAATGGTGCAATCCTGACCTATCACAGGCATCACAAACTGGTGCAATCTTGGCCTATCACGGGCACCACAAGCTGGTGCAATCCCTGCCTATCTGGCTCTGCAGGCGCTGGCATCACAGGCTGGTGCAATCCGAAGGACAGCGGCTGGCGTGCTTTCTGGCCTGTCCTAAGCTCTGGCTGGCTGCAGGTGAGCAGGCTGTCCTAGGATGACCTGTGCAGTTGTTCTATCCTAGGCAGCGTGTTGTTGTTAGGCTGAAGGCCTGTCCGAGGTTTTGGCTGGCTGTAGCATGTGTGAATCGGCAGGGTAGGTCTAGGTCTTCATCGGGCCTTAGGCCTGACCAAGGCTCTGGCAGGCAGTTGGAGAGCTGTCTGGAGTTGATGCAAGCCCGGCTGTTGGAGCCTTCCTTCAGACGGCATGCAGCAAGCCTGCTGCAGATGATGCCGGCTGCGGTCAAGCTGGCAGGTAGCAGCTGGCGGGTGGCAGGCGTTGCAAAGCTGTGTTGCTGGCAGGCGGCAAGCGTGCTGCTGTGCACTGCAGTGCACCAGTGCTGTGCCAACCAAGTGCCTTCCCCCCCCCCCGCCTGCCCGCTCGGCACGCACAGGTCATCAATTAACCCGGCAGGCTACCTCCAATTCACTGATGCAGCCGCATCAATTGCCGCATCAATTGCATGCTCAGGTCATCCATCCGGCCGGCCACCTCCAGTTCACCGATGCAGAAGGAATGTGGGCTTGGTTGTGGGACAAGTTCTGCGGGGGTGAGGCGGCATCCCATGCAGGTAGGGTGGGTGCGCAGACGTCCTGCCCTGCTTGGGTGTGGGATGCATCTTGTGGGGACAGTGTTGGATGCCCTGAGCACGTGGGGCGCGCATGCGTCCTGCGCAGCTGGGGTGTGGGACGCGTCCTGCGGGGACAGTGTCACAGGCAGGCAGGCAGAGCTGTGGCCCATCCAGGCAAGATGTGCAGGTAGAGGCTTGGGGGCATGGAAAGAGGCCCTGGCGCTGGAAGGCCTCGACGAGTGCTTTGGCACTGTGTCAAGGATGCTGCGTGCACCGAGCGCAAGAGGAGCAGGACGAGGCTTGCAAGGACAGAGTCAATGCATCACATACGAGTGAAGAGACTGACAGGCGCAGGCCGTCAGAGGTGGGATGGACAAGGTTTTGTGTGGGCGGGTGTAGGCCCATGTCTTTCAGGCTACCATCTGCAGGGCGTGTCCCTGAGCAGGATCGGGCCAGGCTAAGACTGTGGCTGCTCTCCTTCCAAAGCTTATCAACGCACTAGTGCTTTTGTTGCTCTGCAGAGGTGGAAGAGTTTCCGAAGCGTGCAGCGGTCGCATGGTTTGGGCTCATGCTTGAGGGCAAGGTGTGTGCGGCTGACCATTGTTCAACCCAGGGTGGAAAATCTCTGGCATGCCTTTGAGATGTAAATTTTAGTGGATGTTCAGGCGGACACAGCATGTGTGAGCAACAGCACATTATGCTCAGATGCTTGGTTTGGGATTGTCATTTGCAGCATGCTGTCTTGGAGGAACCACATCCTTGCTTTATGAGTGCACCCTACACTGCACTCCATTGATGCTTATGATGTGGCTCATACGATGTGCTTTTCTCGTGGTTTACTGGCTTGCTATGCACTAAAGCAATGCAGCAAATGTAAATTTTCACATCCGCAGGACCCCGCAGCATACGTTGACTGGTCGTTAAAGCAGCAGGATGCAGGGCGCGCTTCCTTTGAGGTTAAGATGCATGGAAATGAAGTGGCTCTGGAGGTTGCGAGGTAGCGTGGGGGCTTTTCTTTCAGCTTTTGAGGACTTGCACTTGCTAAATCTAGCCCTTATCTAGGTTATGACATCATGGTGCCTAAGCTATAATCTAAGTTCTTGTGCATGTACATACGTGGACTGTGCTCCCTTGGTGCGTATAAAGAGAAACAAATTGCCGTGGAAGCCAGGTATGGATTTTTGCATATAACAGGTACCGTGTTGTACATATTTCTTTGCGAGTGCCTATCTTTCGGTGCTAATAATAATTTCTGAGAGCAAAGTCTTCCATCCCTACTGTCCTTAGATGTCTGGAGTAAGTAATCCTTCCTTTAACACTGGTAACCCTGATGGCATAATCTTTCTTCTTTGCGCTGGTACCTTTGGATTGCTGGTTTGTTCTCCTTCATTTACAAATTAAGCATAGTATACAGATTGTTACTTTCTATCCTTTTAACTTGCTGGAGATGGTTTGTCAACTCCCTGGCAGTTGCATGCTTTTGAACAAATATTTCGGCACTGGTTTGTCAATCTGTCCCATGCTCCTGAACTAATGCATTAAAGCCTTCACCAAAAGTTAACACAACAGCATGTGCCTTGATAACCATATGAATGCATTCTGTGAAATGCTTGCCTGCTTTATCATGATGAAATGTCAAATTTTCCAGCATCCGCTTCTAAGTAATTTTGGGCCCCTCTCTCTCTCTCTCTCTC
>LFCJ01002192.1_pt1 | contig 14009 bp, 11 predicted proteins | sample 643141 | NCBI WGS metagenome assembly LFCJ01 (sample SAMN03766243, study PRJNA286221) | soda lake metagenome | biome: soda lake; feature: Kulunda steppe; material: water; isolation source: sample B1-Br-g2 brine of Lake Bitter-1 | place: Russia: Kulunda steppe | collected 2010-07 | reverse complement strand
GCCAACGCCGTCGATGCCCGTGCCGAAGGCGACCGCCTCGCCCCCGAGCCCCCCGGGGACGCCGTCTCGCCCGATCTCCCCACGCCTGCCCCTAGGGCACCCGGGCCGGCAGCGTCGCGGGCGGAAGCCGTCCCGCCACCTGCCGGCTCCCCGGCGCGCAGCGGACTCGCGGCGAGACTCGCCGAGGGCCCGGTGCCGGCCATCGCCGACGACCGCGCGGCCGAAGGCCCCACGGCAGCCGACGACGGCGAGCCAGGCGAGCCCTCTCCGATGGCGGCGCCCCGCCGTGCCGAACCGACGGCCATGGCGGCGACCGAGCCCAGGCCCGTGGAGTCAGCACCGCGGCCCCGGCCCGAGCCGCAACCGCCGGAGCCACCCCGGGTACATATCGGCGAGGTCCGGATCCGCGTCATCGCCGACGAGCCTTCCGCCCCGTCCCGCGAGCACAAGTCGACGGCGCCGCGCGCCGACAGCGAAAGCCGCCTGCTGATCAGGAGCCTGTGACATGCCGCTGCCCGACTCCACGCTCCATCAGGCCTGCCAGGCCCTCGCCGACTACCTGCGTTCCGGCCTGCAGGCCGCCGCCAACGACATCCACATCTATCTGGGCGCCCCGGCGGAGGTCGCCGCACACCGTGATCAGCACCGCCTCGGCCTGTTCTTCTACCGCTTCGAGCCCTCGGGCTTCCAGGCCAACGCCCATCCAAGGGACCCCTGGCAGGTACGGCTCCACTGCATGATCAGCTGCATGGCCGCCGAGGAGAGCATCGACAACCCCGGCGCCGACGACCTGCGCCTGCTCGGCCTGGTGATGGCCCTGTTCCACGAACACCCGCTGCTGCCCCCGGTCTCCCTCGACAGCGAGCGGCTGCATCTTGAGGTGGTCTTCCGTCCCGCCAGCGACGAACAGCTCAATCAGCTCTGGTCGATCCAGGGCGACACCGCCTACCGCCCCTCACTGCTCTACGAGATCGCCCTGGCCCAGGTGATGCCCGAGAGGCGCCGCAACGAGCCGCCCCGGGTCGGCACCTTCGGCCTGGAGACCGGCGCCGATCCCGGAGCCAGAAGCGCCGATTTCGGCGGCGTCCTGCACGCCCCCCTGGCCCGAGCCCGCCGGGTGGACCCGAACCAGCCAGGCTGGGCCCCGCTGGTCTGCTGGGTCGAGGACGGCGACTGCGTCGAGTCCCTGACCCTCGACGTCACCATCACCGACCCCGCCGACTTCCAGCCGGCCCTGTGGATCGCCGGCGTGCCCGGCACCACCGTCAGCCTCGAGTGGCAGGTCTGGCAGGGGGAGCGCTGGCAGGCGGTGGTCGGCGGCGAGCGGGTGATCGACTCGCCGGCCATCGACCCCGCCCACGTGCCCGTGGCCCTGCCCGGCATCGCACTGCCGGCGCTGGAGCTCGACGGCCGGGAGCGCTGGCAGCTGCTGCTGCACGTCAGCCGCGCCCATCGACCGGTGCCCGGGGGGCCGGTCCTGCCGCTGCGCAGCAACCCGCTGCTGATCAGCCTCTACCGGGGAGCCTGAGATGACCGTCGCGATCAAGCCCGACCCCCTGCATGCACCGCCCCCCGACCGGGAGGCCCACTGGTGCGAGTGGCAGCGCATCGAGCAGCTCTGCCTGTGTCTGCTGCAGGGCAGCGAGTCCCCTCCCCGGGCCCTGCTCGAGGCCCTGGAGGCCTGCCAACGCCAGGTCATCGCGCTGCGCGACGGCGGCTGGTGGCAGGCACGGCTTCCCTTCGCCGCGAAGGCATCGGGGCTGGATGATCTGGCGCTGGATGCCCTGGCCTGCGTCTACGCCCCCTGGCTGCTGCCCCGGGTCGGATGGCTCTATCAGGAACTCCACCGCGACCGCCAGCCGGCACCCAGCGAGGCGCTGATCGCCGCCCTGCTGGCGTTGCCCGACCCCCGGCTGCCCGAACTCCATGACGCCCTGCGCCGGCTCGAGCGACTCGGCCTGGTGGAGCGCGAGCGCCAGGACCCCTTCGCGCCGCTGGGCCCGGACCGCCTCTCGCTGGCGCGGCTCACGGACCGCCCCGACGAGGCCCAGGCCCCTCCCGGCGCCCGGGTCGTCACGACCACCGCCGGCTGGGACGACCTGGTCCTTCCCGAGGACACCCTGGCCATGCTGCGCGAATTCCTGCTCTGGCTGACCCATCGCGACCAGGTGGTGACCCGCTGGGGCGGCCAGCCCACGGGCGGCCCGGTGGCGCTGTTCGCCGGCCCCTCCGGCACCGGCAAGACCCTCGCCGCCAGCGTGCTGGCCGGCGCCATGGGCTGGCCGCTGTTTAGGGTCGACCTGGCGGCCCTGGTCAGCAAGTACATCGGCGAGACGGAGAAGAACCTGGCCCGCCTGTTCGATGCCACCCATGGGCGGCGGGTCTTCCTGCAGTTCGACGAGGTCGACGCCCTGATGGGCAAGCGCGGCGAGCTGCGCGAGGCCCGCGACCGCTACGCCAACATGGAGGTCAGCTACCTGCTGGACCGCCTCGAGACCCACGACGGCCCCTGCCTGTTGACCACCAACCTGCGCGGCCAGATCGACAAGGCCTTCCGCCGCCGCTTCCAGCTGGCGGTGGAGTTCCCGCGGCCCGGGCCGACCGAGCGCCTGCAGCTGTGGCAACGCCTGCTGCCCCCCCGGGCACCGCACGCCGACGACCTGGACCTCGCCGACATCGCCGAGGCGATCAACCTCACCGGCGGCCAGATCCGCAACGCCGCCCTGCATGCCGCCTACCTGGCCGCTGCCGACCAGGGGCAGATCGGCCCCCGCCAGGTGGCACTGGCCATCCACCGCGAGCTGGCCAAGGAGCAGAGCCGGGTCGACCCCGGCCAGCTCGGCCGTCTCGCCGTCCACCTCGACCCCGGAGAGCGCTCCCATGCCGCTGCACATTGATCGCCTCGACCTCACCCTGCCGGCGTCCCTGGGCCATCGCCGGCACGCCATCAAGCGCCTGCTGCGCAGCGAGCTCGGGCGCCACGCCTGGCCCGGGGAGCCGTCACTGGCCCGGCTCCAGGTCCCCGACCTGCGGCTCTCGCCGCAGCAGAGCAACCGGGCCATCGCCGCCGCCATCGCCGGGGCGATCCACCGCGCCAGCTGGCAACGGGTCACCGAAGGTGGCCGGGGAGCACGGCCATGAGGGCCCAGGCGAGCCACGGCGCCCTGGTCGAGTACGGCCTGACCCAGCCGCCGCTGATCCTCGAGTTCGAGTTCAATCCCGAGTCGCTCAGCCGTACCCGCTCGGTATCGATCACCACCGGCAACGCCCCGGGCACCCGGGGCGGGTACGACTTCGCCTTCCCCTGGGAGACCTCCCGGGTGGCCCAGGGCGTCAGCGTGGATCCCGAAAGCTTCAGCCTGGACATCCTGCTCGACGCCACCGACCGCATGGCCGATGCCAGCCTGCCGGGGCATGACGTGGCCCGGGAGTTCGGCATCGAGCCGGAACTGGACACCCTGCGCTGCATGGTGGAGCCCAAGGTCCAGGGCCCGGGCGGTGTCCAGCAGCTGGCCGGCATGGGCCTGGGTGGCCAGCGCGCCTTCCAGCGTGACGAGCACCCCTCGGTGCTGCTGCTGGTGTGGGGCAGCCAGGTGCTGCCGGTGTTCCTGACCAGTGTGCAGGTCGAGGAGAGCGCCCACCTGCCCTCGCTGCGTCCCTATCGGGCCAACGTCAGCCTGGATGTCCAGGTGATCGAGGGCCACAACCCCTTCTACCAGGCGGAGAAGATTCGCCAGGTGCTGGGGGCGGGCCGGCACTTCGCCGCCGGTGCCGCCCAGTCGCTGACCAACCTGTTCTGAGCGGAGAAGCCCCATGCTGCCGACCTCGTCCCGCTACCAGGCCAGCCGCCCCTTCGAGCCCCGGAATGCACCGGGCACCTTCCCCGGGCACCGGGCCCGGCCGGTCCCCACGGCCGAGGGCATGCTCGAGCACCGGGTCGACGAGAGCGACCGCCTCGACCGCCTGGCCCTGCACTACTACAACGACGACCGGCTCTGGTGGCGCATCCTCGATGCCAACCCCGAGCTGCTCTCGGCCGACGAGCTCTCGGGCCCCGACTGGATCGGGCGCGTGCTGCTGATCCCGACGAGGAGCGACTGAGATGCTGCCGGACTGGTTCGACAAGCCCCTGCGCGCCCCGGCGGCCTGCCGGGTGTTCGTCGACGGTCACGAGATCGACGACCTCTATCCGCTGCTGGTGGAGGCACAGGCGATCCTCGACCGCCAGGAGAGCGCGGAAGCCACGCTGCTCCTGGAGGACCGACGCCTGGAGGACGGCCGCTGGGCGGTCCACGACGACCCGCGCCTCCACCCCTGGGCGGAGATCCGCCTCGAGGTCAGCTTCGGCAGCCACCAGGAGAGGGTGTTCAGCGGCTTCATCCGCCAGCTCAAGGTCGAGCTGCCCCAGGACCAGGGCGGGGCCAGCGTGATCCTGGAGTGCCAGGACCACGCCCTGCTCCTCGACCGGGTCCAGCGCCGCAAGCGCTGGGGGGACCGCACCCCCACCAGCGACGCCGCCATCGTCCGCTCGATCTGTGACGACGCCGACCTCGACACCCTCGAGCCCCTGGGCCAGGGCTTCACCGACCTGGTGGTGAACCAGAACGAGAGCGACGGCCGCTTCCTCAGAAAGCGCGCCGAGGAGAACGGCTACGACCTCTTCTTCCGCGACGGCGCCCTCTACTTCGGCCCGCCGCGCCTCGATCGCGACGCCCAGGCCCCCATCAAGGTCTACGCAGGCGCGGACACCCACGCGCTGCGCTTCGCTATCGACGATGACGGCCACCACCCCGCCCGGGTCGCCTACGAGGTCGCCGGCGACGACGACGACCGGACCCGAGCGCAGAGCGTCGAGAGCGACCTGCCGATCCTGGGGCAGACGCCGGCCACCCCCGGCGGCCCCGGCGACTTCACCTGGCACCTCGACCGCGAGGGGCTGAGCGACGAGAACCAGGCCCGCCACCGTGCCCGGGCCCTGGCCAACCAGGCCGCCCTGCGCATCGAGGCCAGCGGCGAGCTCGACGGCGCCTGCTACGGCCATGTGCTGCTGCCGGGCGAGCCGGTGGGGGTCGACGGCATCGGCGAACAGTACGGCGGGCGCTGGCTGGTCGCCCGGGTCGAGCACCGCTTCGACGCCGACGGCTACCGCCAGGCCTTCAGCCTGCTGCGCAACGGCTACGGCGACGACCTCGAGGTGCGCCCTCACCCGCTGGCCGCCCTCTTCTAGCGACATACCAGGTCAAGCGACACGCCCAGGAGGCCCCATGACCGACGCTCTGCACAGCACCATCCGCCAGGCCCAGCAACGGTACTACGGCAAGTTCCGCGGTTTCGTCGCCGACAACCGGGACCCCGAGCAGCGCGGACGCCTGAAGGTCCGGGTGCCCTCGGTCTTCGGCCAGGAGGAGAGCTGGTGGGCGCTGCCCTGCCTGCCCTTCGGCGGCCTGGCCGACCAGGGACTGTTCATGGTGCCGGAGGCGGGCGCCCAGGTCTGGATCGAGTTCGAGGAAGGCAACAAGGACTTCCCGATCTGGACCGGGGTGTTCTGGCAGCCCGGCCGGGAGATCCCCGAGGAGGCGCGTCACGAGGCCCCCACCACCCGGATGCTCAAGACCCCCGCCGGCCACCGCTGGCAGTTCGACGACGCCGAGGGGCAGCGCCGCCTCCTGCTGCACCACCCCGCCGGGAGCGAGCTGGAGATCGACGACCAGGGCAGCGTCGAGTTGAGCGCCGCCAACGGCTGTCGCCTGACCCTGGACGCCGAGGGCGACGCCCTCACCCTGGAGGACGCCTCGGGCAACGTGATGGTGATGGACGCCCAGGGCACCCGGGTCACCGACGTCCACGGCAACGAGATCACCATGGAAGGTGCCCAGCTGGCCATCAAGGGACAGCGGATCGTCATCGAGGGCAGCCAGGTCAGCCTCGGGGGCGGAGGCCAGGAACCGTTGATCAAGGGCTCGAGCTTCCTCAGCCTGTTCGCCACGCATGTCCACACCTGCGGCTCGCCGGGCTCGCCCACCTCGCCGCCGATTCCCCAGGGCGAGATGTCGACCCTCACCACCCACACCACCGCCGGCTGACGGCCGGGGAAGATGCCATGAGTCGGTTGAACCAGGCCCACTACCTCGATTTCCCGCTGCGGCTCGGGCCCGAGGGCGGCACCACCTGCAGCCGCATCGAGCACGTGCGCCACCAGATCGAGCAGGTGCTGTTCACCGACCCGGGCGAGCGCTGGTTCCGCCCCGAGTTCGGTGCCGGCATCCGCCGCCTGGTATTCGAGCCGCAGAGCTCGACCCTGTGGCAGGTCACCCGCCAGCGGCTGCAGAGCAGCCTCGCCGAGGCCCTGGCCGGCGAGATCGACGCCCGCGAACTGGAGGTGGAGGTGGCCGCCGACCCCGATGCCACCGAGCGGCTGCTGATCCTGATCCGCTACCGTCTCGCCGCCCTGAACCACAGCGAGACCCTGGAGTTCGAACTCGCCGGAGGCACCCGCCATGGCTGAGGCCCCGCTGCCCCGTCTGCACTTCGCCCCCGGCTGCCAGGACTGCGGCCGACGGCTCACCGAGCTGCCGCCGCCGCTGCCGGAGATCGGTGACGACTTCGACTGGCAGACCCGCGACTACGACGCCTTCCGTCTCTTCCTCATGGAGGAGCTGGCCGGACGTTTCCCCGCGCGCCGCCACTGGTCGCCGGCCGACCTCGAGGTGATCCTGGTCGAGGCCATGGCGGTGGTCCTCGACCAGCTCTCCGACAGCCTCGACCGGGTGCATGCCGAGGCCTTCCTCGACTCGGCCCGGCGCCCCGACAGCCTGCGGCGACTGCTGACCCTGATCGGCTACGACGCCCTGCGCGAGGAGTACCGTCCCCGCTGGTCCGACCCGGCCCTGGTGACCCACCTGCTCGCCCACCAGGGGCGGGTCGCGGAAGGGCTGCCCCTCGACCTGTTGGAGCCCGACAACCTGCGGCGACTGCTGGTACGGCTGGGACACGACGCCGAGGCCCTGGGGCCGCAACCCTCGCTGGCCGATCGTGACACCGAGCGCCACTTCCTGGCGCTGCTGGGCTATGACGCCGAGAGCCTGGACGACGCCCTCGACCTGGAGCAACGCGCTCATCGCCGCTTCGCCGTCGAGGCCCTGGAACGGCACTGGCGCGACCACCCCGCCGACATGGAGGCGGCGCGCCGCAAGGGGCCGGCCGCCGTGCACCGCAATCGCCGCATGGTCACCCTGGAAGACTACCGCCACCAGCTCGAGGGGCATCCCCTGGTGCTGCGCGCCACCGCCGAACAGCGCTGGACCGGTTCCTGGCACACCATGCTCGCGACCCTGGTGCTGGTCGGCAACCTCACCCTCGAGGCCACGCCGGAGACCTCGCTTCCGCTCGAGGCCTTCGCCGACCTGCAGGCGAGCATCGACCGGTTCCACTGGCGCGAGGGACTGCCGCCGGTGGACTGGAGCCTCGCCCCCACCGGCCGTACCCTGCTGCGCCCCCTGCTGGAGCGACAGCGCCTGGCCGGCCAGGAGGTGTGGCTCCAGGACGCCGTCCCGGTGGGCATCCGCCTGGCCCTGTCGCTGCGCCTCGCGCCCCACCATTTCCACTCCGAGGTAGCCGACCGGGTGGCCGAACGCCTGGGCACCGGACCGGCGGGCTACTTCGCCCCCGGGCGGCTGGCCTTCGGTGAGGACCTGCATGCCAGCGACCTGGTGGCCTGGCTGATGGCCATCGACGGCGTCGAGACGGTCTGCCTCAACCGCTTCAAGCGGGTCGGCGCACGCCATCCCGACGCCTCGGGCAGCGGCGTGATCTCCCTCTCGAGCCGGCAGATCGCGCGCTGCGACAACCGTCTCGCATCGCCCCAGTTCGGCTACTGGACCCTCAAGCTGCATGGAGGGCAACGCGGATGACGCCTCCCGACCTGACGCGCTGGAATCGTGCCGGCCTGAAGCGGCTCGACTACGTGGACGGCAACGCCGCCACCTATCTCGAGACGCTGCGCGAGAGCCTGCGCGCCCGCTTCCCGGATGACCGGGACGTGCAGCGCTGGCTCGGCGACCCGGCCAACGACGCCAGCCTCCATGACTGGCACCAGCGGCTGCTCGAGCAGTACCAGGGGCCGCGACGGGACCATGCCTGGGAGCTGCTGCGCGCCCTGGCCCGGGCCGTGCACGTGCTGGCCCGCACCACCAACGCCTACGCCAATGAACGCTTCCTGGGCACCGCGACCCAGTGGGACAACCTGCGCCGCCTGGTTGCCATGCTCGACTACCAGCCGGCCCCGCCGGGCTCCGCCGAGACCTGGCTGGCCCTGCTGGCGCGTGAAGGCGCTCCGGGCGGCCGCGTCGAGGCAGGGGTGGCGGTGCAGAACGATCCCGACGACGGCAGCGACCCGCTGACCTTCGAGACCCTGGACGCCCTGGACGTCGACCCGCGCCTCAACCTGCTGCGCGCCCCGGACCACGACCACTCGCCGGCGGTGCTGACCCTGCCCCCGGGCGGCACCCTGGGGCTGAGCTTCGAGTCCCTGCCCCCGGACCTGGCCATCGGCGATGCCGGCCTGCTCACGGCCGGTGACCTGGGGCTGGCGGTACGGGTCGACCACCTGGCTCCCGGCGCGCTGACGCTGACCGCCCTGGAGGCGACCGGCGAGACCCTCACGCTGCCCCTGGCCGACCTCAGCCTGCAGCTGCAGCCCCGCTGGCACCAGCCGGCGTCCCTCAACGGCGCGGGCGTGATCGGTGTCGACACCGCCACCGGCCTCCAGGCCGGCGAGGTCCTCGCCTATGCCGACGGCAGCGGCTACCGGGCCGTGCGGGTCGAGGCGGTGGACGGCAGACGACTGCGCCTGGCCGGCACCCTCCCCCCCGCCGGGACCGAGCTGCTGCGTACCCAGTCGACCGACCCCATCGAGGTCGACGGCAGCCTGCGCTTCGTGCTGCCCCTGCCGATGGGGCACCACCGCGTCTGGGACGAGAACCTCGCCAGCCGTTATACCCGGGTGCACGAGGAGGATGGTCAGCCCAGCTACCGCTATCGCACTGCCGGCAGCATGCAGCGGGCCCACTTCCTGCCGGCCCATGGCGAGCCCTGCTGCCGGGTCATCGAGACGCTGCCGACGGCGCTGCACTTCGCCGGCTCGCCGGGCAGCCTCGCCCCGGGGCAGTGGCTGCAGCTGGTGGACACGGACGGGCAGCGCTACAGCCGCCGTGTCGTCTCCGTGGAGGCCGACGACCAGGGCTTCGACCCGGCGGTGACGGACCTCCCCGACCGGGCCTGGCAGCGTATCGAGGGGCGCTACCGCCACACCCTGAAGGACGCCCGGCGCTTCCACAACGCGACCTCGCTGTTTCTCGAGCAGGATGGCCAGGGCCTGGGCAGCCGGGTGACGGTGGGCCTCGAGGCCCCGGTGGCCGCCCTCGCCCCGGGCCGCACGCTGCTGCTCTGCGGTCCCGAGCGCCGGGTGCCGGTCAGCCTGGTCGGCGTCGACTACCAGCCCGACGCGGGCACGGCACGGCTCACCCTGCGCCCGCCCCAGCCGGTCGCCGACTTCCCGCGCAGCGGCAGCCACCTCCACGGCAACCTGGTGCGCGCCGGCCATGGCGAGAGCCGTGACCCCGTGGTGATCGGCAGCGGCGATCGCAGCCTGGCCGGCCAGCGCTTCCCCTGTCGCAGGCGCGGCCTGGCCTTCGTGCGCGACAGCGGTTTCACCAGCGGCGTGCGGGCCGCGGTACGGGTGTTCGTGGAGGGACGCGAGTGGACCCAGGTCGATGACCTGCAGCGCGCCTCGCCCACCGACACCCACTTCGAAGTGCGCCTCGACGAGGACGGCGAGGCCTGGATCGGCTTCGGTGATGGCCGCCATGGCCAGCGGCTGCCCACCGGCCGCAACAACGTCACGCTCCGCACCCGTCTCGGCAACGGCCTGGCCGGCAACCTGCCCGCCGGCAGCCTGGAGACGCTGGCGCGGGCCCACGAGCGGCTCGACGGCGTCCGCCAGCCCCTGCCCGCCGTCGGCGGCAGCCAGCACGAGCCCGGCGAGGCGCTGAGGGAGCAGGCGCCGGCCTCGGTGCTCACCCTGGGCCGGGCCGTGTCGGTGCGCGACTTCCAGGCCCTGGCCCGCCGGCATGCCGGCGTCTGGCAGGCCCAGGCCCGGCCGCTGCGCAACCGCCCCGGTGCCAGCGACTGCATCGAGATCACCGTGGTGCCGGCCGGCGGCGGCGACCTGGGCGAACTCGCCGAGGACCTGGCCCGCACCCTGACGCGTCATGCCAGCCCCGGAATGGCGGTCGCCATCCGTCGCTACGAGGGGCTGCTGCTCGAGCTGGAGGTGCAACTGGGCGTCGATACGGCGGCCTACGCCACCGAAGAGGTGGTTGCCCGGGTCGAGGAGACGCTGCTGGCGACCCTCTCGCTGGAGCGAATGCGGCTCGGGGCCCCGCTCTACCGCTCCACCCTGCTGGCACTGATGGAGTCGGTCCCGGGGGTCGAGCACGTCGGCTGCCGCATCAACCCCCACGGATTTCGCAACGACCGCGGCGAGCCCGGTGCGCCCGCCCACCGCTTCACCGCCGGCGACGGCAGCCTGCGCCGCATCTCGCCACGCCCGGACCAGCTCGTCTATCTCGACGTCGCCCTGGCGCCGCCACAGATCACCGCCGGAGGTGCCCCGTGACTCGACGCCAGCTGCGACTCTTCGACCTGCTGCCGGCGCATGTCCGCCAGCGCGACACCCACCATCACACCCAGCGGCTGCTGGGCGCCGCCGACGAGCTGCTCGACCGGCTGCATGCCACCCTGCAGCAGTACCATCGGGACAACTTTCCCGACCACCCCGAGGACGACGGCCCGGCCAGCCAGGCCTGGCTGCTGCCCTATTTCGCCGAACTGCTGGACGCACGCCTGGTCTCGCCCCTGGAGGCGGGGCGCCGGGCCGAGGTGATGCAGGCGATCCGCTGGCGCCAGCGTGGCGGCACCCTGGCCGCCGTGGACGAGATCGCCGAGGCGGTGGGCCAGTGGGAGGTGGTGGTCCAGGAGGGCTGGCAGCGCCTGGCGATGACCCCGCGGCTCGATACCCCGCTGCTGCCGGAATCCTGCCATGGCCTGGCGGAACCCCTGCCGGCCGAGCATCCTGCCGTCATCGCGCGCCACCCCGGCCTGCCCGCGGTGACGCCCGACTTCCGCTGCGCCAGCCAGGCCGTGGCCGACCCCGGCCGCAGCCCCCTGGGCCAGATCAGCCGGCTGCATGGCCAGGAGTTCCGCTGGCGCCAGCACAGCCCTCACGGGATTCCCTGCCATCACCAGCGCATCGACCCGCAGGGTCGCTTCCACGGCGCCGGCTTCGACGACGTCAGCCGCCGGACCCCGGACCTGCGCGAGCCCGACTGGCGTGTCGGCCACGCCCACCCGCGCCGACTGCTGCTGCACGTCATGCAGCCCGAGGGGTTCTTCCAGCGCCACCGGGTCAGGGTGCGCTGGCGCCAGCAGTGGCTCGACGACCTCGAACTGCCCAGCGAGCGTTTCCTCGAGCACGTCGCCTTCTACTGTCGCCTCGACCGCACCCTGGTCTTCGCCAACCGCCACCCCGAACGGCAGAGGGTGGAGGTCCAGGGCGTCTTCATGCTCGGCCAGGTGCCGGAGACCGGGGTCGGCCCCGCCGACCCCAGGCGCTGGCGCTTCGAGGACCTGATCGTGGTCAACCGGCTGGAGGCGGACAGCGGCCGGCTCGAACTCGAGCGCTGCGCCCTGCGCCAGGTGCGGGTCCACAGCATCGACATGGACGAACCGGTCATTGAGGCGCGCGACTGCCTGTTCGACCACCTGCGCAGCGCCCGCAGCCTGACCCGGCTGGAATACGTCACGGTGCTCGGCAGCTGCCTGGTCGAGGCACTGGACGCCAGCGACTGCATCTTCCGCTGCCCGCTGCGCAAGGACGACACCAACGCGCTGCCGCCGGCACCGCTCTGCGTGCGCTACAGCAGCATCCTCCCCGACCAGGTGCCGGACGACCTGCAGCGCCGCCATCACAACACCCGGGCCCCGGTGGTGATGTTCAGCGAGACCTTCGGCGAGCCGGGCTGTGGGGTGCTCCACCCGGCCTGCGACAGCCGGGTGCGCTACCGCGCCGAGGACGCCACCGAGCCCGGTGCCTACCACTTCCTGCAGATCGCCCGGCGCCTGGAAGCGGTGGTCGAGAAGCTTCAGGACTCACTCGCGGTCGGCCAGCGGGCGGCGGTCATCCCCGACGCTGCCCTGGCCCGGCTGCCGGACGCCATCGGAAAGGACCGCTCATGAAGACCCAGATCTCACGCCACCGCTTCGACCCGGCAGACCGCTACTCCGGGGTCCAGCAGCAGATGGGCCGGATGATCACCGATGCCGACTGGAACGAGCTCGACGAGCTGGTGCGCCATCGCCTGGTCGACACCCTGGCCGACATCGTCGGCGAGGGCAGCCCCCGGGCCCGCGGCCTGGTGAGGCGCATCGGCGACGACGGCTACGCCCTGCGCTGGGGGCACGTCTATGTCGACGGCATCCCCGCCCGGGTGGTACCGGACGACCCCTCGCTGCCGCCTCCCCTGCGCTTCGAGCGTCAGGCCGACCTGCCCGGCGTGCCGCCGCTGGCCGAGGGCAGCCACCGCCTCTATCTCGACGTCTGGGAGCGCAGCGTCACCCAGCTCGAGTCGCCCGACCTGATGGACCCGGGCCTGCACGGCGCCGACACCTGCACCCGCAGCCAGACCATGGCCCAGGTGAAGGCCTGCCCGGTCGACCTCGACCCGCGCGACCCGGCACTGAACCCGCCGCGGGGCAACATCCCGCTCGGCCTCTCGGTGCGCCAGGGCACCACCCTGGACGATCCCTGCGACCCCTGTGCCGAGGAGCTGGCGCTGCCCGAGGACGTGGGCAACTTCCTGTTCCGGGTCGAGGTGCACGAGGTGAGCTGGTCGGACGACCCCGTCCCCGAGGTCACCGGGCTGACCCTCAAGTGGTCCCGGGAGAACGGCGCCGAGGCCTATCGGGTCGACAGCCTGCCGCCGGGCTTCGCTTCCGACCGGTGGAGCTACGAGTCCTTCGCCGGCCCCGAGGAGCGGATGCGCAGCGAACGCCACCTCGGCCATCACCTGATGCCGGGGTTCGAGCCCGAGCGCGGCGTGCTGACCGTCGGCCACGCCCCGGCGTCGGCCCCCGACCGCTCGCTGGTGCGCCGCTGGGACGGCCATGCCCGCCTCACCCGCGAGGCGGGCCAGTGGCAGCTGGCCGAGGGCGCCGACCGCGGCACCCCCCTCTCCACCGGCCACGGCGAGGGCGCCCACGGCCGTGTCGACATCACCGGGGGCCCCGAGCATCGCTGCGAGATCCACCTCGACCAGCTGGTGCTCTCGCTGCAGCTGGACGCCCCCCTGGCGGTGGCCGGCGACTACTGGCTGGCCACGGTCCGCCAGGTCGAGCACGCCGCCGGCGACACCCTGCTCGAGGAGTCACTCCCCGTCGGGGTGGCGCACCACTACTGGCTGCTGGGCCAGGTCGAGGTGGATGCCGAAGGCGAGATCACGGCCTTTTCACCCGACCCCGACGGCGCCTGCCGGGCGCTCGAGTTCCCGCCGCTGACCGATATCGATGCCGGCGATGTCTGCTACCGCAACGACGCCTGCGAGCTGCCCGGCGTGCGCAGCGTCGAACAGGCCCTGGATCATCTCTGCCGGCAGCGCGACCTGAGCTGGCACCATCGCCAGCTGCATGGCTGGGGCGTGGTCTGCGGCCTGATCGCCGAGTGCGGCGGCGAGGTGCTGCCCGACAGCGACGGCCGGTTGCACCACCGCCGGGTGAGGGTCACTCCCGGCCACGCCCTGGACTGCGAGGGCCGCGACATCGTGATCGAGGAGCGCCGCTTCCTGGACGTGATGGCGGCCCTGGAGGGCCTCGACGAGAGCGTCCTGGAGGATGGCAGCGGCCAGGTCTACCTCTACGTGGAACTGGACGACGACGGCGAGCCGCGGCTCGCCGTC
>LFCJ01002190.1_pt1 | contig 14018 bp, 10 predicted proteins | sample 643141 | NCBI WGS metagenome assembly LFCJ01 (sample SAMN03766243, study PRJNA286221) | soda lake metagenome | biome: soda lake; feature: Kulunda steppe; material: water; isolation source: sample B1-Br-g2 brine of Lake Bitter-1 | place: Russia: Kulunda steppe | collected 2010-07 | reverse complement strand
TTGAAACACGGTTGCGCAAGGCATGCCTGCTGACAGTTGCTGACAGTCGCCTACTCGATTTCAATAAACAGAAATGAGTCTGAGTGGCAAAGTAGCCTTGGTAACTGGCAGCACAAGCGGTAAGATGCCTTGCATGAATTCTCCGGAGGATGGATCGATCAGCGATGTGCAACCTCGTACTTGTAGACCAGCACTTAACATGCATTGGAAAAACATGCGCATTTTAGCTCTATTCAATGTATCACAAGTTTTTGTATGCACTCACACACACATGCACTCACACACACAAAATCACACATACACACACACACACACACACACACGCACGAGTATGCGTGCATGCACGCACGCACGCACACAAATAGGCACACGCACACGTACACGCAGCCTTCTCGCACACACGCACTCGCATGCGCACTCGCACGTATGCACACAAAAGCACATGACACACACATTCCGTTGTCGGGGGTTTCAGGCATTGGCCTGGCAGTCTTGAAGGCTTTGGCAGGGGCAGGAGCAAATGTTGGAATGCATGGCTTTGGGGAGCCAAAGGTGAGTGACAAGCCAACCCTTGTTGAACCACCAGGAACGTTTCTTTGATGCCCATAATTCTGTGCATGGTGGCATGCATGTGGCACGGATTCCTTGGACCGAAGTGCTATGGCACCCTGCTTGCATGATGGATTGGAGCTCGCACTAGTGCCAGCCATGACTGTAGCTGGCAGCTATGGGAATGCAGGGCGGTGAATGCTGCAAAAAAAAGCACTAATTCCTGCTTGAACACTCCATTTGAAGGTAATTGCCAATCTCCGTGATGAAATTGCTGCAGAGACTGGGGTGCAGGTAAGGTGAGATCGAGAGAATGTTGAGATTTGTGTGTGTGATGTGTGCATTTGTCAGTAGCGGCCAGGCCCTCTGTGCTGTTCAGACCAAAGTATTATTGTGCTCTCTTGCCAGGACGGGTCGGGTTAACAGCAGCATGAGCTCGCTGTATCATTGACCAGAGCGTACTTAATATCAACCCTGTGAAGCTTTGCAATGGAGATCCTCGTTGGCTTTAAGTGCACGGCTGTGCCTGGCTCTGAGTGCTCGGCTGTACCTGGCTCTGAGTGTGCGGCTGTGCCTCTGGCGCACGTGACAAAAATATAGCAGATCATGCGGCACGGATACGGACATAATATTTTTTGGTGCAATTTTGCAGGTGCTATACTCTTCAGCGGACTTGAGGGAGCCTGCACGTGAGTACTGCATGTGCAACTTCAAGCTATGCTCTTGCTTCCCTGGTTGGATTGAGTGTTACAACCAAAAGAAGTTGTTGGTACAGACTAGACAAGCAGAGTGAACACTATTGAGGGTGCTTGACAGGTTGCGTGGCAAACTAGCTAGAAAAAACTTTTCTTGGCCATTGCCAATTGCATGGGGGGGAGTCAGACAGTGCTGCTCAACAGAGCAGCAGGTCCTACCACCATCTGTGAGCGCTAATGAGAGTACGGTTTAAGGATCAAAGCGGGCAGGAGGTGGGCACCTCAAGAAGCCTTGGGCCCAGCGAAGGCTGTAGGCATGATATTTGTGCGAGGCGGTAGACGCCTGAAGGCACATAATCATGTTTGAATGAATTGCCGGATTCCAGACGCCTGAAAGCCAGAGGAATGTTGCAGTGGTCATTACAATTTGGAACAAGTCCTCCAGCCAGACCTCCAGCCAGACGCACATGGCTTGACTGGCAGGCATGCTGGAGGCTTCTAGCCCAAAAAGGGGGTACAAGGATCTGCTCATTGGTGCTCTTGGAACACCCTGTAGCCTGTCTTATGAGACTCTTGTTTTGCTCTTAAGAGTTCTTGTGATGCCCTGTTGCCTGTCCTGTCAATCGTACATGCCATGGAGGCCATTTAAGGTACAAGGATTAGCCAGCTTCGTTCTCCTTCATTACAGCCTCAAATGCATGGATTTTGAATTCAGAGATCAAGGAGGCTGTCCAGAGAATTGCTGGGGAGCTGGGAGGCCTGGATATCTTGCACAACAATGCAGGCATCCAATTTGTCAGCCCAGTTGCCGATTTCCCCGAGGACAAATGGGATGCCATCATGGATGTGTGCCTGAACTCCACTTTCCATGCCACAAAGGTGACCTGCCATCATGGATGTGTGCCTGAACTCCACTTTCCATGCCACAAAGGTGACCTGGACTTGCGTCATTCATGTGGACACATGTAATGTTTCAAGGCTGCCTGATACTGGATTAAATTGATGATACGTGCATCAGACTGCTAGGTGTGAAAATAAGCAGGCCGCTTTGCCATGTATGTGTGCATGCGGTCTGTAATATTCGAGTGAGGATTTCGCAAGGTGTATATTAATGTTTTTTGCTGATTAGTGTAATCTTTTTTGCCAGCCAGAACGTTAGGCTGGTTGGTCTGTGCGTTGAGAGAGAGACTAATTAAAAGCGTGGTGCAGACTAATCTGAAGCGTGGGAAACTTTTTTGTGGATGCAGGCTGCTCTGCCGTACATGCTTAGAGCCGGCTGGGGCAGAGTGATTAACACTGTGAGTGACCAAGAACTGCTATAGCTAGGGGTGTTAGATAATTCACAATGTTACAAGGAAAATTTTGTAATTTTCTTTGTTGTACCATCATCTATTACGTTGATATAAAACATATCCCTAGTATATCAAGACTCCATCATTAATTTGCCATTGTTCCAGGCTCCCCATTCATGCGGCTCACTGTGCATGACAGACAGCATGCAGCTTTTTCCTGACAGCTCAGTACTCTGACTCGTCCATCTTTCTAACTTTTAGACAACAACTATTAATGTTCACTGAAAGCTGGCAAAAAAATGGCACCAGAAGCCTTGGGTCTCAAAAGCCTGTGCTTCTGAAGCAGAATGTACACAAGAATCAAATGCTTCTAATCGTTATCTAATTAGAGCTCATACTCTGCAATGTGTGTCCTACTTTATCTCATGCCACATCAAGGCCCTCCTTATCTGCAGTACACATGGAACCAAAGACAAATAGGATGAGGATAGTGCAACATAGCACGCTGCTGCCTGTAAAGGCCTTCTAAGTGGCTTGTTTAAATTAGGTTTGTGCTTTCCACGCAATTGATTTGTTGAGAGCCTGGTAGCTTCATTCTTCAACTCTATGGCTTGCTCTGCCACCTTTGCATCTCAAACAGGGATCCATGCATGCACTTGTGGCATCACCTTACAAATCCGCTTACAATGCTGCCAAGCATGGCGTTGCTGGCTTCACTAAGGTGCGGGCAGAATGCTTGATGCAGACATTGGTCTGGAATGCATGGTTGCATGGAGATGCGCAAGGTGACGGCCAGGGAGGATGACAGAGCTGTTTGCTGGGACGCAAGGCGCTTTTACTATGCTTTGCTATTTTACTTGTGTTACTGATTGAAAGGACATTATGCAAGCAAATGTCATTATTGGACGCAAATGTATAGAATTTGATGTAGTGGCAAGCTATGGGCAACAGGAGCTGATATGGATCAGGTAGGGTACTTCCTGCTGAGCCTGCCGGCAGTAGAATTCCTCTGCCGAGCCTGCCGGCATTAGGATTCCCTGTGCTTTCCTTCACATCAGGTATCTACCTGCCTAAATTGTAGGCAGAGCAGTATCTGCCTATGTCAGCAATGTTGCTTGGATTTCAGATGGGGAGAAAGGCAAAAACAATGGCAGCACACATTTAAGCTTGGCAGTGTGCCTGGGCTGATGCTGCAGACGCTGGCGCTTGAAGTGGCGCAGAAGAACATCACAGTTAACGCCATCTGTCCCGGGTATGTGCTGACCGACCTTGTGCGGAACCAGATCAAGGACACTGCTAGAATACGCGGCATCCCAGAAGCATCAGTCATCAGCGACGTGCTCCTTGCAGACCAGCCTACCAAGCAGGTGCGTGGAAGGGGGGCATGAGCAGCAGACAATTCCTTAGGGACAAAGTGTCCTAGCGAGTTTGAAGGCATGTCCTGATATCGCTGCTCAGCAGTTAGCCGATCAGATCCTTGCAGTTTCTAAGGAATGCTGCACACTGCCTTGTGCGTATCAGCTGTCATGCCTTGGGCTGTGATACTTGTATTCCTCTCATCAACTGTTTTTGCATGCGCCTCCCTAGCTTATCCAGCGCATTCCATCAGGGTGTGGACGGCTGCAGGTATCAGCAATCTCCTATGCATTTACCTCATCATGCAAGGCTTGACCTACAAAGCTTTAAAGATAGAACGCAACTTACATTCTGCTGTTTCTTCCCCGCTAGGCTTGTCGTTTTAAGTGCACAATCTGAGCAAGACATGCTGAAGCGGCAACAAACATGACCAGGATATTTTCAGTCACATGTCACAATGTAAGCGCCGCACTCAGAAACCTTGTCTTGCGTGCAGTTTGTACGTCCAGAAGACATAGGCGCCTTGGTGCTCCACCTCTGTGGGCCAAACTCAGCTGCATTCAACGGTGCATGCCTATCTATGGACGGTGGCTGGACTGCGAGGTAGCTGTGGATCTTTTGTGCCCACCTTGCCACTGCTGCTTGCCAGGCTGCAAGGCAATTGGCTAGCTAACAGGACTTGCTAGAATGCAAGGACCTGCTGGGCTAGGTGGTAGGTGTTGTTAATGCTCAATTTTGTAAGTTGCTTTCCAAATTGTCAAGGTATCCACGCTGTTATGCTTCACCACAATAGAAGCTTTTTTATTGAGTTCTGTTAGCTCCTTTGAGGAAGCTGTTAAAGGGGCGCTTGCTCTGGAAGCCCTCCCGCTGTCATCTATGCTCCGCACTTGGCCGCAAAGCGGGTGTGAAATTGAGAGTTTTCAATTTATAGACCCATTGTCAAAAGGTGTAACAGCTAGGCTCGTGTACGGGATACCTTTATTTAGACTTAATAGCATCTCATGTTGAAGTATTCAACTCAGTGTGTGCATTTAGCTTTATCAAGCGACTAAGGATGACATACCAACAAATTCTGATGGTCTTGCCGGGAGAACAATTGTAATAACAGCTTCTTCTCTTACAGTCAGCATAGATCTGGATATTGCACTCATGATGCCTTGTTGGGATACTGATGCCCCTCTGTGGTGCATTGACTCCGAGTTGGTTGCAGTTCTGAGACATCGATGCCTCTTGGACGTCTGAGTAATAAAGAGCCCTATCCCTGACCCTGTCAGGATGATGTTTTCTGTGCATTTCCCTGCATCCTTCAGTTGCATTTCTGTTTCGTTCATATTATATTATCAAAATTATTCATTGGGTTTATTGGGTAAAATCGATATTTCGTCTCCACGTCCTCTATGATAGCTGACGGTCACTCCACTGTGATTCCTTTCGTTACAAATAAATTTGATATTATCTCTTGATGACGCAGTAGACTCCCTCCTCTGGGCCGTTCATATGTCCCGGTAGGAAGAGAGCGAGCTAATGCTGAGGTTTTCCCTCACATCCTTCTTGCAAAGATCCTGGAGATCTAAGCTTCAAGGGCAATGTGCGCACGGGCTGGTTTTGAGGGTCCCTCCTGCAGGCCCACGAGTTCAGCTGTGGCGCCAGGCGTGGACAGACGCTCAGTGAGTCAAATACTGTGACCTTCCTGAGTCTTTCAGCAATGTTTGTGATCCTCATGCATGCACTGCCGTCAACGCAGAGTGAGCTCCCTCTGATCGCTCAAATGAAATGCATTTGGTACACGTGCAACTCTCCAAACATGTACGACCTACCTTTTGAACAGAGGCTACACGCATTTTGACAATAGAGGGGGCGCCAAACGCTTTTGGGCAAACAGCCTGCACAACAGGTATGCTCAGGTAGGTAAGGAAAGGTGGTACCTCCAGAGATTTGCCCGTGGCAAGGCCTGCACCCCACTGCACTTTTTCATGACGAGGCAATTGCCTGCAGATCTTTGCCTTCCTCATGTGTCAATGGAATGGTGAGACAGCTTGAGATTGCTTGACTCCGAGTAGCAGCGGCGCTGCTTGCTGCGGTGGCAAGTGGTTGTAACGTGGGGCTTTCATGGATTGCAAGGCGAAGTTGTTGCAAGCGAGCGGGCTGGAAAGGGTTTCAAAATTCCTTTCGTGTCAGCTCTCAAGGGCACTGTTGACAAGAGAAAGGCCTAGTTGGGACAAGTGCACCATGGAGCTCAGCTCTCCACGTCCTTGATTGGCGATCTCCATCGTGTCAAACCATCTTCGGACACAGTCAGAGCCTGTCAGCCAATGGCATCTAGGAGACCGCTGTCAGCCAATGGCATCTAGGAGACCGCTGTCAGCCAATGGCATCTAGGAGACCGCTGTCAGCCAGTGGTATCTTAAAAAACGTGCTAGCCAGTGGCATCTAGGAGACGTGCCAGCCAGTGACATCTAGGAGACGTGCTGGGAGTCCCCCAGTGATGCCCGGCACAGACGAGTTGAACGGTACCTTGTGACCACATCCCTGGTGCCCTTGTCACCTGCACACGCAGGGCACTGCCGCAGCCACCGCAGTCCTGGGAGTGTCGTACTACTACAGCTGCCTTGAGGAGGTAAAGCGGTTGCTGGTGTGCTTGTTTGTACCATGATGCTACCTATGGTGTACAACTCTTCACATGGAACATCGCAGCACAGCTGTGTGTGACAGCGAGACATGCCTTGTCCAGGTGTACTTTAGAAGCCTGCTGTTGGGCCCCCAGCAGCCTCGCCCTTCCCCATAATGTTTGCCGTGACATTTGCGCTGGAGCTATTCGTGAAAGGTGCAAGATGCCTGTTGTCCGTAGCGGTCCTGCTAGTGGCTTTGCCGGAGTCCTGTGATCCACAAGCGTGTGCTGTGTATGCCCTGCCTTGGCCTGGCAAAGCATTAGGAATACTGTAGCCTCACCCCAGCCCTGGCTTAGCATGTGCAAACCATAAATCACGCCTGCTTTTGCTTGAACTGCCTCAGCGTCCAAAGCACTCACTCGCCTTGTGCTGCCTGTGTCAACTGGTGCAGGTCCCGTACACACGCCGCAAGTAAGTTGTGCTGTGGGTGTCTCAGGCTATGTGGCCATGAGCTCTCCTCCTGTGGCTGCAGCTCCTGCTTGCAATTTCAGCCTTGTGGTGGTCAGGTCACAGATATGCATGGCCATGTGTGGACTGCCTGGCTGCATCTCTTGCGACTTTTGTGTTTTGTGTCTGAGGTTCCCCAGGTCTTTCAGCAATCAGGGTTGTGGGCTCTTCTGCATGGAAGTGGCATGCGATTGGCAGAGCAGGTTAGGTAAGGTTAGGTTACATAACAGTACCTGCCGAACAACGGCAGCTTAGCTGAAGCCAAACGGCAGAGCAGGCGCAGCCCTTGACTGCGCACGAAGGCATCTTATCATACATACCTACCGCTGGGCATGGCGCCTTCAGGCAAGCAACCTACCTGGATATCCCAAAGCTGACCACTCGCTCAAACTGTCTCACACTCAAGCCTTCTTCCTCATGCAAATCCTAGCTCGAAGTTGTTGCAGCTTACCACACCAGCAGTGAGCCCTGAGCTCCCTTGTGCATGGTTTTATGTTTGCCTGCCCGTGTCGGGACACACTGCATGGTGTGCAAGCAGGCAGTGTTTGCCAAGCATGTTGTATGCATCTGTGAGTGTTCGGGACCTGCAATTTACAGAATATTGAGCGTCAGCGTCAGAGCTCCAATGCCCTGCATCTTTTTTGAATGTGAGGGATTATGCACTTTCTCATGTGGGGGCAGCATCAGCTCTTCATTGCCCTGCATTTTTTTAAATGTGAGGGATTGTGCATTTTCTAAAGTGGGGAGAGCGTCAGCGCTCCAGTGCCCTGCACTTATATAAGTGGGCAGTCATCTTGTGCCCAAGAGCAAGTGTTTCAAAGCACGTGTCGACTTCTGTGCAAACCGTGCTTGGGCTCCAGTGCCCTGTATTTTCTCAAGTGGGCTGTAATTTTGTGTCCGAACACTAGTGTTTTAAGATACGCGTCAGCTTCCTTGCAGGCTGTGCTTGGGAGCTCTTATGCACGCTGCTTTGCTCCAGCCTGACGTTATGGTGCAAGTCAGATGCAAGCCACGCTGGATTCAACTGGCCTGTCCACTCCCCATGACGCCATTCTTGCTGCAGGCACTCAATGATGTTTGTCAGCAAAGAGAAGGAGAAGCAGCTTGGAGCTTCGATGTTTGATTTGGTAAGCCGGCCGCTGCGTCTCCTTCACCGCCTTGCTTCTGCCTTCCATATGTTGCACCGTGTCACAAATGTTGCACCATGTCACAAATGTTGCACCATGTCACAAATGTCACATATGTTGCACCATGTCACGTATGTTGCACCATGTCACGTATGTTGCACCATGTCACAAATGTCACATATGTTGCACCATGTCACAAATGTTGCACCATGTCACAAATGTTGCACCATGTCACAAATGTCACATATGTTGCACCATGTCACATATGTTGCACCATGTCACGTACGTTGCACCATGTCACAAATGAAGATGGATGTACAGCCTCAAAAATCAGACATGCAAGGCTTCTGCACAGACCTCAGGTCTTCCCTGCCTTATCATGACATAAACTGCTTTGCAGCAACGCAAGGAAGCAGCCATGAATGGGACGCTTTTACCACCCCATCATCCTTACGTGGCTGCTGTCAAGCGAGCAGGTGGGCGAAGGCCAAGAATTGGCAAGCACCAAAAACGCTCAGATCATTGAATACCTGTAGAACATTTTGGACAATCAGACCAATTCAGTGTGGAGGAGCGACACGTAGTACGCGGGGGAGAACGTAGGATAGTTAAAAATACAGTCAGTGATTACAACCAGTTTACGGATAGCTGCAAGCTCCTGCTGTGGATGGTTATCTTAAAGCCTTGAAGAAATGACTACTGTTTGACGGTTTTCAAATGTTTCATTGACATCCAGGACTGAGATTGCTCGGATCAAAGAAAACAGATTTCTGTTGTACAGCAGAAATTTACCGTCATAATGCGCCGCCTTAGCTCGGTCATGAAATTAAGGTTGACCGTTTCCTCAATTGATGTAGGGAGTATTTTTCTGCCTACATAGTTTTTCTTTCTTTCTAAGGTGACCACCAGCCAGGCCAGCCAAGCACTATCTTGGCTTTATTTGCAGGTATGCGTGTGGCAAAAGTGGCTGCAGATGGGAGTGGCGGTGGGGTATTCGAGCATATGAAGGTTGGTGCGGACCGATTGAAATTAGGGTTTATTGCCCAAGTGCTTTCTTGTTTCATGATACAAGAGCAACTCTGCAATCAACAATCATCGGTGGATTCTTGATGAAGACGGCCTCTTTCATTTAGACAAGTGTTGTGACCTGCCACTGCCACTTCTGCATGCTGCCCTCTAAGAGTACAAGTGACTACCACGAGGGAGGGCCTGCAATTACCGTGTGTGTATTGCAGGTCGCCCGCCTGTGCTCTTTCATGAAGTGCTGCATTGCAATTTCATTGGCAACTCACCTCTGAGTACATATGCCCTCTGACAGTCCCACTTTTGGTGCAGGAGATCGAGTGGGAGCTTGCTGGTGGTGCTCCCATTCTACCTTGCTTGATGTGTTCATGATTGGATACAGGATGTACAGTGGGAGTTTGCTGTCATCGCTTCCCCAGTGCCCAACGCTTTTGTGGTCCCAGGCGGGAAGGTGCGCTCAAGCACGTGCGTGTGAGTGTTTGTGCGTTCAGAATGTCCCACGTGCTGAGTGCACTAGTCATCCTGCTGTCACAATTGGCATGACCTCTTGCATCAAGATTGCTTATGTTCTAACAAGGCCTCGGCAGAAGCTATGGTCATGCCCTGAGTCTACTTGGTGCGCAGCAGTCTTTCAGTGTGACATGGCTTCTCTCATTGATCTGAAAGGGCAAGTACACAGGCTATCCATGTTTTGGATCGCTTGACTAGATTGGAGCGTGCAAGTGGTGCATACTGCCACTGCGTGCAGGTGGTAGTGTACACTGCGCGCAGGTGGTAGTATACACTGCATGCACGTGGTGCATGCTGACGCTATGTGCAGGTGGTAGTGTATACTGAGTGCAAGTGGTGCATGCTGCCACTGCGTGCAGGTGGTAGTGTACACTGCGCGCAGGTGGTAGTATACACTGCATGCACGTGGTGCATGCTGACGCTATGTGCAGGTGGTGGTGTATACTGAGTGCAAGTGGTGCATGCTGCGTCTGCGTGCAGGTGGTAGTTTACACTGGGCTGATGGAGCTCTTGGGGTCTGAAGAGGAGTTGGCAGCAGTGCTAGCCCATGAGACTGGCCACGTGCTAGCGCGCCACCATGTGAGTCCTTGCAAGCAGGGGCAGGAAAATTTCTTCAATTTGACATTCATCCATGAGACGGGCCGCGTGCTCACGCACCACCGTCTGAGTTGTTGCAGACTTGCCACTCCAGTGCAACTTTGTAACCTGCCCCCTTCCCTCACATTAGGGGCCACACGATACTTGCTTTTGATGTGAGGCGCGGCAGCATGGATGCCCCGCCTCTCTTATCTGTCCATGCCAAAGGCGACAGCTGCACGACAGCATCATATGCCGTGCCATGCAAGTCAATACCATGCATGTGAACAGCATATGAACAGAGATTGCAGCGATACGTGTCTCCTCTTAGTCCAGACTGGCCCTGACGGCTGCTCCTGGTCATGACCGCGGCCTGCGCCGCTGCCGCAGGCGGAGCGACTTAGCTCCTTCAACCTGTGGGGCATCATCAAGGTTTTGAGCTGGGTCCTTTTCGGCATTGGCTTGCCAAACGCTGCGTTTGCCCTGGGCATCTTTCTACCCTACTCCAGGCAAGTGACGTGGTGCTGGCCTGCAATCATCTCTGATCAAGTACGTGCACGCTTTGGCCTGCCTCTTCTCCCCTTCCTTCTTCCGCTTCAAATCTTCCATTTTCTCATTGCTTGTTGTCACTGGCATTTCAAGCCTTCATTAACATTCTAACACTTGCTCAAAGCCTGCAAATGCAGGCGGGCAGAGTATGAGGCGGATGCCATTGGATTACAGCTGATGGCGCGTGCATGCTTTGACCCCGTGGCCTGCACCACAATGTTACAGAAGCTTCATGAGAAGGTGAGACTTGCTAGGTCAAGCAGACACTCGCACAGCTTGCATGCCTTGTTGGTGCACATGGTTTGATGTCTTGACTTGCACAAGGGTGCTTTAAAGCCCTTCATTCTTGGACAGATCAAACTTTAATTGTCCTCATTCCTTCTTTCTGTAGCATTGCATGGCTCTTGCTATGAACACTTGCCGCCCGTGCATGGAGCAAAACAACTTGGAGGGGTGGGGAAAGGACACAGGTTGATCCCATGGCTGTGTGCATTTTCAGGAAAAGAAGCAGCCTCTGGCGACTGCCACCCCAGCATTCTTGCGCACGCATCCTTTGACCAACGAACGAGTCCAGAGGGTGAAAGATGCTTTACCTAAAGTGGGTCCAAAATGAATCCTAGTGACACCCTTGAAATAGCAGTTGCAGTTGCTTGTTCCCTTAGAGTTCATGCATTGAGACATCGTTTACAGAAGAATGAGTGCGGTTTATATAGAAGAAAGGATATCAAAAGTTAACTAGGTGAATGCTGCATTCAGAATGCATCAGCTTGACACTTTCTGCAGCTCTCTTCAAACAGCAAGTGCTTGCAAACAGCTGACTGCAGCCATGGTGAAAGAAAGGCGCATGACCACTCGCCTGATGCTCCTGTTTGTTTGCTTCTTATGTGTCCTTGCCGTTGTAGGCATACAAGACCTACCAGGACAGCGGTTGTGGGCAGGCTGTGGGATTCTTACGAGGAGTAGTGCCAGCGTTGGATGCCCTGTTTATTGAAGACTAAGGGTTGGGTTTGATTGTGATGCCCTCAGCCTTGTGGCTGCATGAGGCTTGACCAAACGAGTGTGTGTTACACTGTACGACTTTTCGATACGCCATTTTCTTTGATGACATGTATGAGAGAGAGGACTCCTCTCTCGGAGGCAAGCAACAAAGATATCACCAACTGCTGCTGTCAACACTGATCTGATTATTTGCAGCCTCGCAGCAGCGAGGAACAGTCTGGCATACAGCTGCTTGATTATCAACCTGTTATGCTCTGTGCAATGTGACTAAAGGCTCCAGTTTGCGTATTGTAGTATCAAATTCCGTGACTGGCAAGTGTGCCATGGCATTACCAGGTAGCATCCAACCATAAAGCACAGCACGGTAGAATGGGGTGAATTCTTAAACTTTGACAATGGTGCAGTCTGATACTTTGACATTGGTGCAGTGCATTCTGTCAAGGAATACGGCTTGGTGCATGGCGGTCCTCAGCTGTTGCCCGGTTGGGCCGTGGGTTCCCTCCCGCAGCATGGTCGGCAGAGGGCATCACCTGCAGCAAAGAAGAAGTGTTTACACCTTTGCTAGGACCTTCCTGACACGACAATTTGGATGCCACCAGGTGCAACACAGCGATGACATGTTAAGAAAAAGTGAAAGAGTGGCCTGCGTGTCCCACACCTGCTGCCACTGCTGTCGGTGGTGCTTGGCCTCGTCCTCACTCATGTCCCTCTCTGAGTGTGGCACAAACGTTTTCGTGCATACACATGATGCATGCATGTGCGGAATTTTGGTTTACAAGGTTTACATGTGCGGATTTTTGAACAAGCCTTGCCATCAATTTAGTTAGTTAGATATAAATATAAAGCATGATAAAATGTTTTAAGCCAGGAATCAGGCAAAGTGCTCAGGACAATCTAGCAATGGTGTTCAAAGGTGGTGTTGCTGAGACTTTCCATTCATTGAGGCAATGCAACAGGTTAGGAAAGCATAGCAAGTCCGCCATTGTTGGATACTATAGGTATCTTGCGTCAACATAGCTGCTGTCCTACCTGAGCGTCCAGGATCGACAACGAGCTCGCTCTTCTTATGCTCAACCTGCACATTTGTGTTGCAAGACGATAGATCAGATCTCGTATGGCAATGTTCTAACTTGAAAAGCTCCTCTGTGCTGAGGGGCGCCATGCAAGGTCATGCACTGTATGTAGATGCATCATGTAACGACACCAGTTGAGAGATTGACCATCTCGGACCCACCTCATCCCCTTTCAGTGTCCTGAAGACGACTGTGTTGCCTTTATCCTCTGTGACTTTGCCCTGCCCATGCAAAATGAAGTGTCTCTCCAGTTCTCCCGGAACTCTGCACAGTATCTTGAATGGCGATCACTGCAGCAGCCCTGGACCTTCGCTAGTCTGATCAAGCAGACGCTGGAACACCTTGATCTGCAGAAAAAGGATTTTTGGTGTGCTGTATTAACTTACCTGGCGTACACCCGTGCCATGCTGCTTGCCTACATAGTCTCCCACTTCCACGCTCATGTCCGTCAGGTTCCGTGCTAGATCGCCAGGTGGTTTTCGTTCAACAATCGAACGCTTATGTCTATGCACGTATTATATTCAAATTCATGAAGACCTTGGTTTCTGGGGGTGTAAACCCGATCCTGCGCCCCGCTCGATCCACCCGTGTGGTTGGAGTGCTTCAGCGAAAGCAGAGCCTGGGAGGCAACCTCTGGAAACAACAAAGGGGACAAGTAGGAGCAAGGGGCAAGGCCACTGCTCTAGAGGGCTTTGCATCTGCCATGGACTCACGTGCAAGCGTGTTGGACCGCGTTCGTGGGGCCCTCTGGGGGTGAGTGGCTACGGGCACTGCATCAGCTATCAGCTTCCCCCTTTGGGTTTAACTCCTGGCGAGTCTCCCAAGCAAATAGTGCAGATGCAAAATTCTGGCCTCTCATTCACAGCTTCGAAAACCACATGTGCAGTTCACCCATACCCAAAGGGGCACCACAAATTGCAGCCTTTCAATGTGATGCACTTTTGACAGATCTTCATTATAGATCTCTTTAGTAGGCGTGTGCATCCTCGCCCAGATTCAATCTTGTGTGGTTTGTGACATCAAGTGTGTTCAAGGGTGCACCACGTGGAAGAGGAAGGAACGCACAAGGAGTAACGCAAGTAAAATTGATTTTGTGTCTCTGCTGATCGGTATGCACCCATGACAGCACCGCAAGCTGTGCCATCGCCCCCCC
>LFCJ01002189.1_pt1 | contig 14020 bp, 21 predicted proteins | sample 643141 | NCBI WGS metagenome assembly LFCJ01 (sample SAMN03766243, study PRJNA286221) | soda lake metagenome | biome: soda lake; feature: Kulunda steppe; material: water; isolation source: sample B1-Br-g2 brine of Lake Bitter-1 | place: Russia: Kulunda steppe | collected 2010-07 | reverse complement strand
GTGTGGGCGCTGGTGGCCTCAAACCACAGGAACAGCTCAGGCATACCTCACTAGCCGGCCCCCTGTACGTGTGCGTGACTGTGGACTGGACACGTGTTCATGCGCAGGCGTGCGTGCGCACCTGGTAGTTGTTGCCGGAGATGTCAGTGAACAGGCGCGTGATGCCCGGGTGGCTCCAGTCCCAGCCCATGGCAGGCAGCAGGTGGCCCAGCACATCGCTGCGGGTGATGGTGCCGTCGATGTCGCTGATCACCAGCTTGGTGCACCAGCGGTAAAAGTAGATGTAGGCCACTAGCTCCGATGTGCCCGCCTTGAACCTGCAGCAAGGGCCATAGGGGGGCGCAGGGCGTCGGCCAAACAGACGTCGAGACACCAGGCCCTTGCAAGCCCTTGCCTTGCGTACACCCAAGCACGTATACGCCCCACGTGGCCCGGCCTGGAGCTATGCATACCATGTGCAGCGTGGCCGCACCCTTCCACTAGTGCCCTTCCACTAGTGCCCTCCACTAGTGCCCTCCACTAGTGCCCTTCCATAAGTGCCCCCCTTGTCAGATCCCCTCCTTCCTGTGGGACTGCACCACACGGCGCTGCGCGTCAGGCCGGCGCTTTTGACCTTTTCTCCTCCCCTGGCCTCCGCCCGACCAGGCTTGCTGCACAAATGATGAGGTGCATGCGCGTGTTTGCAGCGCGCGCGCCTGGGCCCCACTACCCATCCTTGGCGCATGCCGCGCTTAAGAGCGCATGAATGTGCCTGCATGCGCTTGCGTGTACGGTGGACATCTTGGCATACGGCGCCAAGACGACGAGGTTGGCAAGCTGGGAGGCTGCTGCAGGTCCCAACCCAACCCTCTCTCCCTTTATACACACTTGACTGCTTTCCCCCCTGTTGCAACACCTCCCCCCCCCCTTGTCAACATTCCGAACCAGCACATGGCAACAGCATGGGCATATGCATGGTAACGCATCCTCAGGAGATGAGCTGGACGAATCCCCCTTACCCCCCCATCCCAAAAAAAGGAGTGCACTGGACGACACACAACCCCTGTGGTTGCGCACGGGACGGCACGACGCAGTCACATGCAGGGGCGCGCAGCACACCCCAGCCACCGCACGCCCCGGCCACCGCGCACCGCACACGGCAATAACTCTGCCCCTAGGCACGCACTTGATGGTGTTCTGGCCCTCCCTCAGCCGCAGCATGGACAGCTGCTCGCTGGTGGGCAGCAGTGACTTGCGCGTGTGGAGGCTGGCAGAGGCGGCAGGGCTGGGCTGGGGGCTCTTCCTGGGAGACCCAACCCCCGCGTGGTGTTGCTGCGGCAGCGGCGGGGAGGGTGTGCGGTGCAGGGGGCCTGCCTCCGCCCCCAGCTGTGCGGCCTGCGGTGTGGGCCCGGCACTGCTGAGGGCCGCTGCCACGCGGCTGGAGCCGGCGCTGGGCTCCTCAGGCGTCAACTGGCCTGCACGCAGCAAACAGGACCGCCCGCAGCAGCGGCAGCGGCAGCAGTTGTGCGAGCAGCGCGCGCATTGGGACAGGCTGCAGCAGTGCGAGCATCTGGAGCAGCGTGTGCATTGGGGCAGGCTGCAGCAGTGCGTGCATCTGGAGCAGCGAGGCCTGCACAGCAAGGGCAGCAGCAGCATCGCGTTCAAGCATGGGCCACCAGAGGCCAACAGGGGTCGGCCTCACAACAGCGCCTGCGCAGGTGTGTACTGGTGCGTGAGTTTCATGGCTGCGCCCGGGTGCAGCATGCACCTGCAGTGCCTTGCGCATGCTGTGCCACTGTGCCACAAACCAAACAGGAGGGGTGGGGTCATCACGTGCGCAGTGGTAGGGGAGCAGGCTGCTGCTGAGCAAATGCACGGGCAGAGCGCTATGGACGAGGCATGCATGCGCACACAGCCAGGGACAATGAGGCCGGCAGTGCATGCATGCGCACACAGCCAGGGACAATGAGGCCGGCAGCGCACGCATGCGCACGCAGCCAGGGGCATTGAGGCCGGCAGGCAGTGCATGCATGCCCACTCAGCCAGGGACATATAGGAAATATAGGCCTGCACGGGCTGGGCCTGGGTGCAGCACGAGGCAGTACGAGCGTGGCCGCACCTGTGGTGGAGGGGGGGGGGGCTTGCTGCTGCTGCTGCTGCTGGCTGGATGCGGCCTTGGTGGTGGAGCTGCGGTCGGTGCGCCAACTGCCAAAGGGCCAGATGCGCCAGGAGCTCAGCACTGCTGCGGCGGCCTGCCAAGCAGGGAAGCAGGGGGCAAAGGTTGCCAGTGTGTCATGCTGACATTGTCACACATGCCATCATCCATGGCGGCGGGGGTGTGGTGGCGGTGGCGGCACCGGCAGCAGTCTTGTTTCTAGTGCTGCTGCTGCTGCTGCTGCTGCTGCTGCTGCTGAATGAGCGGTGCCCAGCACTCAGCGGAGCCTGCCTGCCTGAACGGCATGGCATGGCAGCCAGCACGCGTGCAGCAGAGAGTGAGGGCACAGGATTGCTTGCAGGGGGAGGGCATCAGCAGCGGTTGCACTGGCAGACGCGCCATGAGTCGGAGGACAGGCGGCTGGCTGTGCCCGAGCTGCTCACCTTTGGCCTGGCATGCAGGCACAGCACGGCCAAATGAGCCACAGAGTGTGGAAGCGCGGGTGCGGCTCAGGCGAAACCTCACCTGGAATGCAAAGACTGTGCTAGCCACCGCAGCCGCGGCTGTGGACGCACAACAAGCAGAGCATTTTTTGCATGCTTGGCTGAAACTACCTTCCAAGCCTCCTCCCCATCCCCATCACCATCCTCATCACTGCTTCCCACACACGCATCTGCACACAGCATGCACGCACGCGCACACACACACGAGGGAGGCATCCCTCATGTGAGGCACGCCCGCGCGTCCATCCGCCCCACACCCCTTGGCGTGCAACGCATTCCCATGCATACGCGCAGCCGCCTGTGCCCTGATCCCGGGGCCCACCTTTTTGTCGAGGGCCGGCCCATCCTGGTCCACGCCACCCCTAGCTTCAGGCAAGCCAGCCGTTGCTCTGCCCCCCAAACTCTGCCTCCGGCTCCCCGACTGCGTGTGCATGCCCACAAATATTCAATGCCTGTCACGCGCACGCCATCTTGCGCTCCTGCCCCCCCTGGCATGCGCACCCGCAGGGCGCAGTGCCCCCCCGGCGCAGGAGTCAGCTGATGCGCGTGCAAGGTAACTGCACGCAGGCCACTGTACAACGGCGACGCTGCCGCCAAGGTTTGTGACGCATAGCAGGCCCTCATTGGCTGGTCTGTAATCGCGCACAGCAAGGCCCTCACTCGCTGGTCTGCTTCTGCGCACAGCAAGGCCCTCACTCGCTGGTCTGCTTTTGCGCACAGCAAGGCCCACAATCATTGGCCTTCTTTTAGCGCACAGCAAGTCAAGAGGGCACTGGCCCCTCCATGGGCCCACACCAAAGTGCCCTCATCGCCGGCTCCAGCACCCCCCCCCTGTGACATTAAGGCGCAGCCCGCAGCGGCAAGCACATTATCACAGGATCAGGGACAGCTCTTGCTCACATGCGCACGCCTCCGCCCCAAGTGCGCATCTTGTACATGTGTGCACGTCCTGCAGCACCCCAAACCCCACATATGGCGCAGCAGCCCGCATGCGCACTTCTATGCACCCACACACTCCACATACACGCGCGCGCACACACATTCCACATGCAGCATTGCTGCCTGCACGCGTGCTCATACAAACACACACAAACACATACACACACTGGGCCCGCGCGCCCCCTGGGGGCACGCAGCCCTGGCCCTGCCGCACCTTCTGGCTGGGCAGCAACAGCGAGGGGGCCCAGCAGGGGGTGCCTGCTGGCACCAGGTGCGGCCAGTGCTGGCCGTACAGCAGGAGGCCCAGGGCGTAGGGGGCGGCGGTGGCCCAGGGGTACACCACCTCCCCCACGCGCACGGCCAGCAGCGGGGATGCCATGAGCTGCGCGCCCTGCGTGGAGAAGCGCAGCACGGAGACCACATGGGCAGAGAGTTGGACAGGGCTGGGCTCAAGCCAGCCAGCCAGCCAGCCAACAGAGGCAGCGACAGCAGCACGACTCACAGCTACGCTAAATGGAGGGGTGCGCACGTGCACACAACGCACAACACACAAATACACACACGTCTTCACGCACGCAACACACAGCGCACATAACACACACATACGCACACACACACACACAACCCAGCGCGTGGCAGCAGGCAGGGCCATGGCCCGGCCGCCGTATGGCGCGGCCCACCCTGCGCGCACCTTCTCTTTCCACACGCCTGGCGAGATGAGGTGGGCCTCAAACAGCTGCCGCGCCATCGGGTAGCTCATGCCCGCCTGCAGCAGCTCCCCGCACGCCGACAGCTCCACCACCTGCGGCCAGAGCAAGGCCAGTGCCACTCGGGATTGGGCCAGTGCGGCATGGCCCTTGCGCACACAAAAACAGCATGCGCCTGGAAGTTGTGCATCACCCTAAGGTGCTGCAGCCCAGTCCTGCCCAAAAACGGCACAAGCAGCTGGCTTGCAGGCACTTGTGCGCTGCTTTCAAAGGCACTTCTCATTGCCGGCTAAGCACGGCCCAGGAGCAGCTGCGGCACCACTTTCCAAGGCGTTGCTCGGGCTATTCATAACACAGCGCAAGCAGCAGGCCCGCAGGCGTTGCACTGCCGCTCAAGCTGGCCAAGGTGCAATCCTGCATTCATCTCAAGTACAATCACTGGTACATTCATAATCATATGCCAAAAAAAGGATTGAAGCAGGGCCAGCCAACCCCAGTGGCAAACTGAGAAGCATGAGGACCAGGTCAGCCTAGTTTAAACGAAGCAGAGGCGCGCTCAGGCGTGAAGCAGGCTGGCTTTGGTGTGCTGTAAGCAGGGCCAGGCGAGCAGCAGGCAGCTTGGAAAGGGGGATTGAGGAGGCCGCGGCAGGCTTTATTGTGCTGTAAGCAGGGCCAGGCACTTGCAGCTCAGAAAGGGAGGGGTGGGGGGAGCATGGCGGGCAGGCCCCGGCACAAGCAGTACTGAGCCCAGGAAAGGGGGGTGAGGGGGCCGCGGCATGGAGGGCCAGGCGTGTGTGGCACGCAGCTTAGGAGAGGGAGGTGAGAGGGGTGCGGAAGACCAGGCGCGCGCGGCGCGGCGCCTTGCCTAGGAAAGGGAGGTGAGGGGGGCACGACAGGCGCTCCTGCACACCCACAGAGATGGCACTGTGCGCCATGACTGCAGCAGCGTCAGCCTAAAGCCACCACATGCCCTGTGGCTAGGCCCTGCCGTTAGCCAATAACCAAACAGGTGTGCAGGTAGAAGTGCAGGCGGGCGGCGCAGGCACAAAAGTGCCAGCGACGGCACTTTCCACCACAAAGAAAACCACAAAGAAAACCACACAAAGAAAACGGCCAATGGTCGGGCAATGGGCACCACATGCGGCAGAGAAGCAGTAAGGGGGGCAGAAAGCCACATGCCATTTGGCTCAGACAGGAACCAGCACAGCATGAGTGCTCCAACAAGGCACCAATGCTGTCCACAGGACATCAGTACTGTCCAACAAGGCATCAGTACAGAACGCACGATCGGTCCAGTTGGTGCTGGCAACAAGGTGCAGGCAAGGGGTTCATTCAACAAGGCGTCAGTGCTGCCCTGCAGGGCGTCAGTACAGGACACATGCCCTTTGGACTTGCCTGCCCTGCAACTCCCTGTGCCCAGCTGGGTGGCCCACAAAGAGTCCATCGCACAGGCAAGCTGAGCGCTACACGCCTGGGAGGCTTACCTGCACCGCGCCCCCCTGTGCCCAGCTCGCATCGTAGGGCAGCGGCTGCTGCTGAGGGCTCCGGCTACCGTGCGCGCGCCGCTGTCGCTCCCATCCTGCAAGGAAAAAGGCGCAACAAACCGCACATCACAGCTGCCCAAGCGCCCCTCGCCCGGCCCCTCTCCAGCACACGCTGCACTGTGCACCGAGCGCTGGGTGGTGCACAGACGCACCCGCTTGCATGCAGCCGCCGCAGCCTAACTACACTCTGGAGGTAACATACTGCTGCGGTTGCTGTCCTGGTGGCCTCGCATCCCGGACAAAATGCAGCGAGCTCACACCTCCTGCGCCACAGGCGCCCAGGCTGATCAGTCATGCTCACCAACCCACCTGCTGCATGCCAACGCTGCTCCTGGTCCTGCTGCTCCGGCAGCGGCATGGGCGAGCTGTTCATGTAGCAGTCCTCAGGCAAGGACGACGATTCACCGCTGGCCAGGTTGGGCTGAGTCTGCCAGCGCACGGGAGCACTGGGCTTCAACGTCGCAAAGGTGGGGGCAGACCTGCAAAGACGGAGATGAGCAACGGGTGTGGGAGCAGCAGCGGGGCAGCACAGCCAGCACCAGGGACAGCCGCAAAGCAAAGCAAAGTGGGAAGTGCAAAGCTGCCAAAGGATGGAGGAGCTGAGCGCGGCCCGCCAGGCGTGATGGGCGGCACCATGCTGCAGCGCAGCATGATCATCCCGGCGCGTCAGCAGCAGCAGCAGCAGCAGCAGCAGCAGCAGCAGCAGCAAGGGCGCAGGGGTAAGCTCAAGGGCGCAGGGGTAAGCTCACCTGGCCATGCCCTCTGCATCCTCCATGTCCTCAACGTCAAGAGCTGCGGGCGTAAATGGGGAGGCGCAGGGCATGCCCGCGGCCGACTGGATGGGGATGGGGGCAGGGGAGGGGGAAGGCGAGGGCTGCAGGTTTGTGCTGGCAGGCGAGCGGAACGGGGCGCTGCTGCTGCCTGGCTCCTCTAGCTCAATCTCACTGACGCCCAGAGGAGGCCCAATGCCGCCCCTGTTGCTGCTCCTACTGTGGGCGGATTGGGCAGTGGCTATGGCGGCACGCGGGGCGCGGAATGGGGTGCTGACCGCGTCCAGCGGCTGCGCTGCTGGCCCCGCATCCGGTGAAGCGCGCAGGGGCGACGCGGCAGCAGACACTGCCACAGGGGTGGAGGAGCAGGCTGGGGAGGGGGAGGGGGCTTCCCGTGCGGCCCCTGCTTGCTGCCGCTGTTGCTGCAGGAGCCTCAGGGCCTCCTCAGGCATCGCCCCCTGCACCGCCGCCACCTCGTCCTGCTGCACCGCCAGTTCCAGGCTGGCGCGCATGCCCGGCGCACTTAGGCTGGACGCGCTCATCATCATGCCATCATCGTGCAGCTCCTCCTCCAGCGCCACCAGCTCCCTGTCCAGCAACTCATCCTGAGCCTGCCGCTCGCGCTGCTGCTGCTGCTGTGGCTGCTGTGCCTGGTACTGGCCACATTGCTGCTGTGGCTGCAGCTGTGTTGGCTGAGGATGCTGCTGCAGCTGTTGCAGCTGCGGCTGCAGCTGGGGCGGCTGCTGCTGGGTCCCTGGAGGATGCGCCTGGCCAGTGCCCTGCGTGGTCGCCCGGCCCTCCTCTGCAGGAGGCCACAGCGTGCATGGCTGCGGAGGGGAGCTGGGGTGGTGGGGTGCATGGCTGGGGGAGCACGGGGATGCATCCCCCTGGCTGGCTTGCGCGTCAGTGCGCTGACGGAGGAAGGCCCGCTGTAGCGATGACGACAGCAAGCTTGCGCTGGGGGAGCTGCTGAGGGAGGGGGCCGACCTGTGGCAAGCAGGCAGGGCGGGGGGAGGGGAAGGAGAGCGCTCTGCCACGGGGCGCCCTGCGCGCTGCGCAGGGCTGCTGCCTGACCCCGAGGCCGAAGGGCCTTGCAGATCAGGGAAACCAAAGACTGGCTGCTGCGGCTGCAACAACTGCGGCTGCAGCTGCGGCTGATACTCAAAGCAGCCTGACAGCTGGGTAACCATGTCTCCCCCATCTAGGTCTGCTGCGCCAGCACATGGCTGGCCAAAAGATCCCGTCAGGCCTGCTGCAGCAGAGGGTTCCTGGCGTGGGAGGGTGCTGAAGCCATTCAGGGCATCATCTCCAAGCAAGCCGCTGTCGCCGCCACCACCACCACAGCTGCTGCTGCTGCTGCTGCTGCTGCTCACATTTGTTGCCGAGGCAGGGGCCTGGTGAGCGAGCGTGGGCATGGATGTGCTCAAATCTGCAGCGCCCTCTGCTGCAGTATCTATGGCTTCTGCAGCGGCAGCAGCATCCAAGGCTGAGGACGAGGCTGCGTGCGGCACTCTGGGGCGCGGGGCAGATGACTTGGATGCAGCAAGCAAGTCTGAGGAGCACTCCTCATCGCCATCGTCGTAGTCGTCTGGGGCAGACATCAGACCATCCAAGATGGAGTCTTCCATGCCTAGCAGCAGCAGCAACAGCAGCAGCAGCAGAGAATTGGGAGGTTGATGGCAACATAATTGTGGGAGCCCTGTTAAGGGCCAGAACAGTAGTACCAGCCTGAGGGATGGGATCCTCTACACTCGGCCCAAGCAGGCAGCGATGCACCTCACAAGTGTGCGAGCACTGAAACAAGGCAGGCAGGCGACGAGCACGCACACCAAGAATGCACCACTGTAGTTGACTCTCTATCATATGCCCGGTTTAAATGGCTCAGGCAAGGTGCCCCCAACATGGCATCAGTACAAAGGTTGCGCATGGAGGACTGATGTGCATACACTTGCAGCTGTGGGGAATTCGCTTGCGTCGTTGTGCTGCTGCGACTGGTGGACCCAGGCTCTGTCATGCAGCAGCACGCGTATGGTCACAAGTCTTCGGACACACACAGATCCAACCAGGGCAGGACTTGTCTTCGCAATCCAACTGTTGTTTCAACTAGCTGGCAACAAGCAATGCAGTCCTGGTTTGACTGAAGTAAAGCACTGCAAGACAACAGTGCTGCCATCCAGCCGACAAGGCCACGGGTTGACAGACAAATCCACTCACCACTGCCACCCATGTCTCTGCTGTCCACCATGAAGTATGCCTGGCCATATGCGCCCAGCTGCATGCTAAAGGGGACTGGCTCATCTGAAAGAAGCGGAAGAGGAGGACATATGGTCTGTTCAGTGAGAGCTGTCAACTGCTGTGGTCAGGGCAGAAAGACAGCAGCGGCGGCGGCAGCTACACCTCCGGCTGCAGCTGGAATCACTGTGGCCCGGGCCCATCCTGGTGGCCCTTTATGGCCACTCATACCATGCGCAGGCTGACCCTTATAAACACCAAAGCCGCAAATGCCAAGCGGTACATGCCACTCTCACCGTTCACAAACACTTGCACCAGGCGGTCCTTGTTCCGCAAGTGCGTGTACTTCCCAAAGCGCACTGCAGGAAGGCAGGGGCACAGCAATAACTCTGAAGCAGGCCACGCCTGTCATCAGCTTCTTCGCCATGCAGGGTGGATCAACAGCGAGGCAGCCATGTCGACTGACAGCCCACATCAAACATGTGCGAGGTGTGAGTGAGTGTGCAGCTCACCATAGAACGGGCTGCTTTTGTACGACTTGTCCGGCTGCTCCACCACCATGATATCCACTGCTCCAGCAAGATGCGGGGTGATGGCATTGACTCCGCTCAACAGAGCACTGCCCCCATAAAACACAGAGCTCTGCAGAGACAGGCAGCCGGACGCGAGGCCATGAGGCATCTGGTGCAGGGACTGCCCAGAGTGTTGTATACACAACAAGAGGAAGATAAATGGCATCACTTCAAGGACTGAGCAGCTCCAACCTTGCCCGGCGCGAGCCTTGGCTCGCAGTTGAGCAACAGTAGCAAGTGCTGATGCACGAGCGAGCATGGACAAGGAGGTGAAGGAAGTCTGGCGGAGCGCATAAGGATCTGCTTGCCAGGGCAAGCCGGACTGTGTGGAGCCAGAGATCCTGTATTGCATGGTGGCCTCCAGGGGCAGCCAGTCGTAGATGCAGGCAAGTTGGGGCAGCCCTGCTGCGTCCACCTCTCTCCACCCCTCAGGCTTCAGCGCTCTCTCAAGTCATTGTGTTGGACAACGCTGAGTGCGGTGACTGCTCTTTCATAAGGCAGCCATAGCAAGACTCAAGAGAGAGAAGGGCTGGAGCGAAACCTCCCTAGGGTTACCTCCGATGCTGGGCTGGCAGAGGCAGAAACAGGCAAAGCAAGCAGGAGTGCTCACACGAACACACACATTCCTTTCTTCGTTGCTAGCAGCCCTGGGCTTGATTTCACAGATCAGGCATGCGCACACAGCACCTTACGAGCAGGCAACTGGGGCTGTGCTTTTTGCGGCAGGCAGACGAACAGGGAGCTGAGGTGGAACTGACGGCGGTGAACGAGCACAGGAGGGGCAAAAACAGCCTTAACCACCAGGATGATACTAGCTCGCACTTGCCTTGATTGCCCTTGCAGCCCTGGATGGGTAGCGGTAGGGCACAGCAGGGGCAGACTGCTCCTGCGCCTGTGCACTTGTGCCCTCAGATGCCGAGCAGGCTGCAGAACCCACTTCATCAGCTCCCATCCAGCTACACGGTAGATCCTCTTTGGCTTCCTCAAGCTTAAGGCTACCCTTACCCTTAGGGCATATGCGCTATTGCTAGGGATCAGATAAGGTGAATCCTGCGTTTTTCGTCCTATAGCAATTGCAAAAATAAAATTTGAAGCATTTGGTGAGGGAGAAGCTGGAAAAGACTCGAGACGGTTGCCAATTATAGGCATGCTTTTGTAAATTTTTTACATCACCTCAAATCAAATCAAAAATGGCCCTCTCCACCAAGATCAACGCCATGAGGCTGAACCGCGCGGGCCTGCGCTCCGCAAAGGCCAGCAGGCCTGTGGTTAAGGCCAACTCGGCCCGCGTGGATAAGCACTCCAAGTCCGATATCGTGGTTGCACCCTCCATCCTGTCAGGTGTGGACGGAAGGGTGCAAGCTTGCTGAGCGAGAAGTTGAAGGGGTGTCTTTTCCTCGGGTTCAGATCCCGTCCTTGTTGACCTTCTGCCTGCCCCTGACCCCTGACCCCCGCAGCTGACTTCTCCAGGCTGGGTGCCGAAGTGAAGGCCATTGACGAGGCCGGTGGGTATGTAAGCTCAGGCAGGGGGTGCTCCTTCTGTGCGCACTTCAAATGGGATTGGAGGGAAAGGCTCCTCCTTCCAAAGCGGGCCTTTTAAGCCCCGCAGCAGCCCTCAGCCCTGCGGACTGGACACGGGGCTGCCTGCTCACCCTAACCTGCTCATCCCAGCGCAGCGCCTCCTGCTTGCGGCTGAGTTGTTAGACAAGAGGGAGCCTGCATGCTTTTCGACCCTCCCTGCTGCCCCCCGCGCGCAGGCGCCGAGTGGGTGCACGTTGATGTGATGGACGGACGATTCGTGCCTAACATCACCATCGGCCCCCTGGTGGTGGAGGCCCTGCGCCCTGTCACCGACAAGGTCCTGGACTGCCACTTGGTGAGTCTTTTGTGTGCGTTCGTCCGCATGTGCAGTGCGCCACATGCGCACGTCCCCGGCCTCTATATACAGTGCGTTGCAATCAATGGCTGCAGGGCAGGGGTGTCTGCGGGGTTGAGCCTGCCAACGCTTGCACGGGGGCTCGTCGTTCGGCCCCAGACCTTGCTTCTTTGGCCCCTCACTCTATCCGCTCCCCGCCTTCCCGCGATGCAGATGATCGTGGAGCCCGAGCAGCGCGTGGCTGACTTCGCCAAGGCGGGTGCGGACATCATCTCCGTGCACGTTGAGCAGCAGTCCACCATCCACCTGCACAGGACCGTGAACATGGTGAGAGCATGCATACCTGACCTGCTTGCTTGCTGCTTGCTTTAAGCGCCTCCAGTTGGGCGCAAAGTATCCCTGCCTCCTCTCCATTTTATTTGCTCATGCGCACGCACGCAGGAACACACGCCTTCAGGGATAAATTTACACACGCACACAGGAACACACGCCCTCAGGGATACATTTACACACGCGCGCACACGCACACAGGAACACACATTCTCAGGCGTGCAGTTACATACACTCACTGACACACACACCCACGTTCTCCCGCAGATTAAGGACCTGGGCTGCAAGGCTGGCATTGTGCTGAACCCCGCCACCCCCCTCAGCTCCATCGAGTACGTCGTGGACGTGGCAGACCTCATCCTCGTCATGTCCGTGAACCCTGGCTTTGGCGGCCAGAAGTTCATTGAGAGCCAGGTCCAGAAGATCAGGGAGATCAAGGCCTTGTGTAATGCCAAGGTGCGCAACCATGTTTTTTCCCGTTACCCTCATGCACGTGTGTCTCGCTGAAGAAGGCTTGCTGGACTGAGTCTTATGAACAGCGTTGCCCATGGATCAGCAACATGTTAGGCAACAGCGCAGCATGTATGCTGACTGACATAGTCATCCCCGTGCAATCCCTGGCAGCATACATGCATGTAAAGCTGCTGTCAGCAGTGTCCAAACTTGTTTTTTAACGCCGGACAAGAGCAGGTGCATGCTGCTAGCCGGTGCAGTGCACAACCACAGGTATTGGATTACTTAAACAGACAGCAGATAGAAGCCCAGACAGCAGCATAGACGGGGAAGGGTGCAAGCAGCAGCGCAGAGGGGGAGTGCATGGGCACAGACAGCTGCAGATGGGAGTGAAGATTCAGGAATGTGGAGGGATTTGTCTTTGAAAACAAAGGTATTTAATCGGAGGTGCAGAAGGAGAGCCACATTGGCCCGTTCTGAGCATCTAAATTGAGGGAGCAACTGACGCCCATGGTCAGAGCAAGAGGCCATGCGCTTTTCATGCTTTACTTTCTCTTGCCTTCAGAGGGAAGGATGAGAGATAAGGGCAAAGCCACTCGCACCTACTAAGTGTGTCTTGCGAGCCCGAGGTATTTAGGATTTAGGAGAGGGTTGCATAGCTCTACTTGCTAAATATTGGGGAGCCTCATTTAGTGCTCCACTGGATGTTCCAACCGGATCATAGATTTGTATTAGAGGGTGGATGTCCGTGCCACGAAGTGCTGTCTGAAGGGGCGTGCATACTCTCAAAGAAAAGGTTGCCGGTTACACTTGATAGAGACCCGTGTTCTGACGGACTGGTGCAACCCCTCATGTGTGCAGGGAGTGAACCCTTGGATTGAGGTTGATGGCGGCGTGGGCCCAGAGAACGCGTACAAGGTGAGGCTTGTTGGGATTATTCTAGATTAAGGGTTTCATGAGATTTAAGGTCAAGGCTGTATCTGCCAAACAAGGGCAGCTTAGCCGGTCGAGCCTGAGGTTCGAACCTCGTACCAACAGGTTGCAAAGGTGGACAATAGACTTCCCATCACAGGTGCTCCGCTGCTTGCTAGAGTGTCCGGAGCAAGTCATGGTTTACAAGGTTAAGAAATTCAAGTGCGAAGGATTGGTTGGATGCCTGCCTTACTGCCTGAGCAACAAGAGACCTTCGCAGCCGTTACACAGACATGTTGACTGTAAACCCAATGTGACTAAACCCAATGGGTTGATGCTGTTGAGATACATCCCTCACCACCCGTGCTGCATGTCTCCATCTTCTCCTTTTTGCCTCTTTTCTCACAGGTGATTGAGGCCGGTGCCAATGCCATTGTGGCGGGCTCGGCTGTCTTCAAGGCCCCGTCCTACAAGGATGGTGAGTACCACAACATACCTGAAAAAACAGGCTCTCTGTGGACATTAGGCATTTTGAGGTGGAGTAGGCCAGGGCCAATGAAGTGCAGGTAACAGTGGTAACATGAAAGCGATGCTCACACTTCGCATTGAACACACTTGGTCATGTTCCACCGCCAGCGGGCAACAACTGACCTGCATGCAGATGGGTAGCTGTTCACAGAGAAATTACGATATGGTCATTACAAATAAACATAAGAGGAGCACTACATATAACTTGCAACAATCTATCTGCATGTGGGAGTATCCATGTCGCAGTGTGCCGTCAATTAAGAGCATGTCAGTGTGGAAGCCTAGACAAGACTTAAAAGTTCTAGAGGTGTACGTGAACGGCATAATCAACTTGAGTTCTGATTCTGTCCAGCCGTCCTCAGTAGCTCACTTAGAGCAGGAGTCTGACCTCCTTTGGTAGTTTGTTGCTAGAGAAGACCTCATGCAACAGCACAAGCAGGCCAAGCTCCTGTTGCTAGAGGTAATACTTCTTGCAAGAAATACATGAGCATGCATAATTAGACGCCCCCCCCCCCCCCCC
>LFCJ01002188.1_pt1 | contig 14028 bp, 11 predicted proteins | sample 643141 | NCBI WGS metagenome assembly LFCJ01 (sample SAMN03766243, study PRJNA286221) | soda lake metagenome | biome: soda lake; feature: Kulunda steppe; material: water; isolation source: sample B1-Br-g2 brine of Lake Bitter-1 | place: Russia: Kulunda steppe | collected 2010-07 | reverse complement strand
GGGCGCCCGCCGGCTCATTGCGGCGGGCGGGCTCACCGGCAAGGGCGCGCGCGCGCTGCAGATCCTGCTCGACGGGCTCGGGCGCTGGGCCGGGGAGGCGGCCGAGGAGGGCTGCAACCATATCGAGCTCGCCGAGCGCATCCTCGACGAATCGGGCTACACCGCGATGTGGCAGGCCGATACCAGCCCCGACGCGCCGGGCCGGCTCGAGAATCTCAAGGAACTCGTCAAGGCGCTCGAGGGCTTCGACAATCTGCAGGGCTTTCTCGAGCACGTCGCGCTGATCATGGACAACGCGACCGAGGACGCCACCGAGAAGGTGTCGATCATGACGCTGCACGCGGCCAAGGGGCTCGAATTCGACGTGGTGTTCCTGCCGGGCTGGGAAGACGGGCTGTTTCCGTCGCAGCGCACGATGGATGAAAGCGGGCTGAGCGGGCTCGAGGAGGAGCGCCGGCTCGCCTATGTCGGGATCACGCGGGCGGGGCAGGTCTGCACGATCTCGTTCGCGGCCAACCGGCGCGTCTACGGGCAGTGGCAGTCGCAGCTGCCCTCGCGCTTCATCGACGAGCTTCCGGCCGATCACGTCGATGTGCTTACCCCGCCGGGGCTGTACGGCGGCGGATTCGGCGCGGCCGGGATGGGCGGCGACATCGAGGGGCGCGCGGCGCGGGCCGATGCCTACAATTCGCCGGGCTGGCGGCGGCTGCAGGCGCGCAGCGCGACGCGCCCGACCCCCGCAGCGTCCGGTTCCGGCCAGGTGATCGAGGGCAGTGCGACGGAGGGCTTCGCCGAAGGCGCACGGGTATTTCACGTCAAATTCGGCTACGGCACGGTGCGCGAGGTCGACGCCGACAAGCTCGACATCGCCTTCGACAAGGCGGGCAACAAGAAGGTGGTGGCACGCTTCGTGGTGGCCGCGGATCGCGCCGACGACGTGCCGTTCTGACCGGGGAGAGAGGAAGGCGACGACATCCGGGAGGAGGTGGATGCCGTCGCCCTCTGTCCGCAGCTGACCCCGGGAGGAGGAGAAGGGTCTGCCGCTCGGGCCTTGCGGCCCAGTCTTCAACGCCTTTCCCCGGGAGGAGGTGGGGTCCGGCGTGCCTGCGACGTGCCCCGGGAGGAGGTAGGGCCGCCGCATTCCGATGGAGCTCACTGGCTCCGTTTTCTAAGGGCGACGACGCGCGGGAGGAGGTGCGCGCCGCCGCCTATTACAGGAAACCCGGGGAGGAGATCGGGTTACCTGAACCGAATTCTACCTGCCGTAGGCGGTTTCCGCCGCAAGACGGCTGATCATCGAGCGCGACAGCCCCATTTCGTCGAGTTCCCGATCCGTAAGCTGGTGCAGCTCGCGCCGGGTCCGGTGAAACAGGCGCCAGCGCTTCCAGGCGTCCGCGAGCCGCGAGATCAGGCCGGCCCGGCGATCGGCGCGGCCGTTCGTCCTCCGGGTTTCCTGCATCGTCGACATCCTCGTCCACCTTCCTGCGCTGCGGCCCTGCCGCGTTCGATAAGTCGAATATAAGCCAGTGCTGCAGATGCACAATGATCGGATACTGCAACGCCGCTATGCGGCAAACACATCTCGTGGCTGCACAAATTTTGAACTCCGGCGTGCAGTTTTGCGCGCATCCGGGGCGGGGCGCGAATGCGGTCCCTTGCCTGCGCGCCGGGAAACGCCGATGCTCCGAGCGAAATCACGCGGAGGTCGGCAATGGCCGTCAACGAGGGCGATGTTCTGAGGGCGCTCGAGGGGCTCGCGCTGCCGCAGGGTGGCACGCTGGTGTCGGCTGACATGCTGCGCGGGCTCACGATCGAGTCGGGGGTGGTGCGCTTCATCATCGAGGCGCGCGATCCCGAGCAGGCGCGCGCGCTCGAGGGCGTGCGCCGGGCCGCCGAGGACCTCGTCACCGGCTTGCCCGGGGTGACCCAGGCGCAGGTGCTGCTGACGGCGCATGCGCCGTCGTCCCCGGGCGCGGGCGCGGCGGCGCAGGGGCCAGCGCGGCTGCCCGGGGTGACGCGCATCGTGGCGATAGCCTCGGGCAAGGGCGGGGTGGGCAAGTCCACCGTGTCGGCCAATCTCGCCGTAGCGCTCGCGGCGCAGGGGCGGCGCGTGGGTCTGCTCGACGCTGATATCTACGGCCCATCGCAGCCGCGCATGATGGGCGTTTCGCAGCGCCCGTCCTCGCCCGACGGCAAGGTGATCCTGCCGCTGCAGGCGCATGGTGTCACGATGATGTCGATCGGGCTGATCCTGAAGGAGCCGGAGGAGGCGGTGGTCTGGCGCGGCGCGATGCTGACCGGGGCGCTGGAGCAGCTGCTCACCCAGGTGCGCTGGGGCACGCTCGACGTTTTGGTCGTGGACATGCCGCCGGGCACCGGCGACATTCAGCTCACCTTGTCGCAGAAATTCGCGCTCGACGCGGCGGTGATCGTCTCGACGCCGCAGGACGTGGCGCTGCTCGATGCGCGCAAGGCGCTGCGCGCCTTCGAGACCATGAACGTGCCGGTGGCCGGGCTGATCGAGAACATGTCCACCCATATCTGCCCGAAATGCGGCCATGAGGAGCATATCTTCGGCGAGGGCGGGGTGCGTGCGGAGGCCGAGCGGCTCGGGCTGCCGTTTCTGGGGGAGTTGCCGCTCAGTCTCGAGGTGCGCAGATCGGGCGATGCCGGCGCGCCGATCGCCGCGACCGACAGCCCCCTCGCCGCCGCCTATGCGCGGCTGGCGCGCGATCTGGTCGCCGCCGGGCTCGGCTGAGGGACGCCCCGAGCGCCCGGGAATTCATGGAACCGACCGGCACGGCAGGCCGCCGCCTCGAATCAAGTGGCTTCACACCCATGTGATTCGCCGCGATGAGCGGCGATTGCGGGGAAATTTCCTGTATCTTGGCGCGGCCCGGGCGCAGTTTCCCGGGATTTCGCGGGAGCTTCGGAGAATTTTCGGTAATCCCCAGATATTGGCGTTGAGGGCGTGCGCACCACCAATTGCTGCGTTGAGCCGAGATATTTTCATGCTCTGTTCCGGATACTGTCGCGGTGCGCGGCGGCTATCTGCGGTTGCACGGGCCAGATTACCGTTGATTTCCATGGTTTCCCGTGAGATCCCTTGTAGCACGATGAGACGGGACGAAGGGGCGCCAAGACCCCAACTCGGCGAAAGTCAGGTTTCATACAGGCACCCGCCTTCATCGAACAAAGAGATCCGGCGCGCGGGCGAGCAGTATCCCCCAGGTGGCGCGCGTAGCCGGACATCCCAAGTTGGGACGAGGTCGGCGGATCGGGCAGTGGCAGCGTCCCGGTCCGCCGTTTTCATTCCCGGCGACCGACATGACCGAGGAGGCGCTGGACGGTGGCACGCAGGTTCCGTGGCGAATTTCACCAGAAGGTGGACACGAAGGGCCGGGTCTCCATCCCGGCGCTTTATCGCCGCGTCATCGAAGCCGCCGATCCCGACTGGAGCGAGGGCCAGCGCCCCAACCTCGTCATCGTCTACGGCGATCACCGCCGCAAGTTTCTCGAATGCTATACGATGGAGGCGATCGACTCGATCGACCGTCAGATCGACCGAATGCCGCGCGGCTCCAAGGAGCGGCGCATGCTCGAGCGGCTGATGCACGGCCAGTCGCACCCCACCCAGGTGGACGAGGATGGCCGCATCGTCCTGCCGCAGAAGCTGCGCGACAAGATCGAGCTCGACGGCGAGGCCTTCTTCATCGCCTCCGGCGACCGCTTCCAGATCTGGAAGCCCGAAACCCATGCCGAGGCGGAGGCCGAAACCGAGGCCTGGCTCGACAGCCTGCCCGAGGATTTCGACCCGCTCTCGCTCCTGCCGGGGCCGCAGGAGGAGGCATGATGGCGGCTTCGGACGCCTCCTCGCCGCATGTGCCCGTCCTGATCGAGCCGCTGCTCGCGGCGGTGGCGCCGGTGCGGGGCGTCTGGCTCGACGGCACGCTCGGGGCGGGGGGCTATGCGCGCGCGCTCCTGGAGGCCGGGGCGGCGCGGGTGATCGGGGTCGATCGCGACCCGGACGCGCTCGCGCTGGCGGCGCAGTGGGCGCCGGCCTACGGCGCGCGGGTCACGCTCAGGCAGGGCGACTTCGCCGCGCTCGACAGCCATGCCGACGCCCCGCTCGACGGGGTGGTGCTCGATCTCGGCGTCTCCTCGATGCAGCTCGACGAGGCCGAACGCGGCTTCTCCTTTACCCGCGACGGCCCGCTCGACATGCGCATGGGCCGCGAGGGGCGCAGCGCGGCCGATATCGTCAACGAGGCGCCCGAAGGACTCATCGCGGACATTCTCTATCACTACGGCGAAGAGCGCGCGTCGCGGCGCATCGCCCGCGCGATCGTGCGCGCGCGCGGCGAGGCGTCGATCACCACGACGCACCAGCTCGCCGCGATCGTCGCGCGCTGCCTGCCGCGCCCGCGCCCCGGCCAGATCCACCCCGCCACGCGCAGCTTTCAGGGCCTGCGCATCGCCGTCAATCACGAGCTCGACTCGCTCGCCGACGGGCTCGAGGCGGCCGAGCGGGCGCTGGCGCCGGAGGGCTGGCTCGCGGTGGTGAGCTTTCATTCGCTCGAGGACCGCATCGTCAAGCGCTTCCTGCAGCAACGCGCCGCGAAGCGCCGCCACGTCAATCGCTATGCGCGGACGGACGCCGAAGCGCCGCCCGAGCGGCCCTTTGTCGCCGGCGCCGAAATCACGCCCGACGCCGCCGAGCGCGCGGCCAATCCGCGCGCGCGCTCGGCGCGGCTGCGGCTCGCGCGGCGCACGACGGCACCGGCCGGGCCGGCGGATCGCGACACGCTCGGGCTTCCGGGACTCGATGCGACAGGCGGGGAGGTACGCTGATGCGCGGATTTCTGGTATTCGTTTCGGCGGCGGGGGTGATCGGGCTGGCCTACTGGGCCTACAGCGTCAATCACGCCACCCAGCAGGCGCTCGCGCAAAAGCGCGGGCTCGAGCGCGAGATCGTGCAGCTCGGCGAGTCGATCGACGTTCAGGAGGCGGAGTGGGCCTATCTCAACCGCCCGGCGCGGCTGCGTGACCTCGCCGAGGCCAATTTCGACGATCTCGAGCTGATCCCGATGCAGAACTACCACTTCTCCCATCCCGAGCGGATTCCCTATCCCGACCCCGATATCGAACTGTCGGGCGCGCCGGAGCAGGTCATGGGCGTGCTGGAGGACAGCGAATGACGCGCAAGCCGCTGCGCCCCCTCGCGCGCATCCTTGCCGCGCGCGCCCGCGGCAGCAATCCCGACGCCGTCGAGCGCGAGAACCTGCGCCTGCGCCACGAGGAGGCGCTGGAGCGCGCGCGCCACCGCGCCGAGGGGCGCATCCTCGTGCTCGGGGTGATGCTGCTTGCGGCGTTCGCGATCGTGGGCGCCAAGATGAGCGTGATGGCGGCGAGCGCCCCGGAGCAGTCGCGCACCGCCGCGGCCGTCAACGACATCACCGCCGCGCGCGCCGACATCACCGATCGCAATGGCCGCATCCTCGCGCGCAACCTCGTCACGCATTCGCTCTATGCGCGCCCGCCTATGATGATCGACCGCGAGCGCGTCGCCGCCGAAATCGGCGAGATCTTCCCCGATATCGATGTCGAGCGTCTGGCCGCGCGCTTTCTCGACCCGGACCGCAAGTTCGTCTGGGTCAAGCGCCGCCTATCGCCCGAGCAGGCGCAGCAGGTGCGCGATATCGGCGATCCGGGCCTCAAGCTGGGCCCGCGCGAGATGCGGCTCTATCCCAATGGCGAGCTTGCCGCGCATGTGCTCGGCGGCGCGGCGTTCGGGCGCGAGGCGGTCAATACCGCCGAGGTCATCGGCACCGCCGGGATCGAGCGGCAATTCGAGGCGCAGCTGCGCGATCCCGAGCGCGACGGCCCGCTCGAGCTGTCGCTCGACCTGCGCGCGCAGGCGGTGATCCGCGAGGTGCTCGAGGGCGCGGTGCGCATGTTCAACGCCAAGGGCGCCTCGGCGGTGATGATGGATGCCGACACCGGCGAAGTGGTGAGCATGGTCTCGCTACCCGATTTCGACCCCAACGCCCGCCCGGCGGGGCTTGTCACCGGGGACCAGGGCGACAGCCCGCTGTTCAACCGCGCGGTGCAGGGGGTCTATGAGCTCGGCTCCACCATGAAGACCTTCACCGCAGCGCAGGCGCTCGATGCCGGGCTCGTAACCCCGGACACGATGCTCGACACCACGCAGCCGATGCGCTGGGGCGGCCACAACATCCGCGATTACCGCGACTACGGCAACGAGATGTCGGTGCGCGACATCATCGTCAAGAGCTCCAATATCGGCACGGCGCGCATGGCGCTCGAACTCGGCCCGGAGGCGCAGCGCGATTTCCTCGGCCGGCTCGGCTTTCTGGAGGCGACCCCGATCGAGCTTGCCGAGGGGCGCACCGGCCGTCCGCTCCTGCCTGAGCCATGGTCGCAGATGTCGGCGATCACGATCTCCTACGGGCATGGCCTCTCGACCAGCCCGCTGCATCTCGCCGCCGGGTACGCCAGCCTCGTCAATGGCGGCACCGCGGTGCAGCCGACGCTGCAGCGGCGCGCCGACCCCGAGCCGGGCGAACGCATCATCCGCCCCGAAACCTCCGAGATCATCCGCGACATGCTGCGCGAGGTCGTCACCGACGGCACCGCGACCTTCGCCGATGTCGAGGGCTACAATGTGGGCGGCAAGACCGGCACCGCCGACAAGCCGCGCACCGACGGGCGCGGCTACCAGGAGGGCAAGGTCATCTCGACCTTCGCGGGCGCCTTTCCCATGGACGATCCCGAATATGTCCTCGTGGTCGCGCTCGACGAGCCCGAGGATCGCGGCGGCTCCGAGACCCGGCGCACGGCGGGCTGGACGGCGGTGCCGGTGGCCGGCGAGATCGTCAGCCGCGTCGCGCCGCTTCTCGGCGTGCGCCCGCGCGTCGAGCTCGTCGAGCTGATGCCGGAGATTGAATCGGGCGACCCGGATGGGATAACACCCGTCAGCAACTGAGGGGATGCGGGCGCGGATCATGGCCGATACGTCGAATGGCTGCACGGCAAAGAGCCTCGCAGCACTCGGGCTGCGCGCCCGGGGCGGGCGCGAGGCGCGCATCACCGGGCTGTCGGTGGACAGCCGCTCGGTGCGCCCCGGCCATCTCTTCGCCGCGCTGCCCGGCAGCCGCGCCCATGGTGCGGCCTTCGCCGCGCAGGCGCTGCGCGCGGGGGCGGCGGCGGTGCTGACCGATCGCGCCGGGCTGGCCGAAGCGGCTGCAACGCTCGAGGCGGTGCCCGTGATCGTCGCCGAGGATCCGCGCGAGACGCTCGCGCTGACCGCGGCGCTGTGGTCGGGCGCGCAGCCCGACACGATGGTCGCCGTGACCGGCACCAACGGCAAGACCTCGGTGGCGAGCTTCACGCGCCAGATCTGGCAGGCACTCGGCCATCCCGCCGCCAATCTCGGCACCACCGGCGTCGAGGGCGATCATTCCGCCGCGCTCGCCCACACCACGCCCGAGCCGATCACCCTGCACCGCATCCTCGCCGAGATCGCCGCCGCCGGGGTGGATCACGCTGCGATGGAGGCCTCCTCGCACGGGCTCGCGCAGCGCCGGCTCGACGCGGTGCGGCTGCGCGCGGCGGGGTTTACCAATCTCAGCCAGGATCACCTCGATTATCACGCCGATCTCGACACCTATTTCGAGGCCAAGGCCGGGCTCTTCGCGCGCGTGCTGCCCGAGGACGGCACCGCCGTGATCAACATGGAGGACGCGCGCGGCGCCGCGATGGCCGAGATCGCGGCCCGGCGCGGGCAGCGGGTACTGCGCGCGGGGCGCGGCGGCGATGCGGATCTGCGGCTGCTCGCGCAGCGCTTCGACGCCACCGGGCAGGAGCTGCGCTTTGCCTGGCGCGGGACGGCGCATCAGCTCCGGCTCGGCCTGATCGGCGGCTTTCAGGCCGAGAACGTGCTCATCGCCGCCGGACTTGCCATCGCCTGCGGCGATGCCCCCGCCGATGTCGCGAGCGTGCTGCCCCGGCTCGCCACGGTGCGCGGGCGCATGGAGCATGTCGCCACGCGCGGCAACGGTGCGCCGGTCTTCGTCGATTACGCCCACACCCCGGCGGCGCTGGCGACGGCGCTGGCGGCGCTGCGCCCGCATGTGATGGGGCGGCTCGTGGTGGTGTTCGGCGCCGGCGGCGACCGCGACCGCGCCAAGCGCCCGATGATGGGCGCCGCCGCCGCCGAGCACGCCGACCAGGTCTTCGTCACCGACGACAATCCGCGCTCCGAGGACCCCGCCGCGATCCGTGCCGCGATCGCCGCGGCCTGTCCCGGGGCCTGCGAGGTCGGCGACCGCGCCGAGGCGATACTGCGCGGGGTCGATGCGCTGGGCCCCGGCGATGCGCTGCTGGTGGCGGGCAAGGGGCACGAGACCGGGCAGATCGTCGGCGACGACATCTATCCCTTTGACGACGCCGAACAGGCGAGCGTGGCCGTGGCCGCGCTCGAGCCGCGCGCGTGACCGGGCTCTGGAGCGCCGCCGAGGCCGCCGCGGCCACGGGCGGGCGCGCATCGGGCGCGTGGACGGCGACGGGCGTGTCCATCGACACGCGCAGCCTCGCGCCGGGCGATCTCTTCGTCGCGCTTGCCGATGTGCGCGACGGCCATGATTTCGTGGCCGAGGCGCTCGCCAAGGGCGCGGCGGCGGCGATGGTCTCGCGTATCCCCGAGGGCGTGGCCGCCGATGCGCCGCTGCTGGTCGTGGACGACACGCTCAAGGGGCTGACGGCGCTTGGCCGCGCGGGGCGCGCGCGGGCGGCAGCACGGGTGATCGCGGTGACGGGCTCGGTGGGCAAGACCTCCGCCAAGGACATGCTGCGCGCGATGCTCGGCGCCTGCGGCACCGTCCACGCCGCCGAGGCGAGCTACAACAATCACTGGGGCGTGCCGCTGACGCTGGCGCGGCTCGATCCGGCGGCGCAGTTCGCCGTCATCGAGATCGGGATGAACCATCCCGGCGAGATCGGACCGCTCGCTCGGCTTGCACGGCCGCATGTCGCGCTGATCACCACGATCGCGCCCGCGCATCTGGCGGCCTTCGACGATCTTGTCGCGATCGCGCGCGAGAAGGCCGCCATCTTCGAGGGGCTGGAGCCGGGCGGCACCGGCGTCTTCAATGCCGATCTCGACACCACCGCCATCCTCGCGGGTGCGGCGCCGCGCGCGCTGCGCTTCGGGCAGGCCGATGGCGCGGATTTCCGGCTCGCGGGCGTGCAACTCGCCGGCGATGTCACCATCGTCGAGGCCGAGGCCGACGGCGCGCCGCTTTTGTTCAAGATCGGCGCGGCGGGGCGGCATTTCGCCATGAACGCGCTCGGCTGTCTCGCGGCGGCGCGCGCGGCGGGGGCCGACACGGCGCGCTGCGCGCTCGCGCTTGCGGGCTGGCACCCGCCGGGCGGGCGCGGGCGGCGTGAGCATCTGCGGCTCGACCCGGTCGAGGATTCGGGCTTCGAGCTCATCGACGACGCCTATAATGCGAATCCGGCCTCTGTGGGTGCCGCGCTCGAGGTGCTCGCCGCCGCCGAGCCGCAGGACGGTGTCGGGCGCGTGGGGCGTGGGCGGCGCATCGCCATTCTCGGCGACATGCTCGAGCTCGGCCCCGACGAGGCGGCGCTGCATGCGGCGCTGGCCGAGCATCCCGCGATGGCGCGGATCGACCTCGTCCATTGCATCGGGGCGCGCATGGCGCATCTGTGGCACGCGCTGCCGCAGGCGCAGCGCGGCGACCTTGTGGCCACGCCCGAGGAGCTGTGCGCCGATGCCAAGCGGCTTGTCGATGCCGGCGACGTGGTGCTGGTGAAGGGATCGAAGGCGAGCGGCGCGGCGCGCGTGGTTGACGCGCTGCGCAAACTGCGCCAATCGACCGCATCCGATGCGCGGGGGACACACTGAATGCTCTACTGGCTGGCCGAGTTCTCCGAGTGGGCCGGGGCCTTCAACCTGTTTCGCTACATCACCTTCCGCGCCGGCGGAGCTTTCTTCACGGCGCTCGTCTTCGGTTTTCTCTTCGGCCCGCCCCTGATCAACCTGCTGCGCAGGCGCCAGCGCAACGGCCAGCCGATCCGCGCCGACGGCCCCGAAACCCATCTCGTCACCAAGACCGGCACCCCGACGATGGGCGGGGTGCTGATCCTGGGCTCGCTAATGGTGGGCACGCTGCTCTGGGCGCGGCTCGACAATCCCTATGTGTGGCTGGTGCTGTTCGTCACGGCGGCCTTCGGGGTGATCGGCTTCGTGGATGATTATGCCAAGGTCTCGAACGGCAATGTGCGCGGCGTGCCGGGGCGGGTGCGGTTTTCGATCGGGCTCGTGATCGCGGCGGTGGCGGCGTTCGTGGCAACGATGATCCACCCCGACGAGCTGTCGTTTCGCGTCGCGGTGCCGCTGTTCAAGGACATCCTGCTCAATATGGGGTGGTTCTTCATCCCCTTCGCGATGTTCGTGATCGTGGGCGCGGCGAACTCCGTCAACCTGACCGACGGGCTCGACGGGCTGGCGATCATGCCGGTGATGATTGCGGGCACGGCGCTCGGGGTGATCGCCTACACGGTCGGGCGCGTCGATTTCACCACCTATCTCGATGTCCATTACGTCCCCGGCACGGGCGAACTGCTGATCTTCTCGGCGGCGCTGGTGGGCGGCGGGCTCGGCTTTCTGTGGTACAACGCGCCGCCGGCGGCCGTGTTCATGGGTGATACGGGCTCGCTCGCGCTCGGCGGCGCGCTCGGCGCGATCGCGGTGGCGACCAAGCACGAGATCGTGCTCGGCATCGTCGGCGGGCTGTTCGTCGTGGAGGCACTCAGCGTCATCGTCCAGGTCGCCTATTTCAAGAGCACCGGCAAGCGCATCTTCCTGATGGCGCCCATTCACCACCATTTCGAGAAGAAGGGCTGGCCGGAGTCGCAGATCGTGATCCGCTTCTGGATCATCGCGCTGGTGCTCGCGCTGATCGGGCTCGCCACGCTGAAGGTGCGCTGATGCGGGGGCGGCGATGATCCCGGTGCACGGTGTTGCGGGGCGGCGCATCGGCGTGCTGGGGCTGGGGCGCACGGGCCTCGCGACGGCGCGCGCGCTCATCGCCGGCGGCGCCGAGGTGCTGGCCTGGGACGACGCGGCGGCGGCGCGCGAGGCGGCGGACGGGCTCGAACTGCACGACTTCGCCCGCGCCGGCGCGCTCGACGGGGTGGCCGCGCTGATCGTCAGCCCCGGCATCGCCCATCTCTACCCCGAACCGAACGCGCATGTGGCGGCGGCCCATGCGGCCGGCGTGCCGGTGGACAACGATATCGGGCTGTTCTTTCGCTCCATCGCCGGGCCGGGCTGGGAGCATTTCGAGCAGCCGCCCCGCGTCGTGGCGGTGACGGGCTCGAACGGCAAGTCCACGGTGACGGCGCTGATCGGGCATCTGCTCGCGGCGGCGGGCAAGCGCGTGCAGCTTGGCGGCAATATCGGGCGCGCCGCGCTTGATCTCGATCCGCCGGAGGATGGCGAGATCGTGGTGCTGGAGCTGTCGAGCTACCAGACCGAGCTTGCGCGCGCGCTCACGCCGGACATCGCCGTCTTCACCAATCTGAGCGACGACCATCTCGACCGCCATGGCGGGCGCGGGGGGTATTTCGCGGCCAAGCGTCGGCTCTTTGCCGAGGGCGGGCCGGACCGGGCGATCGTGGGCGTGGACGAGCCGGAGGGGCGGTTCCTCGCCAACCAGATGGCCGAGGCGGCCGAGGATGACCGGCTGATCCGCGTTTCGGCGGCGGGCCGGCTCGACGGACCGGGCTGGCATGTCTTCGCGCGGCGCGGCTTCCTCGCGGAATGGCGCAAGGGCAAGCAGGTCGCCTCGGCGGATCTGCGCGAGATCAAGGGCCTGCCGGGGGCGCACAACCACCAGAACGCCTGCTGCGCCTGGGCGGTGGTGCGCACGCTCGGGGTGGCGCCGCGGGTGGTGACGGCGGCGCTCGCCAGCTTCGAGGGCCTTGCGCATCGCAGCCAGCTCGTCGCCGAGGCGGGCGGGGTGCGCTTTGTCAACGACTCCAAGGCCACCAATGCGGACGCCGCCGCCCGCGCGCTCGCGGCGTTCGGGCGCATCCGCTGGATCGCCGGGGGGCGCGCCAAGGCGGGCGGCATCGCCGCGCTCGCGCCGCATCTGGACAATGTGGCGAAAGCTTATCTGATCGGGGAGTCGGCGCCCGATTTTGCCGCCCAGCTCGGGGGTACGGCGCACGAGATCTGCGCGGACATGGCCACCGCGGTGGCGCGCGCGGCGGCGCAGGCACAGCCCGGCGACGTGGTGCTGCTGGCCCCGGCGGCGGCGAGCTTCGATCAGTACCGCGATTTCGAGGCGCGCGGCGAGGATTTCATCGCCGCGGTGCGCCGGGTGCCAGGCGCAGCGTGACCGTGCGGAAGGCCGCTTGCGCGGCCTGCGCCCTCACGGGGCCCTGCCTTGCGGCAGGGCGCGGGCACCAGGCCGGGCCGCCGCGGCCCCGGGCCGGCCGCGATGTCACACCGCGGCGCCGGGCCGGCGGATCGGCGGCGCTGCGCCGAAACCGCCTTTTTGCTCGCATCCGGGCGCGTTCTTGGGTACATTAGGGTTCAGACCCGGCAAACGGGCGACGACCGAGGCAGACGGGACAGTATCCATGACGGAAATGGTCTATGGGCAGATGCCCGTGCGCGCGGGCGAGCCGATCCTGCCGCGCTGGTGGCGCACGGTGGATCGCTGGACGCTGTCCTGTGTGTTCATGCTGTTCGGCGTCGGGCTCCTGCTGGGCTTTGCCGCTTCGCCGCCGCTGGCGAGCCGCAACGGGCTGCAACCCTTCTATTACGTCGAGCGGCAGGCCTTCTTCGGCACGGTCGCGCTGATCGTCATGGTGGTCGCCTCGATGCTGTCGCCGCGGCTCCTGCGGCGCATCGGGGTGATCGGCTTCGGGCTGATGTTCGTGGCGCTGGCATTCCTGCCGTTCTTCGGCACCGATTTCGGGCAGGGCGCGGTGCGGTGGTATTCGCTCGGCATTGGCAGCCTGCAGCCCTCGGAGTTTCTCAAGCCCTTCTTCATCATCGCCTGCGCCTGGATGCTCGCGGCCGGGGAGGCCCCGGACGGGCCGCCGGGGCGGTTGATCTCGCTCGCGCTGACCGGGGCGGTGGTCGGGTTTCTCGCTGTCCAGCCCGATTTCGGGCAGGCGGCGCTGTTTCTTTTCACCTGGGGGGTGATGTATTTCGTCGCCGGGGCGTCGATCGTCATCCTCGGTTGCGCGGCGGGGGCGACGCTGCTCCTCGGCGTGTTCCTGTATGGCAGCTCGGAACATTTCGCCCGGCGCATCGACGGTTTCCTGTCGCCCGAAATCGACCCGCGCACGCAGCTCGGCTATGCCGCCAACGCCATTCAGGAGGGCGGGCTCTTCGGCGTCGGCGTCGGCGAGGGGCGGGTGAAATGGTCGTTGCCCGACGCGCATACGGATTTCATCATCGCCGTCGCCGCCGAGGAGTACGGGCTCATCCTGGTGCTCTTCGTGCTGACCCTCTTTGCGACCATCGCGCTGCGCGCGCTGTTTCGCCTCCTGCGCGAGCGCGACACCTTCACCCGGCTCGCCGGCACCGGGCTTGCGGCGATGCTGGCGGCGCAGGCGCTGATCAATATCGGGGTGGCGGCGCGGGTGCTTCCGGCAAAGGGCATGACGCTGCCCTTCGTGTCCTATGGCGGCTCGTCGCTGATCGCGGCGGGGCTGGCGCTCGGGATGCTCATGGCGTTCACCCGCACGCGCCCGCAGGGCGAGATCGGCGACATCCTGCTGCGGCGGGGGCGGTGATGGCGGGGCACATCCTCATCGCCGCCGGCGGCACAGGCGGGCACATGTTCCCCGCGCAGGCGCTCGCAGAGGTCCTGCTCGCGCGCGGCTGGGCGGTGGAGCTGTCGACCGATGCGCGCGGGGCGCGCTATGCGGGCGGCTTTCCCGAGGCGGTGCCGGTGCGCCGGGTTT
>LFCJ01002187.1_pt1 | contig 14032 bp, 19 predicted proteins | sample 643141 | NCBI WGS metagenome assembly LFCJ01 (sample SAMN03766243, study PRJNA286221) | soda lake metagenome | biome: soda lake; feature: Kulunda steppe; material: water; isolation source: sample B1-Br-g2 brine of Lake Bitter-1 | place: Russia: Kulunda steppe | collected 2010-07 | reverse complement strand
CATACTACAATCATAATCACCCTGAAGCATCATATCATCCGCACCAATGGGTGTTATTGAGCACCAAAAACTTTGCAAATGGTCGAGGGCAAAAGCTGATGCCTAAATGGATGGGACCTTACCAGGTTATTTGCATGATTGGATCTGCAGCAGTCAAACTGCAACTTCCTGAGCATATGCGCTGCCACAATGTGTTTCACGTTTCGCTGGTGAAACCATATAAGATTCGTGAAGGTGAAGAACCTCATCATTCGAGCCCTCTGATCTCATTCGATTCTGATGGTACTCCAATTTGGCAACTGGAGCGAATCATCAATCATCGTCCTATTGTGCACCAAGTAGGTCACAAGAAGGTCCAGAAATTTGAATACAAAGTCAAGTGGCTTGACTATATAGTCAATATATCCGGTTGTAGAGAATGAATGGATCAGTGAAGATAGCTTCACCGATGAAGGCCTAGCCATTCGTGAGTACTGGCATTCGCGTGGCCTTGAACCTCCCATTCGTTAATCCTTGACAGCATGAGGACATGCATGTCTAAGGAGGGGAGCATTGTAACAATGCAGGTTGCAAAGAATATGAGGAATATCCGAGGTAATCATGTGCTAATTACCAAGTGAGTTCATTCGAACGAGACTCACAGTCCAAGATAAGTATCTGAAACTTAACAATTCGTCTTCACAGAAATCACTATTATTAAAGGCGTGAGCGCTTCGTTCGTAGAAGCGTGGGGGTTCATCCCCTCTTCCTGCAGCAATCTGCCAACGCTGTCACAATTATGATACAAGAAATGAAAATGTGTTAATGCCTTGCCTCAAACATTTTTTTATAATAAGGCTTGTGATATTTGTTTCGGCACAACCTCGAAATGGAGGGAAAGCCTCGCAAAAATGCCTTTTTGACCCTGAATCCGCCCGGTCGACCGCAACCTCACCTTTTTGGAAATTATTTTCTGTGATTTTTTTATTCATTCACTTACGCCGGGCACTGGCTGTGAACGCGCCAAAGGTCGAACCCGCGATGCAAGCGCCTTTCCCCCCTCGCGGCGAAGCTTCAACTGTGATTTTAATTTTCTTACTGTCAGAATATCCTTTATTCTGCCAACCGCAAGCAGATAGTCCTTTTGCTGGACTGGCAGGCCCAGCAGAATCGCAGTAGCAGAGTGCGTACAAGCCTTGGCATGGCCTGAGCAATGTTGAAGACTGGGCAAGGGTAAGCACAAGCATCTAGTCCAATCCCTCACCATCTCCAGGTCCTGCCTTAGATTGACGCCCCCTGCTTACACGTGCGTTTTCTCGTTCAGGTACTCATTCCAATCGAGCACGAATAGTAGCAAGGTACTGGTGGGTGACTAATTGTGAGATCTCAGACACGAAGGATTGCGCACATGTACACCTTCAACTTCATTCCGTGTTGCAGGAGACGCCAACATGATCGGAGAGAGCCTTGAGGAATCCTTTGATGACCTATCGGAGCGAGAAGGAACAGGGTGGTTGGAGAATGATGGAGAGCCAGGGCGTGGGCAAGGGCGGTGGCTGGACTTCTGGCGGCTGAGGGCCACAGACATGGAAGGTGGGGCAGATTGTAACAAACAGCGCAATAGATAGGTCTCAAAAACTAATTCACTTCAACATTGCTGGTCCACATCCCCAGTCGGGCCCATGCCTGAATCATGATCATGAGTCTGAAGGTGGTGTTGTGAATTTGTGATCTGGTGATGAAGGAGGACCTAGATCTATTTTTACATCTTTTCATGGAGAGTGGGGCTGCGGGCCTGTTAAATGCCCACCCATCTCCAGCATCCCCATGTGGGCGCTCTTGCAGGAGCGCCTCCAGCTGGATGTAATGTGTTGAAACCATTGGTTTTTTTTGCATGTAATTGCACAGCACATGCACAGCTGGCTTGTAGCTGACATTAACGAGTGGTAACCCTGCTTTAGCAGAGCTGATCACTCCAAAGGGCTACCCGGCGCAGAGGCACAAGGTCATGACCCAAGACAGCTTCATCTTGACCATCTTCCGCATTCTGTATGGTAAGCTGGATGCCCCTCGAACCCCCAAGTCCTCTTTAATAGCTCCAGTGCTTGCACCACAAACACACATCGTTTGTCACTTGGTTGCCTCAGAATCTTAGAAATTACTTTCATGGGTCATAGGAAAGAATGCAGACATTAAAAAAGAGAGGAAACAGAGTCGGTCAACCCTTCGATAACACAAATCCAAAGCACTTTCCCACACTGTATCAGTGAGAGACGCTGAACCCCCCCCCCGCCTCTCATAATTGAATGCAATCCTCTGCATTCCTTGGGAAATAGATCTGGCATGCCATCAGCTACTGTGTAGCCCGCTATGTAGCCAGTGCTTAACTGGAACATACAGTGCTCAATAGGCTTTAGCATGCAGACTGTACCCAGTCATACATGCGGCTTGTGAGCTTCAAATCACTGCACCTTGCCTTCTTTGCAGACAGGGGCGGTCCAGATGGAAACAAGAAAGCCGGATCTGGGGTTGAGCGCCAGCCAGTGCACCTATTCCATGGCATCTCCCTGTCGTCAACATGCTGGGTGATTAACAACCCCTACGGTCCCTGGCATTCGTCCTAGCAGATGAAGGTGTGTATATGTGTGTCTCCCCCTGGAAGTTGCAAAAACTTGCAAGGTTGAAATTTGACTCAACAGCAAACAAAGCATCATGGTTTGTACCCAGAATGCTGTCAACAATCACAGCTCCCTTCTCAAGGCCAATTGGAGTTCGTGTCAGACGCATAGTTTTTGAGCGTCACGGAAACGACTTGTCAGGATGCCGCAATCGCTACACTTGCACACCTTGCTTCCATCAAGACCACTAAATGGTTGCAATCTTGCGCCTTCTGTCTGCCTTGAACAGGCTACAACGTCTGGATGCTGAACACCAGAGGCACGTGCAGGGAAGACCTGATAGAAGTGCTTGCTCAGACACTAAATAGCACCTGGGAACTGCTGCATCCTGGGCGCTATCCCACCTTGTTGCCTGTTTGAGCATAGCAGTGGATGTCTTTTGCATCCAAATGTCACAGACTGTTCTTGCTTGTGCACGTCATTGCCTTCAGGTATTCATGCATCTTATCAAGCATCCATATTCATAGTTGCTGTCAAGCGAGCACATGTGCACATCTCCATATTGGGTATCCGTGGGTGCAAAGTTTTGTGTGCAGGAAACACATTTTCTAGGGAACACGAGGAGTACTCAGTCACAAACCCCAGAACTTCTGGCAGCGTAAAGGGATCAAGGGGCCTGCTTTGACCACTCTGCGAGTGCGAACCAAGGGGGAAGGTCTGCAGCTTCCCAAGTCATTTTTGCAGCTAGGGCTCAATGGGGCACAGAAGGCAGCCATGCATACAGCTGCCTCCTGTAGGCTGCCTGGCCAGCACCCTCAGGCCTGGGTCCCCCTCTTTTGTTCACTCATTGCTGACTCCAGTTTCCTTGTGAAACTCGGAAGGTTTTGGAAGTTCAGTCTTGACGAGTTTGCCAAGTGTGACTTGCCTGCATCCATCAAGTACATTAAGAAGGAGACAGGCGCTCAGAAGGTACGCCGGGAAGCAGCTGCCTGTGCAAGGGTGCCCCATTTCTCACCAAACAAAACCTGGCACTAAATTCTTGGCCACCTTCTTGCTCAATGAATATGAGAGTAAATGGAAGTTAACATGTTTGTGATGTGAGAAGTGCAATTCTTGGCCTCTGCTTATATTCAAGCATGTTGCACCACACCATTCAATGCAGTCATTATTTGATTACTTGCTTTCAGGTGCATGTCTTTGGCCATTCCCAGGTATGATCTGTGCTCAGAATGGCGTGCCATGCCGCCAGAGGGTGAGTATGACGCATGAAGCACAACAGGTACTGCCAGGTGGTGCAACAGCGCATCTCACAAAGAAGAATGATCTGCTGCTTGATGGCGAGCCGCGCTGCCTGGCAGTGAATTGGTGTTACATGCTGTACTGGGTGTGCTTTGAGAGGTGAGAGCAGATGGAGCGCTTAATAGCATTGCCACGGTCGATACCTTCACCTTGTGCCATGTTGTTCACAGTGCTGTTGTTTGTCCTTTGATGCAGCTTGCGCCGTATTGTATACCGTGCTGTTGTTTGTCCATTGACAAAGCTTTTGCTGCATTGATTTCCATGCTGCTGTTTGTCCTTTTTTGCAGCTTGCGTGAGTCACACTTTCTTAACGCGGCGCATGCAGGGTGGAACAAGCAGCTTGGATACTTGGCATGGAATCCAGATGCAGCAGAGGACATTGGTGTCCTGGTAGTAGTTGCTCCAGTGGTATACGCAACATACTTGATCAGCCCCGCTCTTGTTACCTTCAGTTGCCAAGCAAATGTGAGGGAGCCAAGATTGTAGTGTAGCTATGTTTGTGGCCCGATCATTATTGGCGTGTTTGGATCACGATCATATCACCTGAGGGAACGCACTGTCTAGCACTGTACAAGGCTGTCTGCACCTTCTGTGGGAGAGGCTCCCTGACATGAGCTTGTCATTGATGCAGAAGCAAAGGGAGCAAAAATTCAAAGCACAGCAAACAAGCCAACTAGAAGCGCGCTTCCCAGTCAGGGCTCACTTGGCAGCTTTTTGGTTTTGCGTTGCAGGTCAGCTTTGCAAGCACCTTGCCACCCCAGGTGAGTCCCATGGTGACCCCCACTCCAGGGAAGGCGCAAGGCTTTGGTGTCAGGTCCAAACTCACAGGCCTCGCCCCATGGCATTTACTGAGAGGCATCATAAAGGGAACCTTGCATGGAAATTGTGGCTCAACCTAGAAGCTTTCTGGAGGAGTCACGTTATGAATCCTACCCCTGCGATGAAATTGCAATGCCCTCCCTTGGCCTTACAGGAGTACTCTTTTGTGTCAAGGCCTATGCAACCTGTATTTTTGGGAGGACTGTGCCAGATTCCTACGCTAACTCCAGTGTGCACAGTACTCTGTCTAGCTGCTCTGCACTCCAGTGTGCACGGTAAGCTGTTTAGCTGCACTACACAGTTAGCTGTCTAGCTGTACTGCGCAGCATGTCACACCGCAAGCTCTGTAAATGACTCCCCAAGAAAGCCACTTCATTTGAAGATATTGATGCGGCATCAAGGCTGGATTGTTCATGATCTGCTAAATGCAGGCTTCAACGGAAAGTATGTTTGGGGGAAGCCTGTACATTACTACTGTACAGTATCAGTCAGTCTGTTGGGCTGTTCCCAATATCTACATTGTGCCTCAATGAAAACAAGCTCATAACCTTCCTGCTCCTGCATCATGACAGAAAATACCGGAAAGTTCGGAAAATTGGATTGGGGGGAAGACTGATCCATATCAACCAAAGAGCCCTAGTGCTCCAGCAGTCATGTCACTGTTAAAATGATGCCAGAGGACTCGATTGAGTGCTCATAAATGCACTCCTAGCAAATTTGAAGCACTTGTGCCTCTCCACCTTGCTTTCTTGCATTCCTCACCCTTTGAATTCACACAATGTGGAGGTCAAGATGGGTATGCCTTGTGCATTCTTTGGCCCAAATAAAGCTTCTGGCAGACTCTCAGAACATGAAACCCTTCTTGCCATACAGGCCCTCCCCAACCTCCTACTACAATGCATTGGGAACAAATGTTCAATGCGAGGGTGCCAAAGTTTATGGCCTTCAACTGTGAGTTAAAAGAAAGAAGATTGATTATTGCTTGTAGCTATCTGTGAAGAAAAAGGGATTTGTTTCTACAAGATTTGCAGTCTTCTTGGAATCTTGTTACTCTGAGAAGAACTGGTAGAAAGAAAAGATCTTCTAGTGTGTCTGTTTGCGTGCGTACATGCACATGTGGGATCATACATCGGTGTGTGTAAGTGCATGCTAGGGTAGTGGTTGTGGCGGCTGTGGTGGTGTGGTGAGTGTTTCCTCAGGAAATGTAAAGGAAAAGGCTTTTCCTTTACACAATTTTGCATCCGCTACGGCGCATGGTGCAGATGGGCCAGAGTATGACCTCTAAAGGATCAAGGTGCCAGTGGAGCTCTTCACCAGGGGGGCAGGGATGTACTTGCCACCCCGCAAGATATGGACCTCATCCGCAAGAGGCTTGCTGAAGGTGGCAGCTTGGCAGGTGTCCATGAGACTGACGACTTCAGCCACATGGACTACATCTGGTAGGTCTTGCTTGGTCTGGGTTTGTATCATGCCTGCATAGTCAATGGTCCTGGCAAGCCAGCCCCTCCAACTCAGGGATTTGGCATGACTCCTTTTCACACAGCCCAGGTTTCCACGCATCTTTGGTGTGAGGAAATGTGATAAATTATCACTGATAATACAGAGCTAACATTGGATCTGGCCTGATGAAGCTCAGCCTGGATATTTCAGGCTGGTGTGAACAAGAGCGAAGCTACTGCGTTTGACTCCATTGGAATTCAGGTACACCGATGCCCATAAAAGGATTTTTTAGCATCATCCTGCACGCCTTGGACAGGTAACTCAGCATTACTTCCTTGGTTTACCAAGATCAGTCTCACTGAAAATCCACTGGTGTGGCAGCGCCTGCTCACTTGGATGAGTTATGTGTGGCTACATCAGGTGTCATTTTTTTCCGGAAGTACACGTCTAACTCAATATATCTGCTCTTTCTGTTTAATTCTCTCTCTCTCTCTCCCCCCCCCTCTCTCTCCCTCACCCTCTCCCCAATTCTAATGTGCTTACACACATACACAAACTTGCAACACACGCGCATTTGTGAGCACCCTTGGAGCTGTTCATATTTTGTACGCTCGCAGGCACACCGTTGGCTTGCTATAAGAATAGAACGGCTCATCATGATCATACACCAGCCGATTGTGATCAGAAGCTGCTATGCATCAGGGAAGAGTGTGAGCATGCAAAGCAGTGGAATGTGATATCTTAATGCACGTTGTCATGCAGGATGATGTGCAATGTTAATTTTCCATTTAATTGCTTGCCAATCGAGCAGTGCTGACTCGTGAATGAACTGGGCAATCAAGCTTGACAAATCAGGAGTTGGTCAAGCTATGATAACAATCTGTGATGCTGAAAGTGCTTGCATGAGAAGGCGTCTTGAGGCATGATAGTCCTTCTGATTTTTTCCTCACTTCTCAATATGTGTCCTTTAGGTGGTCCCTGCTACATTCAAGATGATACGCGGTCTCAGAAACTAAGGTTCAAGTTATGAGTTTTGATTGTACATTTCTGGAACCATTTTTTGACATTGACGTATTTTGAGCATGAGGGTGTGTTGTGTAGACTGGCTGCGGACAGCGGGCAGTGTACACAACGCGCCAGCACGGCGGGCTTGCTGACAGGGCAATCACGGAACTTGTGGCCCTGCTTGACTCTCACTCTTCCCTTTTGCGGCTGAGACTCTGATTCTCAGAAACGTGTTCTACTCACACTGAACTTGGACCACACACTTGGACGGTTGCACTGCCGTGCCGTGTTCCCCAAGGACCTGGAGGGAACTACTCCATGGGGTTCATTATTGCAAGGTTGCTTCCAGACTCGAGAAGGTATTACTGCCAGTTTAACCTTCCTTTATATGCATAAATGGACGTGCTTTGAATATAGCAATAGCTGTAATGCTAGCTGGTCAAGTACTCAGCCAACTAACTCCAACCCATTGAACACAGTGCAGCACACTTCTGGCTGCAGCACTTACCTGGTGTGACAGACACCTAACAACTCTCCAGAATATGATCTTTGAAATTCGTACAAAGCACCTGGTACCATCGGTGCAGAAAAGCACGCTTCGACACAAAGCACCTTGTCTGGTCTCCCTGGTCCCTGGACCAGGGTTCCCAACAACTTTTGCTGAGCAAGCTCTACCGAGCTGCCCCGATGCTTGTAAACTAAAAAGGAATCCGGACATATGAGGTCCAATGTATTCTGTGCAAAATATTTGGGGCAGATGTGTGCAATTCTGCTATGACAAACCACTCTGATATTCATGTGAGTGAGTTCGATCCACTGCCATGCAAGCAAAGCAGAAAGGAATTGATAGAAATTTACCAGATTCATCCACATGACACGCATGGCTCTGGCAGAGTGATAAGGACAAAGTCCACTCACTTGAATGCCCCTGTAGGCTATAGGAAGTCAAGTTGGCTGGTTGGATGATCAGGCATTGCAGCTAAACTGACTCTTACCTCTTACCTACGATTAAATATCCCCTTGTCTCACACTCCCTTTCAGGCTCTTTAGTAATGCAATGTTGAGCTTCTCTGCTAGCAAAAGCGCAGGGTCTCAGAGCTTATAATGTGCACCAGATGCAACTGACACTGTATGCAAGATAAAGAGCATATAGAGCCTCGTCAGCAATCTAGGAGGCACTAGAATACCCCAGTCCAAGTTTGGTAGAATTGCACAACACACACCAACACATCGTCCGCCCTTATGAAAATTGCTCTGGCAGGCTAAGAGAGTTTGTTAGCCAATCGGACATCAAAGGAGTCATGATGGTTTTTATTTCTGCCCGAGTGCCTCGATTGCTGTGCTAAAGGCCCTCAAAACACCATCCTCATGCTCTTGCCCGTGCTTGTCGTCCTGGGTCTGGTTGTAGCCCTGACTGGCTTCAGCTACTGGCTTCAGCTAAGCTCAATCAATAGAGTTCGGCAGATACTATTGCATAACCCTTACCTTACCTCACCTACTAGTAGTAGGCCACGACTTGAGTGCTAGTTATAGTACCATGTTATAGTACTAATACAATTAGTATGGCATGATGCTTTCCAAGCAAAATAAGCCAACACCTATACAAGTGGCAATGATCTCACTTGATTTCAAATCTCCACAAGCTCATGACCTTCAAGGTCAAGTTGATATCAAGTTGATAATGAGACGTCACATAGGTTTTCTAAAGAGCACGTTTGGTACCAACAAATTTCATAAGCATGCTGAACCGAATAAGCGAAATGCTTCATTTTTTACCAAGGTTCATAGCAAGCTTGGTAGCTATCTGAGCAGGAAGCTTAGGTTATGTTACAAATCTGTACCTGCCGAACGAGGAGGAAGACCAAGCATTGGTCCTCCTCCTGAGGTTTTAGGAGAGGCTTTATGCCGCAAGGGCTGTAAATGGTGTCACCCACTCTCATAAGAATAGCGTGAAGGCTACAGCCTTAGCTAATGTTGGCACAGTCCTCACCTGGGTTCGACCCCTTTCCAACCTTGTTCATCAAACGAGCAGAGACTGATTTTCTGGATGGACAAGGGAAAAAACAGAGGGCAAACGTGCTCCTTCCATTGCTCACAGCCTGTCTGAGATCTTTACAAACCTTTCTGATATGGTGTTCTTATTCCTGTGGCTTGGAAAAAGACAAAAATTACACCCGTACACAAAAAAGCTGAGCATTCTCTATCGCAAAACTACAGGCTGCCAGTGATAGCCATCAATAGATGCATATACAAATTGTATGCTAACGTGGTGAGAGACTTACTAGCCGAATGGGCATTAGCTGAGAATCAGGTCTCTGACACACAATTTGAATTCTGTCCCACAAGGAACACAAATCAGCCAATCTACATCCTGCGCCTCATCCTCACGGTAGCTAAACTTAAAAAGAAGAAGCTTTTCACTGCCTTCCTTGACCTGACAGCTGCCTATGACAGTGTCTAAAGAGAGAAATTATTGGCCTACCTTCAAAACATTCATGTTCCTGAATACTTGCTCTCGGCAATTAGGGAATGTACCAGGAATGTGTTTATATATCCTTATTGATGGAGACAAGGTGTCAGATGAAATTATGGCAACTCAAGGACTGAAGCAGGGATGCCTGCTGAGCCCGTTACTCTACTCTCTATTCACAAACAACATGGGCAAGTTCTTGACTACGCCAAACCATGGGGCAATGACAGCCTTACAAACAACAAAAGTTTCCCTCTGTGAATACGCTGATGACATTGCACTTACTAAGTAGTACTACCGAAACAGCCCACCACCTCCAGCACCAACTCGTCAGATTCCACACCTACACAGCTTCGAAAAGGCTGATGATGAATGCGCACAAGACCAAAACCATGGCCTTGTTTTGCTCCAACCCACCAGTGTTTTGCTACAATGGCACTCCGCTTGAGAATGTGCAAGAATTTAGATACCTGGGCACGACCCTCAGCCACCATGGGAAGATGACAAATGCTTCAAACCAGATGGCACGCAATTCTGCTGGTGCCATAGCCAGAGTATGGAAGATTTGCTCAGAATTGGGTATCAAGAACAGGAAGCATGCGCATGCCGTGCTCTGGATTTTAAAAGTTTTTGCACTCTCTGCAGGCCTACATGGATGTCAAGTTTGGGCTACAAGTACTCTCACATTCAAATCTTCTACTTTAACCGAAGCCCACATCCACCAAGTCTGCTTTCTAAAGATACTGTTGGGTGTAAAACGAAGCACATATACACATTGCCTACTCAGGGAGACAGGTCAGATGCCCTTCCATTTCTACTGGTTTTGCTGTGTTGCTCGCTTCTGGAACAGCTTATTGAAAAGCAACAATGCCTTGCTGAGCAGGATCGCACACCGAAAAGAAAGTTGGACATTTGAGGTCTTATCTGCTCTTTGTGGAACACTTGGAGCTAAGGTGCACACCTCTGCTATCATGAGCTGTTCCAAAATCAACATGAGTGACTTTGAACTGTTGCTGCGTGAGCAAACCATAAAGGAATGGGGAGGTCTGGACCAGATTCATCCACATGACACCCATGTTTCCGGCAGAGACTGCATGATGCTACTGCCACCCATCCATGCCCCTCAGTCGCCGCATGCCTTCTGCTGACTCAGACCATCACCAGGTTCGTGTTTGTTACATTGGTATCGTGGAGCTAGGCCGTGACCAGCTTGGTTTCCCGACACACGCTTCCAAACGAGTGCGGGTCCGTCCCGTACAGCTTGAGGCAGCAGAGCGGGCCTCACCCCTCTTGCTTCTTGTGCTGGGCCTGCCCACACAAGCCTCTAAGCTTTGTCCCACGCGAATAGTCCCAAGCGAATAAGCCTACCAGACTTCGTCGGTAGTGCTGGCCCCTTGCGACGTGTCCCTGGGTTGCAACTCCTGTCCCACGCAATTGTCCCACGCGATTATGCCCCCGCGCGTAGAACATGACCAAAGGGAAGTCGGGCAAGTCCCCTTCTCCCTTGCCCTCGGGCATGCCAGGCGCGTCTTACGACGATGCCAAGAGCAAAGGGTCTCCTGCCCGCGAGGAGAAGCACCCCTGGTCCAGCCACACGGCATGCCCCTGACATGGTGAGCACTTTCACAAAATGATCCATGTAACCACGGGAGACGTGGATGGTAGTAAATGCCCTCAAGGGGGACCCTGAAGCTGCAGCTGCAGTGCTTGCATGGGATAAGCAAAGCATCCTTGGGGATACGCTGCAAGCTGCCATTTACCTGTGCCACCTTGATCTCAAACCCTTTCTTGGTGCCATTGTGCTTCTGCAGGAGCACCCAAATGGGCCGTTCGAGAGGATGCAGAACCTGAGGAGATGAAGGTCTTAAATGGGCTCGCAGTGACACAGCTCAACCTGAAGGTTCAGCTCATGAGCACCTATTGAGGCAGCAGTAGAATGAAGAAACGAAGGAGCACAAGGGCATGCTCATCAAGCGGCTGAAGCAGCAGCTCGCGGGAGGCAAGGTCAGTACACGAGTGCCGAACTTGCCTAAACCGCCTGTGTACTCTGGGCATGCCATTGACATGGTTGAGGATCACTGGTTTGTGTTTGAAAACTATCTCATGAGCAATAACATTCCAAAACAGCGTTGAGTCCACCATGTTATGCCTCTGCTCTCCAATAAAGCCTTGGCCGCATGGACATCTGTTGCTGTGCCTGCAAATTCTGCAAACCAGCTGACATGGGACTTGTTCTGCAATACCACGCTTTCCAACTTTGCACACCCTGATAGGCAGCACAAAGCACGTGAGATGCTTCACAAGGTGGCTCAGTCCCCCAGTCAGAGTGTCACTGATTATGTGCGGCAGTTCAATTCTCTTGTCCAAAGGGCAGGCAAACCAGCGCCATCACCTACAGACCTCATTCTCTTTTTCCATTCTAGGTTGGTGCCTGCCTGAAAGGACAAGTGCGCCACCAATCCTAGCACTGGCAAATTTTGGGAGGATCTGAAAGCCTTGCAGGACTAGATAATCAGTATGCACGCTCATGGCGCGGCCAAGCACGCAAACCTAGCTCCTGCCTCTGCACGACATGCTGGTCACTCTACTCAACGTGCGCACACCTCTTGTGTTGCATTTGTCCAGGCGAAGAAGGGCAAGGGCAAGAAGTGGGCTGGCAACGCCAACCCCAATGCCGCTGGCCCCAGCAATTCCTCGAAGGGGGGTGCCAAGATCTCCCTAGAGGAGGCTGACAGGCGCATCGCCCAGACAGAGCGCAACTTGGAGCGCCAGAAGGAGCTGCGCTGCCAGGTAGCAGAGGAGAACAGGCCGCAGCTATACAAGAAAAAATAGCTGCACTGGAAGAGAGATCAGGGGTCCCATGCAGTGATGTTAGTAAACAGGTACCTTTAGCTCCTGACTCGGATTGGCCTCTTCAATGTGGCTCTTGTTGGCCAAGTGTTGAACCTGGCGGGGTTTGTAAAAATTTTGTTCTCTTGCAATCCTGCATTTGTTGCTAATGCACAACTAGATGTATGCAGCTTTCTGTCTAGCAATGTGTCAAAATGCACTGTGTTGCTTGCTGCGCATCCCCCTCAACTTACGCAAGTCCTTGAGCATTATCTTTCATGCAAAGGCACCTCAGATTGTGGCACTGCGGCATGCGTGCTAGTCAACAAGGATCATCAGTCGTTTGCGAGCGAGTGGCTGCCACTCCTGCGCAACATGCAAGAGCTCCCATGTGACCTGCCTGGTTACGCGTTCTGGCATGACTTTCATGAGCATTTACCTGCACAAAAAAAGTAAGCTAAGCGCAATTACCGCAACTAAAAAGCCTTCAATGGTGTTTGCGGGTAAGGCAAATGGGTCACCTGCCACCTTTCTAGTGGAAAGTGGGGCTACGAACTGCTTTGTTGATTCAGCTTACGCTCAAGCGCATGTGTTAGTTCAAACCTTGGCAAATCCCAAAGTCCATTTGGCCGACAGGTCAACTCGAACTGCGTCCATGAAAACAACTGTCCACCTTAAAATACAAGGGCACAAAACATCTATCACTTGCTATGTCCTAGACATGCAGAAACAATTTGATGTAGTGCTTGGTGACACTTGGTTACATCAGACTTCAGCAGTAATGGACTATGTCTTGCACAGTGGTGAGAAAAGGGCATAAGTGCGCCTCACTCCCCTTGCATGAACCCGAACCCACCCACCCCGAACAATCAACCTCAAGTATGCTCTTTAATGCTGTCAGAATGAAACGGTGTTTGAGGCAATGTCTATGATCTTTCCAAGGGCAATTCACCCTCCAATTAGCACTTGCAAGAGAGGAATGGGGGAAAATTGAGCCCTCTTGGCAAGAGTCATCAACTTTCAAAGATGTGAGTAACGCTCTGCGTACAGCTACTACCAAACAAACATCAATTGCTGATCTTAAGATCATGCAAGCTTGCAAAATCAAGAAATGAAGCTTGACAAAGCCTGAGATACAAGAGGGCCTGCAAGCACGGATTCACATCATGCATTCGCTCCCACACATTTGCATGTCAGCTGATCAGACAGCCATGACAACTTACAGTAGAATCGTCGGCGCATTCTCAAGCTGAGCTCTCTCGAGAGTGGAAGCAGAAGATCCCAACTTTTAAGGTAGACAGTGTCAAAGGGAGTTACACAGCGTCAGGATCCACGCAAGATGCGAGAAGGACTTTCTTGGTTTGCTAGCGAGTCACCATGGTGACGGACCTGGTCCTGCCACGCAGGCATTCTCCAGCCAGGAAGCGCGGCAGCTGCCTGCAGGTCCTTCCGGGGCAGCCAAAACTCGTGACACTCACTGCCGGGCACACAAACCTGTGTGTGTGTGTGTGGTGTGCGTTTGTGTGTGTGCGTTCGTGTGTGTGCGTTCGTGTGTGTGTGTGTGTGTGTGTGT
>LFCJ01002186.1_pt1 | contig 14034 bp, 13 predicted proteins | sample 643141 | NCBI WGS metagenome assembly LFCJ01 (sample SAMN03766243, study PRJNA286221) | soda lake metagenome | biome: soda lake; feature: Kulunda steppe; material: water; isolation source: sample B1-Br-g2 brine of Lake Bitter-1 | place: Russia: Kulunda steppe | collected 2010-07 | reverse complement strand
TGCCTATTGCAACCACTGAACAGATACTTTATTGAGAATTCGTGGAGACTCTCCCCACGACTTTTCGCACACGGTATGAGAATTGGATAGAAGGCACGCATCAAATCTATCCTCCGAGATTATGGTTGGTGCGTCAACGAAGGGTACCTCGAGGCGCACTATGCTCAGCGGGCGAGCGCGATGGCACCGCTCCCCGAGGACGACGGTCGCAAGCCTGGTGACCAGCAGGCTTGGACGTCCGAGCAGCGCCACGCCCTTACCCGGCACGTCGACGAGCGGGCACGCGACGCCATCGAGACGTACACGACACTCCCGGGGGATACTGATCCCCACGACAAGCAGCGAGCGCGCTACGAGGCGCTGAAAGCCGCTCGTGACCGAGCTCTGGTGTTCGTCCTCGCGTACACCGCTGTCCGTGTTGGCGAACTGCTTCGGGACCCGAACGACCCGCGCCGGCGCGGAGTCCGGTGGAACGAAATTTCGCTCGACGACGGGAGCATGGACGTCTATCGGAAGAAACAGCAGTGGGATGCCGCGAGCCTCCCTAATCCGGTGATCGCTCCGCTTCAGGACTATCGAACGCTGATGGATCCACCGGCGGAGCGGTGGCCAGTGTTCCCGACGTTCGATCAGCGGACGCTCGCGGTACTCGTGCGGGATGAGCTGGCTGACCGAGGAGAACGCCCGGATACAATCGACGAGTGCCGTAGCGAGTACGCTCGTGACCTCTTGCTGGCGCTCGACGAGGATGTCCGGCCGCCGTCAATCACGACGGATGGTGCACGGTCAATTCTCCAACGCCTTTCAGATGCTGCAGAAATCGAGATTGACCATCCGAAACACGACTATCTTGCACCCCACGGCGGTCGACGTGGGATGGGCGAGGTCCTCGTCCGGGCGTTTGGGTACACCGTTGCAGCCCGATATCTCGATAACTCTGAAGAGATGGTTCGTGAACGGTATTCACATATTGAAGCAGGAGAACTGGGTGATGTCGCTACTAAGGCTCTTGAGGAGGTCGATAGTGTCCCGCATTAGATTCATCGAAATCGGACGAACGCTTTCACCGTATGAATTTCGCAGAGACATTCGATTTTGTCGCTGAGAAATTGGATCTTGAGCGGGACAGATACGTCCGGGGCAGATACACGCGGATCGGGTGAGTCACGGAGATAGTCGAGTAGCTCGAACGTCAGGAGGTACGGGGCCAAGTGATTCGTTCTAAATGGATTTTCGTCGTGAACTGGTCGGGGTGTGTTCCCGTTGTGAACAGCTCGACTCGATACGTTGCTCCGCTCGCTGAAAGGATGGTTGAGTCCGACTCATACATACTAGTTCGTATATTAGAAATATTTTGCCCTAGATTATGCCGAGAATTACATTTGTACGTTTGTAATTCTCATAGCAGAAGCGGACTGAGTCTCGAGGAGCCCCTTTTACGACGATTAGGACCTTGGAACGGGTTCCACGCTCAGAGACGAACGTTGTCCGCAGTCACCGACTTCGAGATCTCTCCCGTCGCCTCACGAACGCGTGTTGCGAGGTCGTCGCGGAGCCGCGATCGGTGAATATGGTACGTCGGTCCGCCCAGACTTATCGCGCCGATTACGGCGTTATCTGGACCCATAATCGTCGAGGCGACCGAGTGGTACCCTGAAACGCACTCCCCATCGTTGATCGCGTATCCGTGGTCCCGAACCCGTTCGAGTTCGGACCGAAACTCCGATCGCCGGCGTTCGTCCCACTCGATAGAGGGTTCGGCTGCGAGAAGTTCGTCGACGCGACTCTCCGGGTACGTCGCAAGGATGGCCTTCCCAGCGGCCGTGTTGTACAGCGGAAACGTCGCGCCGACGCCGAACGTCGATTCGTTGGTGCCGCCGACTGCCTCGTACACGAGAACCAACTGGCCCTGTTCTTCGACCGTGAAATCGACCGCGGCGTCTGTCGTGCTTCCGAGTTCCCTGACGGTCTGCTCGATAACCGAGTAGTGATCCCGACTGTCGACGGCGATCCGTCCGAGGCTCAGGAGTCTGAATCCGAGCATATACTGCTCTCCTTTCTTTCTCAGTAAGCCGTCGTCCCGGAGCGTCTCTAAGTGTTTGTGGACGGTACTTTTTGCTAGGCCAGTCTCCTCGACGAGTTCGCGCAGCGTCGTCCGCTCCGCCGCGGCAACCCGGTCGAGGACCGTCAGCGACATCGACGTTGTCGAGAGCCGAGTGGGATCGGTCATGGGCCGAGTATGAAGTACAATTATAAAATAGTTTTACAGTACGAGCTAAGGGCTTCATTGTCGAAACGGGGGCAGATCCACTCCCCAACTGGGTGTGCTAGTTGATAATCTAAGACGGCAATAATTTCTGCTTGCCATTAGTATAAATCAGTTCAGTATCGAAGAGTGGTTGTATGAGAGATAATGACAGTGAAGGAACGCTGAGACGGGAGTTCTTAACTAGAGCTGGTGCGTTTGGAGCCGTGGCCTCGACGGCTGGACTTGCGGGGTGTATGGGTGGCGGTGACGGCCCTGACGAGCTCATCGTCGGTACGTGGGGTGGGAGCTGGCAGGAACTCAACTCAGAGGCGGTCAGTGAACCGTTCGAGGAGGACACCGGGATCGCCGTCGACTACGTCACCGGGAACGACACGGACCGGTTCAACAGCCTCATCGCCCAGCGAGACGACCCGCCGAGTGATATCTCCCAGCAGGACGGCTCCGGCCTGGTCCGTGGGGAGAACGAGGACCTCTGGCTGGAGCTCGACGACGACCTCGTCCCGACGTACTCCGAGGTGCCGGACCAGTTCAAATCCGACTCGTGGGTCATGCAGATTTTCGCGGCGAGCGCACTCCAGTACAACACGGACACGTTCGACTCCGAACCGGACTCGTGGGGCGTCTACCTCGACTCGGAATACGAGGGTCGCGTTGGACTGTACACCGAGGACCCGACCCATGACCTGCTGGCGTTCGCGCTCCACCAGACCGATGGCGAGGATCCGACAGCGATCGACGAGGCGTTCGAGATGTACGAGGAGATCGTCGCCGAGATGGATCCAGTGTTCATCGGCTCCAGCGACGAATACGGCAACCGCTGGGTGAACGAGGAACTCGACGTGTCTCGCTACTGGTCCGCCCGCGCGGCGACCTGGCGTGGCGACGGCGCGCCGGTCTCGTTCGCTATCCCAGACGCCGGCGCGATGTCGACGAACTTCGGTAACGCGATCCTGGCGAATGCGCCCGAGGAACGCCACGAGGCCGCCGGGGAGTACATCGATTACTCGCTTCGCGAGAGCGCGGCACATCTCGTCGCCGAGCAAATGTACTATACCAACCCGCTGGGGGGCATCGATTACCCAGAGGAGGTCGAGGACGACCTCATCCAGACCGAGGACCTCGAGAACCTGCAGGTTCCGCCGTTCGACTTTATTGCGGAGAACCGGGCGGACTGGCGCCAGCGGATGCAGGAAATTATCGACGACCACAACTGATCATCGAATGTCCGACACTGTCGTCAACTTACGTGGAGTCACGAAACGGTTCGATGATGTCGTCGCGGTGCAGGACGCGAACCTCGAGATCGAACGAGGAGAACTGATCACCCTGCTGGGGCCGAGCGGCTGCGGGAAGACCACGACCTTGCGGATGATGGCCGGGTTCGAGACGCCGAGCGAGGGCGTCATCGAGATCAACGACGAGAACGTCGTCGAGGTGCCACCGTACGAACGCAACATTGGCATGGTGTTCCAGCACTTCGCGCTGTTCCCACACATGACCGTCGCGGACAACATCGCGTTCGGACTGAAGATGAGTGGGGCCGACGGGGACGAAATCGACGACCGGGTCCAGGAAGTGCTCGAGATGGTATCACTGCCAGACGTCGGAGATCGATACCCCGAGAACCTCTCCGGAGGACAACAACAACGGATCGCACTCGCACGGTCGCTGGTCGTCGAGCCGGACGTGCTGTTGCTCGACGAGCCGCTGTCGAGCCTCGACAAGAAGCTCCGCCACGAGATGCGACTGGAGATCATGCGACTCCACCGCGAACTGGACGTCACGATGATCTATGTGACGCACAATCAGGAGGAGGCACTGTCAATGTCCGACCGAATGGCCGTGATGGACGATGGCCACATCCGTCAGGTCGGCTCGCCAGCCAAAGTTTACCAGGAGCCGGCCGACGAGTTTGTCGCCGGCTTCATCGGTACCGCGAACCTTTTCACCGGCACCGTTGATACGGTCGACGACGGCTACGTCATCACTACAGAGTCCGATATCGACATTAGTGCAGGACCCGAGACGTCCATCCACGGCGACGGAATCACGGTGGGCAGCGAGGTGACGGTGCTGCTACGTCCTGAACGACTCCACCTCGGTCACGAGGCCGACGGACACCCGAACTGGTCGAACGGAACGATCCGCGAGATTACGTATCTCGGCTCGATCGCCGAGTACTACATCACGCTCGCGGACGGGACTGACCTCCAGCTGTCGCGGCCGATCCGGGACTCCGTCGACTACGAGCCCGGCGACGAGGTAACGGTCGGCTTCGACGCTGACGCACCGATCGTCCTCGGGGGCAACTAATGGCGACCTCGATGGACGACACGGTAATCGGACGCGTGAAATCTGCAACGAGCCACTACCTCGAGCCGGTTCACGACCGCCTCCTCACGCTGGTTCAGCGACACAAGGACAGCAATCGGGCACCGTTCATCCTGATGAGCCCGTATCTGCTGTTTATGCTCGTCTTCTTTGCTGTTCCGGTTGCGTACATGTTCGCGGTCAGCTTCTTCCACAACATCCCCGCCGGGTCGATGGAAACCGGATTTACAGTCGCGAACTACGTCACCGTGTTCACGACGCCGTTGTACATGAACACGCTATACCTGACAGTGGAGATCAGCCTGATCTCCACGCTGATCACAATTCTGATCAGCTACCCCATCGCCTACTTCATCGTCTTCTCGAACTGGAAGTACGCGGGCCTGCTGATCCTAGCGGCCATCGCGCCGATGCTTGTCGGGAACGTCGTCCGCGCATTCGGCTGGTACGCCCTGCTCGACACCAGCGGACTGGTAAACCAGATCATCACTCCGTTCGGGATCGAGTACACGCTCCTCAACACGAAACCTGGCCTGATCATCGCCATCGCCTCGGTATTGATGCCGTTCGCGATCCTGATCCTGTTGAGCAACCTCTACTCCATCGACCAGGACCTGCTCGAAGCGGGACAGAGCCTCGGAGGGAACCCACTGCAGACGTTCGCGTACGTAACGTTCCCTCTGTCGCTGCCGGGTATCCTCGGCGCGACGTTGATCTCGTTCGTCCTCACGATGGGGACGTTCGCGACCGCCGTGTTCATCGGCATGCCGCAGGTCCCGATGCTGGCGCCGTACATCTACCAGATCGCCGCAGAGGACCTGAATTGGCCGCTGGGCGCAGCGATGTCTTTCGTCCTGCTGGCAGTGTCGCTGGCGATCGTCTACGTGTACAGCCGCGTGATGTCCGTCAGTTCCGACCACAAGGGCGCGCAGTTCGACCTCGTCTCCGACGACGCGGCAGTCGGCCGCGAACGCCGGTTCGTCGGGTCCAGCCTGTTCGCCGCGCTCCCGTTCGACCGCCGAATCGTTCACGGGCTTACGCTCGGAAAGGTACTGCTCATTGTCGGGCTGGTCGGCGCGTTCGTCTTCCTGCTGATCCCCGTCATCTTCGCCATAGTGATCAGCTTCAGTCAGGGCCTGTACGTCATCCCGCCCGAGACGCCCACGTTCGAGTGGTACGTCGACGTCGTTTCCAGCACCCAGTGGATCTCCTCCTTTACCGTGAGTTTCCAGTACTCCATCCTGGCGACGCTCATGGCGCTCGTATTGAGCTTCAGTGCGGCCTACGGTATCGGTCGCTACGAGTTCCCGATGAAACAGGCAATCAACTCCGCGACGTTCCTGCCGCTAATCATCCCGCAGATCATTCTCGGGATTGCGCTGTTGATCTTCCTCAACCAATTCGGACTAGTAGGGAACATTCTCGGGCTGTCTGTCGGGCTCGCCGTGTATGCGACACCGTTCGCGGCCCAGTCACTGCTCATCGCGATGAACAACTTCGATCGCGAACTCGAGGAGGCAGCGGAGATTCTCGGTGCCGACGAAATACAGACGTTCTTCAAGGTGACTGTGCCGTGTCTGCTTCCAGGGATCGTCTCCGCGGCTATTCTCGCATTCATTATCAGCTTTGCCAACCTACAGATCGCGGTGTTCCTTCAGGGGCCCGGAATGGTACCGGTTCCCGTCCGTATCTTCGGGCAGATGCAATTTGGGGCAACCCCCGTTATCGCCGCCGTCGCGACGGTAAACATCGCGATCACGTTGTTCGCGATCGCTGTCGTAGAACGGCTGTTCGGAACAGCCGAGGCGCTCGGCTACGCGTAGCCGGCGAATCATCGGCTTTGTTGCGTTTTTAATACGACACTGACGGCAGTTCGTCCGCTCACCGTTAGTCGTTTGGCGAAAGATCTAGAACAGAAGAAGCCGAAGCTCAGACGCCGCCGACGAGTTTACCGTCTGCCACGACCGCGGTCGGGTTTCCGGTGATCGCGACGTCGTCGGTTGGATCGTCGTCGAAACAGACGAGATCGGCTGGCGTGTCGACCTCGACGACGCCTAGTTCCGGCCGATCGAGCTCCGTCGCACCGGCTAGCGTCGCGGCCGACATCGCCGCCTCGTCGCTCATTCCCTCGGCAACCATTCGCTCGAGTTCGAGGTGGAGTCCGGCGTGTGGGACGCCCGGCGACCCCGCGTCGCTGCCAGCGAGAATCCGACAGCCGCAGTCGAGCGCCCGTCGGAAAGCAGCCGCGTGTTGTTCGTATACCTCGTTCGCGTTCCGCCGGGCGTACTCCGGGATCCCGTTGCCTCCCTCCGCTATACGGCCGTAGACGAACAGCGTTGCGTCGTACGCGAGGTTCTCGGTTACTAGCCGTTCGATCGACGCCTCGTCCATGAGATTTCCGTGTTCGATCGTGTTGACGCCGGCCTCGATCGCGTTTTCAATCCCCTCGCGGCCGACTGCGTGGGCGGCGACGTCGAGGTCGAACCGCTGGGCCTCGTCAACGATCGCCTCCAGTTCCGCCAGGGACAGCTCCGAGGCGCCGGGCGCCTCGCCGACTGCCTGCCCGTAGACACCGCCAGTCGCGCTTGTCTTTATCAGGTCTGCACCGGCGCTCCGGAGCTGTCTGACCGCGGCCCGACAGGCCTCGGGACCGTCGCTTTCGAGCCCCCAGAACGGGTCGTGGCCGCCGGAGATAATCACCGTCCGGCCGCTGGCGTACGTTCGCGGGCCCTCGACCCAGTCGTCCCGGACGGCGTGTGCGACCGAGATCGCGATGTCGGCGACACTCCCTACGTCGCGGACGGTCGTCACGCCGCCGCGGATCTGCTTGCGCGCGTTGTGAACTGCCCGTAGCGTCGTCTCCTGTTTGGATTCGGCCCGAAGCGTGGCGACGGGATCGCCGGAGCCGTCCCACACGAGGTGTATGTGCATGTCGATCAATCCCGGCGTGACGAAACCCACGTCGACCTCGCGGTCGGCCGTTCCGGGTCGCTCCGGACAGATCGCCGCGATCGACCCGTCAGAGATGGCGACCCAGTGGTCCGAACGTAGGCCGTTTCGGGCGTCCCAGACATCGCCGTTGACGGTCAGGTCGTAGTCGGTCGACGCCATCAGTCCACCCGGAGGACGCCGGCATCTGTGTTCGTGATCCGTTCGGCACCGTCATCGGTGATTATCAGGGTGTCCGAGTGCCGGAGGGCGTTACCTTTCTCGTGGAAGTAGAGTCCAGGCTCGATACTGATCACCATTCCAGGTTCGAGTTCGCCGTCCTTCTGGACGTTCAGTGCCGGCTCCTCGTGGATCGTGATGCCCTCTCCGTGTCCGGTACGGTGCTGGACGTACTCGCCGAAGCCTGCCTCCTCGATGCGGCCGAACGTCCACGCGTCGATCTCCGCGACGCTCTCCCCGGGTCCGACGCGCTCGATCGTCTCCTCACGGATCGTTGAGAGCTCTTCCATGCCAGCCTCAACCTCCTCATCGACGTCCCCGACAAGGAACGTGCGCTCCTCCTCACAAATGTACCCCTGGATCGACGGGAGCGAGATCCCGACGACGCTGTCACCCACAGCGATCTGCCGTGACGACGAGAGGCTGTGCGGCTCCAGCGCGCGCCGTCCTGAGAGCACGCTCGCGAAGCCGTACTGGCCGAGCTCATTCGCGGTGCCAATGTCGAACTCGGAGTGTTCGTCGAGATAGGTATCGTAGTACGCGTTCTGGACGGCTGCGACCGACTCGACCTCCGGAGTCCCCGAGCGGACCGTCTCGAACATCGCCTCGACGCCCGCGGTTGCGAGGTCCTGTGCGCGTCGTATCTTGTCGAGCTCCCAGTCGGTCTTCACGACCCGCAACGATAGGAACTCCTCGCTGGCATCGACGAGTTTGGCATCGATCCGGGTGGCGAGCGCGTCCACCCAGCCGGGCTGTGCCTGCGCGGCGTCGTAGCCAAGAGTCGTCGCCGACTCCGGTACGGCGGCCGCCAGTACGTCGAAGGGGTCGTCGCTATCCTCGTAGACAAAAATTTCGTCAGTCCAGGCGGTCCGGTCGGCCTTCTGCTGTTCCAGCCGCGGGCCGACGAAGGCGCTCTCCGCCCCCGTGACGACGCCGATAACTGGCCGAGAGTACATCCCGGCGTAACAGCCGGTGAGGTAGTAGGAGTTGGCGGGGGAGAACGCGACCAGCCCGTCGAGATTCGTCTCCGAGAGGTGACCGCGGATCCGGTCAAGTCGGTCGTTGTCGACGAACCGAGTCTTGGGAGTGGGAGTAAACGCCCGCATATCAGATCTCCACCGTTAGCGAGTCGATGTCGCGCTCGTAGTAGGTCAACTGTTCGGTGCCGTTCTCTGTAACTAGGATCGTGTCGGAGTGGCGGAAGCCGCCGATACCGGGGATGTAAAAACCTGGCTCGACTGTGTAGAGCTCCCCCGCGCGGATCTCGCCGTCGTAGCCGACGTCGAGGAAGGGACGCTCGTGGCCCTCCAGCCCGATGTTGTGTCCGATGTGGTGCTGGACATAGTCGGCAACACCCTGCTCCTCGAAGTAGTCGAGCACGGCCTCCTCGACCGCGGCGTACTCGACGCCGGGCTCGATCAGGTCGATGGCAATGTCCTGTCCCTCCGTCATGATTGCGAAGTAGTCGCGCTGCTCCTGTGAGGGCTCGCCAACGAACATCGTCCGTTCGAGCTCAGTAGTGTAGCTGCCCACGGTCGGCTTCACGATGGTGACGATGTTGTCGCCCTCCTCGATTCGAGTTGTCTGGTTGACGCTGTGGGGTCGTTCCGTCACATCGCCCGTGGTGAACTTACAGCCCATCGGCGCCGTCCAGTCGGTCATCTCGAAGCGTTCGCCGAGCGTATCGAGCATCACCTTCGTCCCCTCGGCCTCAACCTCGGCGCTGATCGTCACGGGGCGGCGACCCGGCTCGATCTTCTCCTGCAGAAGACGGTGACCGTAGTTGGCCCAGACGCTGGCCTCCCGGATCAGGTCAATCTCTACCTCGCTTTTCAGTTCGCGCATGTCAGTGACGTACTCCTCGACGCCGACCTCGCCCGGGATCAGCTCCGACAGCGTCGGACCTGTGTAGCCGTTGCGTGCGGGGCTGCCGTCGGCATCGACGGCAACACTATCGTCTGCGATCCCGAGTCGGTCACACATCGCGGCAATCTCCTCCATCGGCTCGCTCCGGGGATACTCGAAGTACGCCGTCACGCGATCGAAGGGGAACGATTCACGTTCGGCGTGCTCTTTTTCGAGCCGTGGGACAACTGCCTCGATCGCGTCTTCGGTGATCCCGACCGCACAGGGTCTCTCCGTGGGGAGGTGGTACATCCCCGTCATATACTCGATGTTCAATGCGCCGAACAGTAGGGCCCCGTCGTGGCCGTCCATAGCGGCTCGAGTCAGTAGTTCCGCGCGTCGCTCCGCGTGTTCCGCCTGACTGATCGTCAACTCGGCCATGCTAATTTGTCACATTCCAGTCGCGTAATACTCCCCGGTCGAGGCCTCTTTTGCCGGATCCGTGGGAGTCGTTGGTCCCGGCCAAATAGGCCCCTTCCGCGGGATTTATGCATGTCGTCTAATGACACCCATCATGGGAAGTAATAGCAATATAGATCGAGCGAGCCGACTGTTCGAGCAGGTTCCATCGGAGGTCGACAGCGTCGCTCTCTCGCCGGGCGAGACGCTCCGATACTTCACCGGGTTGAATATGCACAAAAGCGAGCGGCCGACGCTGGTCGTCCTCTCCCGGGACGATGACCCCGCCGTCCTACTCCCGCGGCTCGAACGCGAGCGCGTCGAGGAATCGTTGCCTGATGCTGACTTCTTCACCTACGGGGACGCAACCGATCCCGTGGCTGCCGGGCGTGAGGCGTTCGAAGAGTTATCGGCCTCCCGCGAACTCGGCAGCCCGATCGGTGCTGAGTTCCGGTCGACCCGTCTACTCGAGAAGGAAGTATTCGCACCTGGCGACACCGAGGTCGTCGACGTCGAGAACGCCGTCTCGACGGTACGGGCCCGAAAGGACGCCGGCGAGATTGAGAGGATGCAGACGGCGGCCGAGATCATCGAGTCGATCCTCGCGGACGTGTACAACGAGATTGAGCCCGGAATGACGGAGTTGGACGTCGAGCGGGAGATCCGCAAAGGCGTGATCGACAGCAAGGCCGATGAGCTCGGAGTCGTCGTCGTCACGGCCGGAGACCACACGGCCCACGCTCACACGAACACGAGCGACCGCGTGATCGGCGAGGACGAGCCGGTGATGATCGACGCCGGCGTCGTGTACGAGGGCTACTACTCCGATCTCACGCGGACCCTGGCTGTCGGTGATCCCGACGTGGAGTTCGAGGAGATCTACGAGGTAGTGAAGTCGGCGGCGGCGGCCGCCCGTGAGGCGATCGCCCCGGGCGTCGAGATGCAGGCGATCGACCGCGCGGCTCGTGACTTGATCGAGGAGGCGGGCTACGGCGACTACTTCCCGCACCGCGTCGGCCACGGGCTCGGATTGGAGGGACACGAGCCGCCGTACCTCGTCGAGGGCAACGACGTCGAGCTCGAAGTCGGCCACGCCGTCACCGTCGAGCCCGGCGTCTACGTACCCGGACTGGGCGGCGTCCGGATCGAAGACGACATCATCGTGGGGGAGGATGGACCCGATGTTCTCACGACCAGCAGCCGCGAACTTCGACGGATCTGAGTATGGCGGGGAACACATCGGTTTACCTGGCAGTCAGTGCCGACTCGAGATCGCCGTGATCCCACCGATCGCCAACCGCTTCGTGGCGGGCGAGTCGATTGATTCGGCGCTCGACCACGCCACGGGGACGAACGACGACGGCGTGCGGGTGATACTCAACCTGCTCGGGGAGCACTACGACGACCCGGCGCCCGCGAAGGCGGACGCCGAGGCGTACATCGAACTGCTCGACGCAATCGGTCGTCGCGACCTCGATGCGTGTATCTCGGTGAAGCCGTCACAGATTGGGATCGATATCTCAGCTGACCTGTTTGCGGACAACCTCGAGCGGATCGTCGAGCACGCCCACACGAACGACGTGTTCGCCTGGTGTGACATGGAGGATGCCGACACGACCGACGACACGCTCGACGCCTTCCGCGAGTGCGCGGAGCAGTACCCCTGGTCGGTTGGCCAGTGCGTGCAGTCGAACCTGAAGCGGACGAGCGACGATCTCGCGGAGCTCGTCGACGTGCCCGGGAAGATCCGTCTGGTGAAAGGCGCCTACGACGAGCGGGGGGCGATCGCGTACAAGGATAAGGCTCGGGTCGACGAGGCGTACCGTGCCGGTCTGGAGTTCCTGTTCGCCGAGCGCGACCGCGGCGTCGCCGTCGGGAGCCACGATCCCGAGATGATCTCGCTGGCCCGGGAGCTGAGTCGTGACCACAGCACCGATTACGAGGTCCAGATGCTGATGGGTGTTCGCGAGGATGCCCAGCGCGGGCTGGCCACCGAGGGCGTCGACGTGTGGCAGTACGCCCCCTACGGCGACAAGTGGCTATCGTACTTCTACCGCCGGCTCCGCGAACGCAAGGAAAACGCGCTGTTCGCCGCCCGCGCAGTGTTGAGTGGATAAACAAGCACCTACTCGCGGCCGAGGGACCGAGCAATCGAGGATCACCGAGCGCTCGAGCAGTCTATTTCAACCACTTTCCGACCGTGGATCCGCACCCGTGCTCACAAGATAGATCCCTATAGCCATTACAACAGCGCCCGCGCCGAACCCGGGACCGAGTGACTCGCCGAGCAGGGCCGCGCCGAGCAGTGCGGCGACCGCCGGCTGTGCGAAGAAGTACACTGCAACGGTGCCAGCATCGACGTATTCGACGCCCTTGTACCAGAGGTACCACGCGAGTGCGGTGCTGGCGACACCGAGGTACAGTATCGCGCCCACGACGCCCGGTGTCACGGGGATTGTCGACAGCGGGAACTCCCGCAAGTACAGTTCGACCGGGACCAACGGCAACAGTAGCGGGACCGACAACACGGTGGAGTATGTCGCTGTCTCAAGCGCGGAGTACCGTCGGATCAGCGGCTTCCCCCAGACGGTGTACACTGCCCATCCTAGGCTGGCGATCACGAGCAAGCCGATGCCGGCTGCGCTCCCGGCCCCAGTCGCGTCAAGGTCGTAGCGGGCCGCGAGCACCACCACCGTCCCTGCGAACGCGAGCGTCATCCCCACAAGTTTCCGCCATGTCACTGCCTCTCCCAGCACGGCGGCGCCGAGTGCTAGGGTAAACACTGGTGTTAGCACGGTAATCAATCCGCCCTCGCTTGCGGTGGTTAGGTCGGTCCCGACGAACTGGGTAACGAGCGTCAGCGCCACCCAGACGGCCAGCACGCCGAACCCGTGCCAGTCCGCCCGCGTGAACGATCGTGAGGGGTACACCAGCCGAACCACAGTCAATAGCACCGCTGCACCTACGAGAACCCGGAAGAACGCCAGCGTCACCGGCGGGATCGCGTCGAATCCCCACTTGCTGACGACGTACATCCCGCCCCAGAGCGCGGCCGCCAATAGGGGAGCGAGAGCGAAAACGCCACACTGGACTCTGGTTTCGACATCCGGTACCGACTAACGTCTGTTCCTCGTATCCAATAGCGCTTCCGCTATCAGCGAACCCCGACCACTGACAAATATTGCCATGGCTTGATCGCTAGCCGGAAAGTCGAGAAACTCCCGTCGCTGCAGTTGTGGGTAATCCATGCAATCTAACCTCTTCGATAGAGCCTAAAATACAGGGTCAGAACGTATCTAACAATTTAGTATGTTTTGGCAGGGTATCATTTACCTTCGGCCGTATTTAGACGCAGTGCAGATCGTCCTTTACGGCGTTATCCAAATAGCGAAGTTGGGTTAAGAAGCACTCATGGACTATACTACAATGACCAACACAAACTAGAGCACTCCTTCCGAGGGGCATGGCCAGAGTATCGCTCTCGAACCAGATTTCGACGAGTATGGACTGAATGAACAAAATGACTCGGCGGTAATCATAGGTAGTGTTCAGATAAGCTGATTCCATGCGAAAGCGAACGATCTGAGCCACTCGTCAGCAGTTTCTGCTTCGGCGTTGCTGAAACAGTTTGAGAAACAGACAGTTCGTCTTTTTACCTCTCGAAAGACACGTTCGACGCTATTCCGATTTCCATGTCGTTCATATCTGAAATCGAGGCTGTGTTTGCGACAAGCTCGTTGAAGTGGAACCGCACCATCAACGAGAAAGGTCGCATTGTCCACATCGTGTTTTTCGCGGAGTTCCGCGAAAAACTGATCTGCGATCACGTTCGTTCTTGTCGGCTCAAGCTTTGTATGTAGCAAATCGTTTGAGTCAGGATCGACGGCGGCGTACAGCCAATATTGTTCATCGTCAAGTTGAATCACAGTCTCATCGACCGCAACGTGATTCGGACTTCGACC
>LFCJ01002185.1_pt1 | contig 14039 bp, 14 predicted proteins | sample 643141 | NCBI WGS metagenome assembly LFCJ01 (sample SAMN03766243, study PRJNA286221) | soda lake metagenome | biome: soda lake; feature: Kulunda steppe; material: water; isolation source: sample B1-Br-g2 brine of Lake Bitter-1 | place: Russia: Kulunda steppe | collected 2010-07 | reverse complement strand
CTCCACCCGCCGCTCGTTCGCATCGCCAGGAACTCAGCAATGCCGCAAAAATGGTATAAACGCGAAACTTAATTGCCCCCGCCCCGTCAGTACACCGCGGGGTTTTCCTGGCGCCGTACGCCAGCACTCAGCAACTCAGCAACTCAGCTCAGTGGGTGTCAGGGCCATCGTACGGTGTTTGCCGGCAAAAATAGGCTCAGTCAAGCCATACAGGTGTAACTTCAATATCTGTAAAAATGATGTTTCCTCCTAATTCACGTTTGTCTGGCTCAGAAAAGTACACACACCGTGGGAACTTGTGGGTGGAAACAGATGAGAATCTTGGGGTGAGTGCGGTAAAAAAAGACATGCTGCTCATCTTGGATACCTTCAGCATTGCACAGGTCACAGGTAGGGGAGGTGTGGTCGTTCCAGGTCTCTGTTTCCATCTCTAAGGGTGTGTACACAAAGTCTGAAATGTGCCACGCTACAAATAACCTCAAGAGACATGTGCTTGGGAAGGATACATAGCAAATGCGTGGCAGAGCCCTCTTTGTAGGAGGGGCGCACCTGTCATGCCAGTTTAGTGCATTGCCAGATTTGTGCTGCATCGTGACTGGACTCCGGGAGGTTATTTGAGTCAATTGGTGGCGTATTCGATCCAGTCGGTAGTTCAGCTAAAACTGTATTTTAGAATGTAGAAGAGGAACTCACAATTACTCCTTGTTTGCTTCTAGTGACCTTGTAAGATGTACCCCTAGCCTGGGGGAATAGAACCCCCCAGCCCTTGGGGGGCAACAGGCTGTGGCAGTGCCATCCAGTCCAGTCCAGTCCACCCTTTCAGTGTGAGTACATCTGACAGCCGCTGCATGCAGCGCTGACCTTGCCTGTCCGCAGGCTGAGCAGAGCAGAGAGATAACTTGTAGGGAAGGACAAGGGTATCAGGGACTACGCAGTCTCGTAGCGGGCAACCTGTTGTCTGTCTGCAGCCAGTCCACACACCACTTTTGCTGAAATACGGCTTCCGGCTGAACTGATATGGCCATGCCGCGAGTCTGGTTTGGATGCAGCAATCTCTCAGCGTGACACAGAGTATTACCTATCAGAAAAAAAGGGCCCAATGTTCCAATTGCCTGTCCCTAAGGCCCACCACAGAATGACTGAGATATATGGGCTCACACTCCAGCAGCCGTTCTTCAAACAAGTAAAATTGCGTCAAACCATTATGAAAAACAGACTGTGGGGTGACCAGCAATTATCACACCCTGAACTCAGTTGCATGTCTTATGAAACCTTTCTAGCAGTGGAGCTACTGCTTTGAGTCAAAGAATTGTACAGCCGTATTGCTGCACGGAACCACTTAGGCTGTAAAGGCTTCAGACCACACCCGCTCATGACGCACCATGAAGGAGTCAAGAGACTACTGATGTAAACAGACACAAAGGCAAGAATAACAAAGATGTCTTGATCAGAGAGTTTGACCTGCCCAAGAAGTCTGAGAACCATTCAACGATGTGACCATTAATGTCAACCACAGGCATCCATATGGCTAGAAACCCAAAGCTGCCCTTTTCCCTTGCAGATTCTGCTCTCTGCTCATGACATTTATAGTTCCTAGAGGTAAGGCTGCATAAACCGGGTGTCAAGTTCTTTAACGAACTGTCAGCATCGCAATTGCCCTCAGCCTCTGCCGCATCATTTATGATATACCCTTTAAATGCCCTCCAGAGCCGCAAAGCCACATGGTAAGGTTGTAGCTTATTAGTTGTGTAGCTGTACCAGCTGAATGAGCTCATAATAACCTCAAGATCAGCTGAGAAAAATAAACACAATCACAAGAAGAGACACATTATAGCAGTTGAAGACAAGTTGCACCGATCGGAAGCTCTAGTAAGTACTATGACGCTCATGGACTGCATCACTGAAAGTCACTTGTTAAGTACCTTTAAAGCTGCTGATCACTTTTTTGCCTTACGACGCATGCTGTTTAACCTTGCTTGTGCCTCGGCCCCCTTTCAAACAGCTTCAGCTGGGCTCCACGCCCAATGAACGTATATGCCTTAATTTTGTCTTACACATCATTTCTAAACTGATCCATTTGCTTTACAGATATGCCTTGCTTTGCAGATTTACCAGTGTGCCACTTTCTTCCCATGAGTCTAAGCTCGCAGGTGCAATTCACGCATCATTCCTGCATTGAAACCCACAAACACACACTAGCAATTCACGAGGAAGATGAGAGGCACATGGTTGCAAGGCGAGTGCCTGGATCTCGCGCCTAAGTCAATAGTTCTTATCTGGTGTAGTGTCCCTGCAACAGTCCAAAAAGTCAACCGAGCATAAACTTGACGCAGCATGCCTAATTTCATAAAAGGATCATAGATGGTCTCCTGCAAGCAACAAGGAGAGATGTATGAGCCCTGCTTTCGAAGCTGTCCCCAAAACATCCTACGCACACATACATGCTGAATGTGCATTGAAATGCTTTCCTAAAAATTTCATACGGATGCACACATGCTTAGAATGTGCAGTTAAATGCTCACGGACAAACTCAAGAGTTGCGTTAGTATACACACAACACGCATTTTTGGGGATTAAACATGTCTCAATCGTGAATCTCTCTATCCAAACTAATATGCAAATAAATTTAAAACTGGGTATGGCCGACTTGATGCTTTCGCCCCACTAATCCTTAATCCTAATATAAAATGTACAGTGAGCCGCCTTGGGTGTTTAAAGGAAGGGCGTTGTACCAGTTGCAGCTGGTGAAATCAGAGGAGGTCAGGCACTCAGGGGATACTGTGGTGGGAGGCTCTATCCCATGAAGTTTTGTTCACCAAGTATCCATCTGCTGCTATACAGGCAAAAAAACGCATTCCAGAGGGCTTCAAGCTTGTGGAAGCATTCGGGTGAGTCCAACCATCTACAAATATCAAGCAGACGAGAGGAGCACCCTCGCTTGCAGCAGAACCTCAGCTTTCCCACCTCCACTTTGCCTGCTGCAGGTACACACTGGGGGGCTTTTACCTGGCACGGTATGACGACAGTCCAGCGGGCAGCTTTGATGAGGTTGGTTTGTGGTGTGCATTCCCCAAGATTCTTCTGACAACACAATGATGCCTGGATGCACTGATCTACAGCAGTGCATTTAAAACTATAGAATTTCCAATGGCAAAGTCAACACCACATCCACCCAAACTGAGTTGCGGCGTATCCCTTACTTGCGCGCAGCTGGTTGCACTCACCGGGTTGGTGTGGAACCCTCCCACATCCTGCGCGTGGGCAGCACGCGTGTACGTGAACAGCAAGTGAGTTAATCTTTAACCAAAATCAGATGTCCTAATTCTCTTTGTATGATGTCAGGAAACATCTGGCTCTGGCAAAACCTTTGCCAATAATTGAATGGTGTGAGGATAGCCTTTACTCATAGCTTTTACTAGGGTTCATTTTGCAAGCCCACACTTGTTTCTAATCTCGGTCAGCATGTAGTTAGGTTAATGTAAAGCCTCGATGGAGAAATTACTTGGTATTTGGCTTGCACGCTGAAACACACATCGTCCTCTATTCCTTACTGTTTACGTGTGTATACATGTTCATCCATCCACCGGCACAACTTTAGTGATTCTAGCCTGTGTACATGTTCATTTAACAAATACCACTAAAATATGTGTATTATAAAGCGTTCTCATTAAATCCGCTCTAAGGCTGCCCGTCACCCACACAAGTGCTCTAACAGAGAAATGAGAAGACCCGTATGCGCCAGCCAGGGCTGTCCCCCATGGTTTGTGTCCTAAAATTTGGAATAATTTTTATGGTCACTTGAGAGCAAATTTAATCGGTTGCCAAAGCATCTCCCATCCTGAATTGATGACCCAAAACCTTTCTTTAATAGACACCCTGGATTTTTCATTCTCTCCCTATCCCTCTCTTCCCTCCAGGGACGCCCGTGACCATGGCCTGCAATCAGTTGGGCTACCATCTCGTCTGGCAGACTTCCGGGAAGTCCCAGCCAGCGAGGATGACAAGAAGGTGAGTTTTGCTGTGTTGGTTTGCGTTCTGTTCTCATGGGTGCTTCCTTTGCAAGCAGGTGCGCCTCATTTCTGCTGATTGCTTGCTTCACTGGCGTGTGATTACCTAGCTGCTGAGCGCCCTTATCACTGTTTGATATCGCAACACGCCAAACAAACATGTGTTGGAAGGTTGCCATGGAGCCATACGTGGTGGCGCAGTGATGCTGCTTGCAGATTCGGTTCAAAGAGAGGAGGCGAAGGCACGGCCTTGGCCTGGCTAACTGGTGGCGCCAAGGAAAAGGCAAGGCCTACTGTATATTTCATGTGCAGCTGGTGGGCAGCTTGTGAGCTATTGCGAATTAAGAAATGATAAAAAAAGTGATATCAAGCCATATAAATATCATCCCTCGTTATCAAACCTGCCAGGATCCTTTATGCTAAGTCTTTCTTTCTTTTAGCAAGCCACCTGTATAGATCCCCGAATTGGAACCTCCAAGCTGCGCAGCTTTGGGTGAAGTTGAGATAATGTGTCAATCAAGATGGAAATTTGCAGTGCAAGAGGCTAGACCATCAGGCATTCTCCAATGAAGGGCTGCCCGTGACTGCATACCTCTCTCCGTACTTACCTATTGTCTCACCTCATCTGTGTCTGTCTTGCGCAGGATGTGCACCAAGTCTTGACCAAACTGCAGATGCAGATGGGAGTTACCTTCAAGGCTTTCCTGATGTGCAGGTGTGCGCTTGCCTTGGAGTGTGTGACAGGATGCGGTGTTTGAGGTGATATCAACTCTTTTGTCTGCCTGAAATCAAGATAGCACACAGAAAAATCAGCGGGCGACTTGCTCCTATTCCTTTCGTTGATCTCTAAGGTTACATGGCCAACATGCCGCTGCTTGAGGGTGTTAGTCAAGCCAGGCTTCCTCAAACCTTGCAGCATGGGTCCTTCAACACGGCTTCCTCGAACTTTGCAGCATGGGTCCTTTCAACACGGCTTCCTCAAACCTTTCTCATACCTTGCACCATGTGTCCTTTAACACGGCTTTCTGACTTGCTGGCAGGTGTGGAACATGGAGCGCGCCCGCGGGCGTGGTCTTAAAGGCAAACCTGTGTGTACTTTCACCTCCCTGCCCCATGCCTTGCCTGCGGGAGGAGGTGGGCTTGGACCACGCATCCGGATGTTTTTGCCCAGGTGCGGGTATGGAAATTCACATTGCCATCGCAGGTGTGGAGTGAGAGTCGACCTTTTCTCAGCCCCGTATATTGCATGACATTATGTGGTCGCGCCGTGTTACGCTGTGTGGTCTAGCTAGCATGGTTTGCTCAGGTGTCCATCATGAAACTGACAGCCGGCCCACACCATAGATCCCACAAATACCCAAAAGCACCCCACACCCAAATTCCTGGTTGGAGAGGCCTGGCTTGCACAGCAAGTTGCAGCTAGAGTGCGCTTCACTGGCTCGTGTGTGCCATGCCTGCAAATTGCAGCTTCTCTGGTGGCACCATGGAGCATCCAGGGCTGCTGAAGTACTCTTGTGATCTGCGCACCAATGTGCGGCTGCTGCCGCCTGCACGGGTCCTGCTCCCACTGTGTGAGGTCAGCGGGGCCAGCGGGAGCGAGAGCACTGGGGGGGTTGGCGGAAGGGAGCACCGAGGCGGCAGGGTGCAGCAGCAGGCCAGCAGCGCGCGCTACGCACCTGAGGAGGGGGGGGAGCTGATGCATGCAGTGCTGGGCGGGAAGCCGCTCCTCACCATGGCATTTGACAACATGGAGGTGTGGCACCAAAAATGCTTGGCGTGCCTTGCCACAAACACTGTGCTGTAATGTGCCTTGAGTGTCGAGTTGCCGTGGGCTGTTATGGCATGCCTGTCCAGGCGGGTGCTAGACCGTGTGCCCATGTGTTGCGCCTCTGCCTGGTGTGCTTTTCATATCAGGTGGTCCTGACTATTAGAGTGCTCTTGCATGCGTGAGCAATATTTTACCTGTGTGTAAGGTATCAGCACGCAGACCGGTGAAAGGGGATGGAGCATGGAATCTGGCCCATTTGCTTAGCACAAAGTGTGCATTGACTTGGATCAGCCACAGCATCTGGGCAGGGCAATGTGCACATGCTGTTCTGTGCTGGACATGAGCCGTGGCACCTGCCTGGTCCACATATACATGGTACAATTAAATGAAGCAACTTTCAAGTACGTATACACGCGTCTGCGCACATGCACACACGTGCACGCACATATGCACGCCAAGCTTGTGACTTCTGGGTCATCTTGTACATTTCTCTTGACCCCCGCAGATGCATGTGGAGGCACCGTTGAGATTAGAGCTACCTGATGCAGACCTCAAGTCTGCACTTTCCTCATGTGCTGGATCTGGCAAAAATGGAAGGTAACACGCTTTTTAAGCAACGCTAGTGATGTTAGCTCCCTGGATTGTCTGTCGTCATTTAGTTTGGTGCTCCCCATTTAGTCCTTTGTTCAATGGACCAATTTGATTCAATAAGGAGGCTGTGCAATGCCTCGTTTGTCAGTATTGGGCACTCTCATTCTTGAAATGCACTGCGAACTGATTCTTGGAATGCAATGCGTGAAGTTTGTTTTGTATGTCTCCTTCTTTGCCGTCACAAAACTCCAAGCGCGATTAAGAGTAGCGTTTTTGTGACTTGGATGGTTGCTCATACAAGCAGCGCTCAAGGGTTAGTCATATGTGCAAGCAATCTTTGCCAGGTAGCTTTGAATCAGAGTGCTCTAGAGAGGGTCAAAACAGTAGTGAGCATGGCACTTGGACAAAACCTAAACGGCATTGACACAAATTGAAGTAGTGCGGAAGGGGAAAATCTGCTTTTTTGTTCCTATTTGTAACAATTCAGGTGTTAATCGGCTGCCTGATTGGTAGGCTATTATTTGGTAACCGGACATAGTTGGTTGAAAGCAATCCATGATGGCTGGGATGAAATTGCTGGATCTGAAGTGTTGTTGATTAAAAAAATTGAAGGCTGCCGCAACTTATAGCAGCTCATAAAAAAATAGGCAAACCAATAATGATGAGCCACAGTTTGTTGTTGCATTTCCTGGGGGTTTGTATCGGCAATGTCCCTGCACACTTTCCTGAACAGCCAACCAGGTACTACCGTTCCTCAATGCAGGCTACAAGGGTCCTCCTTGCTACTAGCTGTCATGCCAGAGCGGTGGCATTGAGCACTTAATATTTTCGCACGCACATGCATGCATACGTTTTTTTGTCAATCGGTTTGTGTGTTGTTTGGGATAAGAATGGCTTAAAAAAGACTGGAAGCATCCCACTCATCAAGGATCACTCACAAGTTAAAGTTCAACTGCCAACCAGGCTGATGGGTACTTGGCTGTTCATATGTATGTGCCCAAAAGATACAGACAAGTGTAATGTGTTGCTATAAATTTTGAATGGTATAGTCCGTTTGCCGCTGAGGAAATCAAAGACAGAGTGCACTATCACGTGATACAAAAAGGCACGAAAAATGAAAGGAGTCCCCACAGAAAAAAGACAGAAAAAGGTGTAAGCATAAAAAAACACTCCATCAATCAAGGAATGGGGAAACAGAAAAGAAGAAGTCACGCGGAACAGGAGGATAACTAGCAGTGCCCCGTCTGGCCTTGATGATGAGGATGGGTGTCATACGTTTTCTCAAGAGGAGTTATCAAGCATATGGGACCGAGAGAGCGTTGAGCATATGCTACATGCATGTAGCAAGCTTGGTAGCTTTCTGCCCATAGAAATCAGGCATTTCCTTTTGAGGAGCCACGCAACCTCATTGAGCTTTGGCAGGAAAAAGACATGTGCCACATTCTCCAGCATTACACGCAATATTGCAGGCGTCGCAACATTCATGCCTATTTCCACCTCTGCCAAACAGAGGATGCCACTGCCAGAAGTGCACACAAAAGGAACCTGCTCATATTCCTCTTAACGTTCTAATGAAACTCAAGCTAAGGACCGCTGACAAAGTAGAGAAATAGGTATGAAAGAAAGCATATGTAAACACCTTAAAAACACGATGTTTGCGGTTAAGAAAAATATCATAAATTCCAACGACTGGAAAATTCAATTACTAGGCAAAGATCGCATGTAGGACAAAGATTTTTTTCAGGTTGTAGATGTTCTATGGTAAATGAAGTATAATCATATGCTTTAGGTAGTGTTTCTAGGCATGCAGGGGAGGAGCAGCTGGAGGGGCACCATCAGCAGCCTTAAACAGGTGTGCTCAGTTACTGGCAGCAAGCTGAGCTCTTGCTCTGGGCTGTATGATCACACACTCGCACAGGCACACCTGTGGATACACGCTCTCAGGATGCCGATGGCTTGGACTCTGATGCTTTGAGCGCTGCTATTACTCGGCTTGGGGCTGGGCAGGCATTTTCAGATGCTCGCAGAGATGAGGTGCGTGCGCTAAGAGCAAGTGAAGTAAATTAATGCTATCTTCTTGAAGCTTGAGCAAGTTTTGTGTGTGCAAGTGCTTGCATCTAAACGCACACGCATGTGCATGCATACACAAATAGTACAGTTCTCGCACACACGCATGCTATCGCCACATCCATGCAACACCAGTTGTGCTCCATGCTGCCTTCGTAGGTTGGAGAGGACCTGGCATTTTTGGCGCAGCTTGTTATGAAAAGCACTGGCAGCAAGGGCCGTCTATCAGGGTAAGAATGATCAGCCTTCTCGTTGCGCCACGCTGAGCTCTACAGGCCCTTGTGCACTGCATAGGCTTTTGTGCATGGCAAAGGCTCTTTTCTCTGCATGTGTGACAAGCAGCCTGTTCCTGTTTTCTTACAGTGCTAAGGCACAAGTGCTCATGCCCCTGCTAGCGTGCGCCTGCAGGCAGGCGTGCCCACGCATCCGAGGCCTTGCAAAAACACGCGCACATGCGCATGAAAACTCAGGCAGTATGCACCCGTACCAATCCAAACATGCGCCACCGCCTGCAGGCCCCCACCTGCCGCCATGCCGTATTGCCGTCTCGTGTGCACGGCCTTCAATGCCACCCAACAGCCCACGAAGGTCAGCGCTAGCGCCGCCAACATCTGCTGCGCGGCGCTGCGCAGCCTGGCAGATGCGCCCCATCAGTCACTTGCCCCTCCCCAGCCGCCACCCCTTGCTCTGCCATCCAGGAGGGTAGCGCCCGAGGGCAGTGCTTGTTTGGACCCGCCGCCGCCACAGCCGCAGCAGCAGCATGCGCTGTATGTGCTGCAGCAAGAGGCGCTGGCCGCCTTGGCATGTCTCCTACAGGGCTGTGCGACGCAGGTGCGCGCACGGTGCCTGCTGTATCTGCTTGCCCATGTATTGCTTTGGTGTGTGGGGCCGCAGGTGCAGGGAGCTCCCGTGCTTTAGGCAGCGGATGCCATTTCTTGGTTTGTCCTGCTCAGCTGTCTGGGACCCCCTGTCTGCAGGTCCAAGTTGATTTCATTCTTGCCGTCCACCCTGAGGCGCAAGCCTGGGGACCCGCTTGCTCAACCTGCCAGGATGCTTGCCTGCCTGTTTGCTCGACCTGCCAGGACGTTTGCCTGCCTGTTTGCTTGACCTGCCAGGACGCTTGCCTGCCCTGATGCCAAGATACCTGCTAGGATGCTTTCCTGCCTGCACAGGCTGCCCCGCATGAGCATGCGGCCTCAGAGGCTGCACCTGTGGCACACAGGCGCCTGCCCGTGTGCATGAAGGCCATTCATCAGCCATACCCCCAGCAGAAGGGCCCAGCGTCGCATCACGAGTGCACGCCCGCCTGCGCAAGCGCATGTCTGCGCAGGCAATGTCATATCACCACAGGCGACGTCATGTATCCAAGGGGCGCGCGTCTGCGTGGTTGCGTGCCTGCGCAGGTCGCGCAGCATGAGCAGGTGGCGCTCATGGCACTTCTGACGTCTATCGTGCAAGCCTACTCAGATGCGTGCGCGGCGCCGCTGCCAGCGGCACTGTTGGGCAGGCCCGGCAGCAGCGGCAGCAGCAGCAGCAGCACCAGGGCCAACCCGCTCACTCAGCAGCGCGCAGATCTCATGGAGAGCGCAACCCTGGTGGGTGGGGGTTTGTGTGCATGCATGCGTGCGGGTGCGCGCGCCTGTGATGAAGCTGTGCTTGAAGCACGTTCCAGGCAGGTGTGGGTGTGCATGCGTACGCGCATGAGCATGAGTGTTTTTGCTGGCCAAGTCTGTGCTTTGCATGCAGCTCAGTGCAGCTTGGGTAGGCATGGCACCTATGCTTTGGGCGCATAACAATGGCGAGAGAGGTATGTGTTGGGCAGTGAGGGGCAACAGGTGACCAGCCGACAAGGCTTGTCGCCGCCCTTTCAAGAATTCTCCCAGCGCCGCACCAAGAGGCCGCCATGCATTGGCCATGTGCTTCGAAAGGCAGGCATGCGTGCTTGAATAGGCAGGCGATTGCGCTTGGAAAAGCTGCGCCATATCATGCGCCGCATATGTGCTTGAAACATGCCGGTGTGCCCTGATCACATCCTTTTCCACACGAGGCCGTCCTTGCACACAATCACAATCTCATATGTGCATGTGCATCTGCGCCCGGTCCTCATATCATCGCATGCACAGGCGCTACAGGCGCTGTCCAGCTGGCTGGGTCGTCCCGGGGGGGCATCAGGCATCAGTCCAGAAGGCCTTGGCAATGCGCAGGTGAGGGGCGGCCTTCCAGGGAGCACACAGGCGCACACAGTCTCAAAAGTGCCGCCAGGCGCACACAGTCTCAAAAGGCGCACACAGTCTCCAGGCGCACACAGTCTCAAAAGTGCCGCAGCAAGCGTCCCAGCTGTGCGGCGCTCAGAGCTGTGCAGAGCGGCCATTTGCATGACTGTGGGTGAGAGGCGGGCTTGGGGCAGGCTCGCCCCTCCTGGAAGTTGAAGGCTTTATGCGCGAGCACAAATGGTCAAAAAAGCAACTGACAAGGGTGGCGGAAAGTGAGGGAGCTTGAGGTGCGAGCCAGCCTGGCTGGGTCGCTTGAGCTGCGCCTCACCTTCATCTTCCGTGCTACAGACGGACGCAAGGTGAGGTGCAGTGCAGGACCTTTTGCTCTGTTCTGTGTTCTGTCTGTGTTTGGTCTGTGTTCTGTGTCTTTTCTGTGTTTTGTGTATGTATCTTCCGCGTTACACACGGCGAGGTGCAGTGCGGGACCGTTTGCTCTGCTCTGTGTTTGTCCTGTGTTCTGTCTGTGCTTTGTCTGTGTTCTGTGTCCTTTCTGTGTTTTGTGTTTGTATCTTCTGTGTTACACACGGCGAGGTGCAGTGCGGGACCTTTTGCTGTGTTCTGTGCTTTCTGCAGAGGGGGGCTGGCGGTGATCCATGAGCTGCAGCAGTGCTGCGGGTGGCAGCATTTGTGTGCTACGTGTTGCATACAGGCACGGCTCAGAGGTTGCGGCAAATCCCAGATATGAAAGGGGTTGAAAAGGGCTCCGCACCCTGAACCCTTAACCCATGCGCATACTGTGCGCTGCATACAGGCATGGCTCAGAGGCTTCAACAAACCCTTCATTTTAGAAGCGCTTTAAGCGCAAGCGTTCTAATCCTGAACCTAAATCCATATGCATACTGTGTGCGGCAATGACGCATGCCTCAGGGGGTGAAACAACATACAAGTTAGGGTTTAAAGGCCGGCCTTGCTCATTAGCTGATCGGTTTGTGGCTAGTCTTCACCAGCCCAAAAGTAATCCATAATGTTGACGATGAAATAGCAGAGTTTATTGTGCCTTTGTGAAAGGCAATCAAAGACAGTCTGACTAAGCAAGGCATGCAAATTAGAAGGAGCTGTCATAGAAAAAGACTGACAAAAAGGTTGCAACAGGGCCTTGCTCCTCTCAGCACCCTCTTTTTCTCCTGGAGGCCTGCCTCTTGTCATCTGCACGCCGCCCTCTCTTCTCTCCTGCAGGCCTGCCTCTTGTCATCTTTGCAGCGCTGCTGCATCGGCGCTGGCAGAGTTGTTGAGGACGCGGCACACTCTCGGCTGTACGCCGCACTTCTGCGAGCGCTTGGGGGCCTGATCCCGGAGGTGCGCGGCAGCCGTGCATGCGCAGCACACAAGTCGCGGCCGTGCATATGGGGCGCATAGCTGGCAGCTGTGCATATGCAGCGCACTGCATGGATACCTGAAGCATTAATCGCTGCAGCATGGATCGCTGCAGCATGGTCCTGCTTTGCTCCCTATACTGTGCCCCTCATGCTCGCCCCGCAGGCCAGGAAAGCATGGGTGCCTCATACTGCAGCCTTGGTGGAGTGCTGCTCTAAGTTCCTGAGGTATGGCGTCCAAAGCCACCTGCCTGCGGGTAACCCACCCACAGCAGCAGCGACATCTGGAAGGGGCCAGGCCCAGGCACATGGCAGCAAGCTGAATGATGAAGGAAAAGAATCCCAGGAACTGGCAGGTGGGCAGCTGCTCACATGTCGACCACTGTGTGTGCCCATGCCCCAGGCTTATTGCGTGCACTTGTACCCTTTTGGGCTTTGTTGATGCTGCAGGGTCGTGCGCGCTTGCATCCTGTAGCTGTGCCTGCTTATACCACAAGTATGTGTGTCTGCACGCGCATGTGTGAGTGTACGTGTGTGCGCGTGTGTATGTGTTTGCAAGTGTGTGTGTTAGTGTGTGTATGTGTGTGTGTGCATGTCCGCATGCGTGTGTGAGTGTGGGCGTGTGTGTGAATGCGTTTGTGAGCGTGGGTGTGAGTGCATGCGTGTGCGTACCTGTTTGTGCACGCGTTTCCTGTGCTTGTGCATACCCGTGTGCATGCTCGTGCCCCAGCCAGGCCCCCTGATGCTCACACCACAAAGGATGTGCGTGCTCGAGCCTGCATGGTGTGTCCACCTTTTCCTGCTGGCCGCTACAAGCGGCCCAGCGTTGGGCCTGCCACCTGTCTGCTGCCATGAGCGACCTGTTTTGCCCGCAGCCGCAAAAAGCAACCCCACTCTTGGGCGGCCCGCCTTTCTGTACACCTTGTTGCTGCCTTATTGTCTGCAGGCCGCTACAAGCCGCCCCATATGAGGTCAGCTCGCACTGCAGCTGCAGCCGCTATGGGTCGCGGCGGTGGTGGGCGCTGGCGGGAGGCAGGCAGCGACAGCGGCAGCGGCGGCAGTGGGTGGTCCGATAGTGAGACCAGTGACAGCGACACAGGTGCTGGCGTGGTTGACAGGTGTGTGTGTCGTGTGGGTGTGTTGTGTGTGTGTGTGTGGTGTGTGAGTGGGTGATGTTGTGCATGAGTGGTGTTGTGTGTGTGACGTGTGTGAGTGGTATTATGCGTGAGTGGCGTTGCGTGTGTGTGTGCGCGTGTGTAAGTGGTGTTATGTGTGTGTTGCGTGTGTGAGTGAGTGGTGTTATGCGTGAGTGGCGTCGCGCGTGTGTGTGTGTGTGTGCATGTGTAAGTGCTGTTATGTGTGAGTGGCGTTGCGTGTGAGTGGTTTGTGTGTGCGTGCGTGTGTATGTGTGTATGTTGTGCGCATATGTGCAGGCACATGTGTATCTGTATGCATTTGTGTGTGTGTCAATGCCTTGTTCGGTGCACATCCGCCAATGGGCCTTTCCAAACCAGTGGGTTATTATGTCCCCCAGCCAATGCCTGTTGCTCCCTTTGCTGTGAGTTGGAAGGCAGCTGTACTCCTGCAGCCATCTTGAAGACAGGCTCTCCTCGCGCACTTGGCAATCAAGTGAGCGCAGGCTTGCACTTGAGCAAGCACTTGCAAAGCGTGTTGGCCTCTCTCAACTTTGCCACCCTCAAGCGTGCTGCTCCTGACAGGCAGCTAAGGACCCACCTTGCACCCCTCCACTGTTCCCATTGCCAAGCTGCACGCTTTCCTCCATGTCTTACCACCGACGGCAGCCAAAACGGGAGTGCACAGACGCGTCTGCTACTGAGCGCACGCGCCACCTTTCTTGTGTTGCAGGTCCAGGTCCTCCCGCGTGCACCTGCTCCAAGTCCTCCCGCCTTACATGCGCTGGTCCATGTCTCGTTGCATGCGCCTGTTTGAAGCCCTCCCACAGCTTCAGTCCAAGTCCCCCCGCCTTCTTTTCGCGTGTCACGGTTCCCGAGATCCCTGT
>LFCJ01002184.1_pt1 | contig 14042 bp, 13 predicted proteins | sample 643141 | NCBI WGS metagenome assembly LFCJ01 (sample SAMN03766243, study PRJNA286221) | soda lake metagenome | biome: soda lake; feature: Kulunda steppe; material: water; isolation source: sample B1-Br-g2 brine of Lake Bitter-1 | place: Russia: Kulunda steppe | collected 2010-07 | reverse complement strand
TTCGTGGTTCTGGATTCGACAATATCGTCGCAAGAGGATTGCGCCCTCTGAATACATCGAGGTACGGGAATCCAGAACATTATGGAATGCCCATTTGGGGACCGGACCTCGGTTTTTGCGCTCCGTACTTAATTCGGAGAGATGAATGTTAGATGCTGCCTGTTCCAGATCGCGTTTCAATTGAACCAAGTGTTGAATCAGCTTCGCCGTCGCGGGTCGAAATCAATAAAACTACTGCCAAGATCAGCGGTGACTGGTCTTGGGTACACGCTGCAATAGGCCCGACTCACGGCTACTTTTTGATGTCGTAGTGTTTGGCCAGCGAAGCACTGATCCGACAGCTGTGTTCCTCGAAAAACTCTACGAAAACATGATTTCTCCGACGCTGAGTTTCTCGTTGATCATATGCTACGGGTGGCGTCCGACATTGATGGCCTGCCCGTGTGGTTCGTAGGGTGTTGGCGTGTCTGACGGGCACTCCTAATAATATTTACGCAATCAGTTATCTGGCCAGCGCTCGATGTAGATTGTTTTGTCCGTGTAGAAATGAATCATGTCCTCGCCCTGGGCGTGGAGATCGCCGAAGAACGAGTCTTTCCGGCCACCAAAGTGGAAGAACGCCATCGGTGCCGCGGTACCTGCATTGACGCCGAGATTGCCGACATTGGCCTCATGACGAACCTTGCGGGCGTCTGCCCCTTCTCTTGTGAACAGACTAGCGGCGTTTCCGAAGTCGCTTCGGTTCATAACGTCGACCGCTTCGTCGAGGTCCTCGACCGACATCAGCCCGAGTACGGGTCCAAAGATTTCCTCACGCGCGATCGTCATCTGCGGTTCAACGTCGCCGAACACAGTCGGCGCAAGAAAGTTCCCGCTCTCGTAGCCATCGACCTCAATGTCCCGGCCGTCGAGGAGCAATTTCGCACCCTCGTCGACGCCGGTCGCGATCAGATCACGGACGCGAGATTCATGTTCCGGCGTGATCAGCGCGCCGATGTCAGTGCCATCGTCGAGACCGTAGCCCACAGTTTGTGACGCTGCTTCCTCAAGTACGCGGTCCACGAACTCGTCGTAGACACCTTCTTCAACGACGATCACGTCGTTCGCGAGACACCGTTCGCCGCCGCACGCGCAGGCCGACGACACCGTCTTCGTCGCGGCGAACTCGATATCGGCGCTCTCGGTCACGATGACGTGGTTTTTCGCCCCTCCCTGGGCCTGAACGCGCTTCCCGTTCGCCGCAGCGCGTTCGTACACAGTCTTCGCAACTGGCGTCGATCCAACGAACGACGTGCCCTGGATACCGTCGTGATCAAGAAGCGCATTCACGGTGTCGACGCCACCGTTGACGAGCTGGACGATGCCGTCTGGGAACCCTGCCGCGTCGACCAGTTCGAAAATTCGCTTTGCAACAACTGGGTCCCGTTCACTCGGCTTAAGAATGAAGGCGTTCCCGGTCGCGACCGCGTAGGGCAAGTACCAGAGTGGGATCATGCCGGGGAAATTAAATGGCGTAATCGCGGTAAATACGCCGAGCGGTTTGCGAACTGCGGTTTCGTCGATTTCGGGTGCCGCGTTGGGCAAGTGGCCGGCCTGCATCATCGACGGAATTCCACAGGCGACTTCGACGTTCTCAATACCGCGCCGGAGTTCACCTTTCGCCTCCGCGAACGTCTTTCCGTGTTCCTGGACAAGAATCTTTGCGAGCTCGTCTAGGTGCTCCTCAAGTAACTGTTTGAATTCAAACAGCGGCTGGATACGCTCTTCGACAGGCGTCGATCCCCACGTTTCGAACGCTTCTTGCCCCGCTCTCACCGCGGCATCAACGTCGTCGTCGGAACTAAATCCGACGTACGAGATGACCTTTCCCGTTGCAGGATTAATGATATCCTGTCCCTCGTTTCCGGATGGTGATTGCCAGTCACCGTTAATATAATTCTGTACGTCATCCCATGGGGGAGCTGTCTCGAGTGTCATTATACATTTGAAACTGAATCTCATTCGTAATAAAACCTGCCCATAATATCCATCCTATAGCTAAAATATAGAACATGGTCTCTATCGATCGGTGAGGACAGGTATATTGTACGAGTAAACTCGTTCAAAGTCGGATATTAACAAACGGTAGAGTGGAAAAGAAGAAACAAGGATATCAAAAAGGAATCTATTGAGGACAAGGGAACGATATTGAACAACTGGAAAGGAGCACGTGTTCAAGACCCGGTTGTGATAAAAAAGGTTAGTCTCGTGTAAGTTGTTGAACCCGGTAGCGTCTAGTTCACCGCTGCAGATGGGTACATCGACTTTTCGAACCAGCTGATGTCTTCGGACCTCGGCCACAGCGTCAACCCGGTCTCTTAAGCGGTTCACGAGCAGAAGTAGGACGTGGCGAACGTCGCGTCCGTCTATACCACGGAGAACCGCGCAAAACTTGGTGAGATGCTCTCGCCAAGATTACGTCTGGGGACCTGTTGAAAACGTTTTTCTCGACCAACGGAATGGAAGCAGTCGAAGCCACGATCAAAACTGCGCAGTTCTATGACGGGCAAGTAAAATATCATCTCTCAGTACTAATCTTATTACGGCGCGACGTACGGTTTGATCGCCGTCACCGTCGAGGTTCGACGCCTCAGTTCTGTCTGGGAATCCTGAGGGGCCAACAAAACGCCAGTCTCATACGCGTACGGGTCGATGCTTGGTTTGATATAACAGTCGCTCGGCACAACAATCGTCCCCTCGGTGATCGCCGCTTACTGCGAAAAGACCTGCTCTGTCACGGTCACACGTACGCTGGACATCCGACCGCCGTTGCAGCAGGGGTCAGTACGGTCGGGATCCACCGGGGAAAACCCTTATGCAACGAGGTCGGAGGGTGCCTCGGCGATTCGGACGACGAGTTTGCAGACCGGAATCTGTGCGGGGGCGACACCCGCAGTATTGGGCTGTTCAGAGGGACCTAACCCGCTAAACATCCGGAAAAGCGCGTTCCAATCGGGAAGTGAGAAGACAAGATCAGCTCCGGATCCACTGTCATCAACGAGATGCCAGCCACGACCACAGATCACGGCACCCACGGTGTAAACACGATCAACACGTTGATGATCGCGCTACTGCTAACGATCACCGGAAACGAGATCGACGAGACAGTCGACACCAGCCTTGAGGCACCCGACGACGCCATGAAACATTGGCTATTGGGGAGTTGCCAGTTGATCACGTTCTCGAAAAAAGTTTCTTAGACCAGGCCACTATACAAGATACAATGAACGGAACAATCCAAACCGAACAAAATCTGGATGAGACGGACCTTGCAATCATCGAACGGGTCGAGAAGGATTCCGAAGTCAGCCTCGAGAAGTTAGCTGACGAGCTCTCCCTCTCGAAGTCGGCCGTTCACTATCGGCTGAATAAACTCAAAGACAGCGGCGTAATTCGGAGTGTGGGTGCCGACGTCGATCCATTGGCATTCGGACTGGAGATGGTGGCGATCACAGACGTCTCAGTTACTCACGAGAGCGGATACTCGGATGATATCGGCGAAGAACTGAACGACCTCGACGGTGTCGAGCAAGTCTACTACACGATGGGCGACGTTGATTTCGTGGTCATCAGTCGCGTCCAGACTCGCGATCAGTTGAGCGAACTCATCGGCCAGATCGTCGCAATCGACGGAGTCAACGAAACGTCTTCGAAATTCGTGATGCAAGAGTTCGAAACCGAGCGTTCTATTGTCTCCAATCTCACACACGAAGCACGCCAGGCGGTACTCAACGCGTCAAAGAATTGAATCGGATCCGCCGTGCAACTGCTGTTCGCGCCCGAAGCGTTCTTGATACTTGTTTTTGCAACTATAGTTTCCGAGGAAGACAAATATTGAAAATATCGGCCAAAACGGGATGAGGACGGTCCAAAGTTACTCGACGAGAGTAACGACGGTGCTCGAAACGTGGGATATGCCCACGGATCGTTTTATCCGATAATAATTGTGTTCGATCATCATAGGCCAAGAGCTAGCCAGACGTTCTTCTTCAACACTGAGCTTTCGTGAATTTACATCTGTTGTTAATAAACTAAGTAACAACGTAGTATTTGATATAATTTGCATCGTTCTACCGTCCGTTTCTGCTACCTCCATCACGAACTGTGGCAATATCTTGCACAACGTTTATAAAGACAATCTTATGATCGTCGCATTGATTTATTCGTGGCTTTGGGTCTCGGATATGAGAACAGAGTCGATGTCTCCTACAGTATATTTGAGGTATATTATTGATCTTCACTCAGTGATTTGCCGGTGTCTTCCGCGTAATTTCTCTCACGAGAGGTATATTCTTCAGTGAGTGCGACAATTATAACATAAATTAAAAATTAGATTTTAAAATTAAAAATATAAGTATTTTAAGGAGAATATATGCGTCACCCGCGGGCACAGCGAGAGGGGTCGATAGCTGAGTGAGAGCCCATACGCTACGGTTCCGGCTCAGCGAAAGTAAGGAGGTTGCGCGGGTTCTCGATGAGAATGCGATCGATAGTCTCCTTATCAACGCCTCGTGCTTTGAGCATTGGGCAAACGTTCTCCAGTACATGTGAGTACCCGAAGCCACCGTACCGCCGTCTTTGTGCCTTCATATACACGTCTTGCCCGAACAAGAGCTGGGATTCGTACCCTTGATCGATGAGTTCGCAGATAGAGTCGACGCGCCAGGAATCGGATGGATAGCTGTCGTCGTATTTATCGAGATACATTTCGAGTCCCCAGAGGTCGTACTCCAAGTAGGCACCACGTTCAGCGAGTTCGAACTGGTACTCAAGATTTTCGTACACCGTGCGGTCGAGGTGGTCGATGACGACACGATTGGCCGGTAGTCCTTCCTCCTCAACAATATCGAGAACTTCAAGTCCCCACCGTGACGTTGGGTACGTTCGCCCTCGTTGGCTGTGAGGGGTACGACCCGGTGGATGAACCGTAAGCGACGCGCCGGTGCGTCGAGCAGCCCGTGCCCCTGAGCGAAGCGCAGCCTCTTCCTCAGGATAGATTCGGTCGCTCAGGCCGATCTCGCCGACGATGCCGGCTCGAACCGTCGTGTCGTCGATACCTTCAATCACATCGCTGACGAACTCCTCCTCAAGCGAAGACTCAAGGGTAGCTGATGAGTGCGCTGTGAACCTGTCGGGGTGGGATGCGCGTGTGTAGTAGGCGGTCCCATGGACGATAGTGAGCCCGGACTCGCGTGCAATTTTTCGAACGCGTCGTGGATCGGCACCGACGTCTTTCGGCGTGACATCGACGACCGAGTTCCCACCAGCACGGAGAAAGTGACCAAGTTCATCGAGTGCCTCCTCAATTGAGTCCAATCTGAGATTGTCCTTGTGACTCATCGGGTTCCGTCGGATGTGGCAAAGCGTCTCCAGTGAGATCGGTTCGGTTGCTATCTGTCGCTTTGCCGGCGCCGACGGCGGCTCGTACCATGCGTCGACCGCGTCGATAAACAGGTGTTCGTGTGTCGACGTAACCCCTAGTTCATGAGGATCGATCCGTCCCTCGACAGTGATGATCGTTCCGATGTCCTGTGATTGCATGATAATGAGGCACCGTCGATGTCAATTGAACGCCCCGTTGAGAATCTCCCGACTTGCCTCCTGGAGGATCCGGAGGCCATCAGTTGCAGCAGACAGGTCCATGTGTTCATCGTAAGTGTGCGCCTGTGCGATGTCCCCCGGCCCCCACGTTATCGCCTCCATGCCGGCATCGTTGACCATATTTCGAACGTCGGTCGAGGCTTTGATACCCCAAGGCTCTCTTGAGATGTCAGCAATCTCTGCCGACCGTTCGCGAAAGAGATTTGCAAGTGGGTTATCTTCGGGAATCGCCGCAGATTCGTATGTTCGAGTTCTTTCCCACATGGTATCGGTATCAGCCTCGACAGCTGAGTCAACGAGTTCGTCGATTTCCGCGTCAATCTGGGCCACAGATTCGTCGGGAAGGAATCGCCGGTCAACGGTGATCATCGCGTTCTCGGGTACTACGTTCTCTTTCGTCCCGGCACGTACCATCGTGACGGTCGCATACGCCGAGCCGAGTAGCTCGTCCTCCCGCGATCTGAGTTCCTCGTCATACGCTTTGAGCGCGTCGAGGATCGGACGGGCCGCATCGATCGCGTTCGTTCCCTGGTCGGGTCGACTCGCATGTGATGGCTCGCCCTGAACGGTGATCTCGTACCATGCGAGCCCCTTCTCGCGGGTTGCCGTTCGCAACCCCGTCGGCTCGAGCACGACGCCATAATCGCCATCGTAGTTCTGTTCGAGCAGGGTTTTCGTTCCTGGCTCGGCTGTCTCCTCGCCGATGGCTGCTTGGAAGACGATCGAGCCGTTGAGTGGGCCGTTTTCAAGCTCCGATTGAAGCGATGTGAGCGTCATCATTCCGATCGCGACGCCGGTTTTCATGTCTACGCTGCCACGGCCATAGAGTCGATCTCCATCGACGGTACCAGCGTAGGGATCGACCGACCACTCGTCCCGGTCCCCCGCAGGAACAACGTCGATGTGACCGTTTAATACGAGTGTTGGCTCACCCTCTCCAACTCGTGCAACAGCTTGTGGCCGATCCGGGTACGGTTCCGGAACGAGCGTCGCATCGATGTTCCGATCGTTGAACCAGTCGACGATGAACTCCGAACACAGTTTTTCGTTTCCAGGCGGATTTTCTGTTTCGATTCGAACCAATTCAGCGATAAGTGTCGCCAGTTCCTCATCGTGATCAGTGTTGACCATGGCCACATTATTTGTTCAAGTTTAAAAAATGTTCTGGTTAGTTATACATATCTGGCCACTATCGGTTAACTCTTGAACGACGTTCGACGGGTGGGAATTTAGCACAACGATTTCGTCAACTTCCACGTTACTCCTAACCTCGGCGACGGAATCGAATGGGGTTCCGAGCGTTTTTTATTCTATTCGTGACATTCTATACTGTGGATCCAACAGCGCTTACTGCGACCGGCATTGCCAGGCGTATCAAGCATGGTGACCTCTCACCACTCGAAATTGTCGAAGAGGTTCTCGAACGTATTCATGCTAGAAATGATCGTACGAACGCCTTTGTTACGATTACCGACGACCTCGCACGGGAGATGGCAGCCGACGCTGAACGGGCAATCGAAGAGGGCGAGCACTTAGGCCCACTCCACGGAGTACCCGTGGCGATCAAAGATCTTGATGATGTCGAAGGAGTTCGAACCACATACGGATCCGTGCTGTTCAACGATCACGTCGCGACTAGCCACTCGCCAGTCGTCTCACGGCTGATCGACGCTGGAGCGATCGTTGTCGGCAAAACCAATACCCCGGAATTTGGTGTCGGAACGACTACGGACAATCTCGTTGTCGGCCCGGCGGGGACTCCGTTCGATCCTGATCGGATTTCAGGCGGCTCGTCCGGCGGTGCCGGCGCTGCACTTGCCGATTCGCTCGTCCCACTCGCTTCCGGGTCGGATGTCGGTGGCTCGATCCGAGTCCCGTCGAGTTGTTGTGGCGTTTATGGGCTCAAACCCACGTTTGGACTCGTGCCCCACGTCGATCGACCAGGCGGGTTCTCCGCGCACACGCCTTTTTTTCATAAAGGTCCAATGACCCGAACCGTTGAAGACGCGGCGCTCGCACTCGACGTGATGGCGGGGACACATCCCCGCGATCCGTTTTCCGTTCCCGCAGCAGAGGGCTACCGCGATGCGGTGAATCAACCAATTGATGACCTAGAGATCGCGGTCAGTCCGGGAATGGGGATTTATCCGCTCGAACCAGATGTTCGAAAAATGATCGAGGACGCTGCCTCATTGTTTGAACGGGCTGGAGCGTCGGTCAAAGCGGTTGATCCTGAATTCTCTTATAACCGAAATGAGATTTTGGAGGCCTACTACACGATGGCCGCCTCGAACTGGCAAGATCTACTCGATGGCCTCGAAACAAAAGGGTTCGATCCGCGCGGTGAGGACTGGGGGGAGCTCCGACCGTATCTTCGTGAATTGATCACTAACGCAGGCGAACCAACACGCGAGCAATTGCGACGAGCGAGCGTAGTCCGGACTTCGGTCTTCGACGACCTAACGGACCTTTTCGCAAAGTTTGATCTATTCGCAAGTGCAACAATCGCGACAACGCCGTTTCCTCACGGTGAGGAACCTACAGAGATCGACGGCAACGAAGTTGAGCCGTACCGGGGATGGGTACTCACTCAGCCATACAACTTCAGCGGCCATCCAGCGGCTTCCATACCGGCAGGGATCGTCGACGGCCTTCCAGTCGGAATGCAGCTTGCGGGTCGACGACACGAGGACGACGTAGTTCTGGCCGCAAGCGCGGCCTTCGAACGTCAAAAACCGTGGCACGGATCCTATTCTGATTGAACCCTCACGGATCCAGGCCGATATCGCATCCGGTATACCGTCTCTAAGCCGAGTCTCGGTGGATCACCCACCCAGGTACATTTCAATGATCGTGTCATCTTGGAGGAGGTCCTGGCTGGAACCCTCGTAGGCAATCTTCCCCATCTCCACAACATAGGCACGATCGGTATTTCGTAGCGCCTTGGTCGCGTTCTGTTCCACCATCAAGACGCTCACTCCTGCATCCTGAATCGTATCTATGAGTTCGAACGTTTCGTCGACGAGTTTCGGGGCGAGTCCGAGTGACGGCTCGTCGAGAACCAATAGTTCGGGATCCGTTATGAGGGAACGACCGAGTGAGACCATCTGCTGTTCACCCCCGCTCATCGTCTTGGCCTTCTGGTTCCAGCGTTCCTCGACACGCGGGAAGAGGTCAAAGATTTGTTCGAGATTCTCCTCGTACTCCTCGTCGCTTATCGTCCAGGCACCGAGCTCGAAGTGCTCTTTGACGGTCATGTCGGGAAAGACAATCCGTCCTTGTGGGACGATACCGAGCCGTCGGTCAATCAGTTCGTGGGTCTCGACGTCAGTTACGTCTTGCCCGTTGTAGTGAACGGATCCATCCCAGCACGGGAGATAACCAGTGAGTGCCTTGAGGACGGTCGATTTTCCCGCCCCGTTCGGCCCGATGATCGCGACCGCCTCGCCTCGTTCAACGTGCAATGAGGCGGTATCAACTACCTTGTTCTTACCGTATCCGGTCGTGATGCCTTCCGCGGAAAGTATTGGGTTTGTGCTCATTGTCCAAAGTAGGCCTCAATCACGCGGTCGTCGTTCCGCACTGATTCGGCATCGCCTCGAATAAGCAGGCTGCCGGCATCCATGACGAGAATGTCATCACAGTTCTCCATAATCATATCCATGTCATGTTCAATCAGAAGGAAATTAATACCTTGATTGAGGAAGTCGTCGATAATTTTGAGGATCTTGTTCTCCATGGTCGGATTTACGCCAGCAAAGGGCTCGTCAAGCAACACCATATTCGGACGCAACATCATCGTCTGTGCGAGACTCACCAGTTTCTGCTGGCCATAGGAGAGGTCACGAGCCAGGTCGGTAGCTCTGTCCTGCAATTCAATGATCTCAAGAAGCTCGTCAGCTTGATCTTCGGGTTCATCACTGACTTGGCTCGCGATCAGTAGGTTTTCCCGCAACGTCATCCGTCCCAGTACACGAGTCTGCTGGAAGGTGCGGGTCAAACCGAGTTTCGCAACCTTATGGATGGGCATTCCGGTTACCGAATTACCCTTGAAGACGACCTCGCCACTAGTAGGTGAGTAGATGTTAGTAATGGTGTTGAATAGTGTTGTTTTACCGGCTCCGTTTGGCCCGATCAGTCCGGTAATTTTTCCAGGTTCGGTTATTTCGAACGAGACGTCGTCCACGGCTGTTAGCTCTCCAAACTGCTTGGTGATACCGTCAAGGCGTAGGATTGGATCGTTCACACTCATCATAGCCACCTCCGTCTGGGGATGTAATCATTTTCTTTCAACCATTCGACAACGCCTTCCGGGAGGAATAATACCAAGAAGACGATTAGCGCGCCGAGTATTGCGAGATGGAAACGAGGGAACTCCGCCCAGAGGAATTCTCGCAACACGCCGATGACGAGGCCACCGACGACCGGCCCGGTGACGGTCCCAAGACCACCGAACAGAACCATCACAATCGGATACTCGGTATACTGAATGTCGAAGACGGTTGCAGGATCAATGTACGAGAGATTAAACGCGAGTAGCGCACCACAGACACCCGCGACACCAGAGTGAAGCGCCATCGCAATGAGTTTATCTCGAACCGTATTGACCCCTAGCGATGCGGCGAGCAGTTCGTCTTCCCGGATCGTGAGCAGCCGTTTTCCGAACGGTGATGTCGCGATCCAAAGAGTAAGAACCACTGTTCCAAGCATCACTGCTGATACGAGGTAGTACTGTTCTGTCGTCGTAAGCCCAGAGAAGAACGAGATTCCCGTTGCGCCCTCGGTGATCGGCCTAAGGTAACTAGTCGTAAACAAGAGGCCGGCCGACGTTGCCAACGCTAACATACCGATCGCAAAGTACGCTCCAGACAGGCGCAGGGTGGGATACCCGACGATCACTCCGGCAACCGCCGTGACGACGGCCGCAGAGACAAGCCCGCCGTACCATGGAACTCCAAAGTTGTGCATCGGAAGGACCGCTGCATAGGCACCGAGCCCGATGAAGCCGGCGTAGCCGAAGTTGACGTAGCCGGTGAACCCGGAAAGGATGTTCCAGCCAAGAGCCATCGTCATGAATAAAAAGATGGTGAACAAGTACTGGACAGTATACCCCGTGGGAGCGATCAGCGGAACGATAGCTAGTATGAACGAAACAATGACCAGTGTCGCTGCGAATCCACTGGTTGATACGTTCTCGACACGTTCCCAGATCCAGTGTTCTTTGATTTCAGCAGACATATTATTTCCCTCCAACCGTCGGATCTTCCTTTCCAAATAATCCTTGCGGGAAGACGAGCAACAGTCCGACCAGGATGATGAACACGAGTGCGTTTGCAGCCGTACCACCTATGTAATAAGTGCCGAACATCTCGACGATCCCGAAGATTAGTCCGCCGACGATTGCACCGACGATACTTCCGAGGCCGCCGAGCACAACGATGACGAACGCCTTGGTCAGGTAGCTGAAGCCCATATCCGGGAATATCTGATACATTATTCCAATGAAACTCCCAGCAAAGCCGGCTACGGCGGCACCTACGCCGAAGGCGATCACTCGAACGCGTCGCGTATCAATCCCACAAGCTTTTGCGATTTCGGGTGCCTGTGACGTTGCTCGGATCGCCTTGCCCCACGCTGAGTATTTTATAAAGCTGAGAACAGCACCCAGCGCGACGGATGTCGCGACGAATGTCAATAGCCGGTTTCCAGCGAACGAAGCCCCGCCAACGGCAATCGGGGAGGTCAGATAGCCGATCTGTCTGTAATCGGCTGTGAACGCTGCCTGTGCCGTATTCATTAAGAAGATCGCCAGCCCGAAAGTGAGAATGAGCGATGTTAGCTCGTGGTTATCAGTAACCCGTTCTATCAGTTGATCCTGAATGACTGCGCCGAGCGCGAACATCAGTGGAACAGCGAGGAGAGCGGAGATTATCGGGTTCAACGCGAGCAGTGACCAGCCAAAGAATGTCACGTAAGCTCCAAGCATCACGAACTCGCCGTGTGCGAGGTTGATTACGTTCTGTACGCCGAAAATCAGCGACAGTCCGAGCGCTATGAGGCCGTACGTAGCGCCCAAGAAGACGCCGAGAATCACCAGTTCAAGCCATGTAGTGATCATTTTTACCAGCCTGGGTGGGGAACGATGGGATCGGCAGTACGAGCTTCTTCGGGCCAGACGGTTTCGATAACGACCTCACCGTCAACCTCCTGCCACTGTCCGAGCGGAACGCTGGCAGCCGTTTGAAGTCCATCGTCGTCGACCGCAAACTGGCCGTTTCCAAAGGGAGTGCCAAAGTCGGACTGGGTCGTATCGATCCCCCGCAACTCTTCGAGGATGTCATCCTGATCAAGCGAACCGGCCTCCTTGATCGCTTTCTCAAAGAGTAATCCACCGTGGAACCCACCAGCCAGGTGAGATTGAATATCCCAACCCTCGTTAACATCATCGTACTCTTCGATAGCGAGATCAACCAATTCGTCCACGTACGGGAGATCAGCTTCGGGATTGAAAAACAGGTCGCCAGTAATTCCAACAGCTCTGTCCCCCATCTCATTTGCAAATGCTGGCAGCATTGCGCCAACCATCCACGAGAACATGTACGGTTCCATATCAAGGGATTCAGCAGCTGTCGTGAGCCCGAGTGCGTCCGGTGTGTATCCTCCACCGAGAACGACGTCGACATCATCGTCCGCGAGCGCCCTCAGTATTGGTGTGTAATCTTCCGTATCCTCCGGGTAGTCATCTTCGTGTAGCACCTCTAGCCCCTGTTCTTCCATATATGGAACGTGTCCCTCGGCTGTGTCGGTTGGGAACGCCGTGTCCTCGTGGACGATGGCACCCGTTTCGGCACCCGCTTCGACCGCGATATCCACGGCACCGACAAGATAATCTTCGGCCGGCGCAATCGCTTGGAGAACGTACTCAATGTCCTGCTCTCGCAGGACCGACGTGTCAGACATTAGTGGCATGATACAGGCCATCTGCGCCTGCTCAATGATCGGGACTACCGCGCTCGATATCGCACTCCCGTAAGGACCCATCAGGATGTCTACATCATCCTGCTCAATGAGTCGCTGGTAGAGGTCGACAGCTCGCTGAGGGTCCGACTCGTCGTCGTAAACAATGAGTTCGACCTCTTGGCCGAGCAACCCCTGCTCGTCACTCGGCTCGATCAAGCCGCCCCGTTCGTTGAGCGTCTGTACCCAGAGTTCGTAGCCACGTTCTTGCCACGTACCCTCCTGGGACACCGGTCCAGTCAGCGCCAGGCTCGCACCGACTTTGATCGTGTCGTCGTCATCCGCACCGCCCAAACAACCCGCCAAAGTTACTCCAGCACCAATACCAGCATACTTTAATGCGGTCCGTCGCGTCGTCTGTCTCTTGTTATTCGACATGACAAACAGACATTGACAGTAATGGTACTTAAAATTTTGCTACAACAAGCCACTTTGTTCGGATTACATCCCTAATTATTCAGGTTATGCTGGAAGGGTTTGATAGAGCCCCGGAATCGAGACTCCGATTGACTGGATTATCCCTGAGAAGAGCGTTGTCAGATTGTCGCCGGTTTGAGCGTCCTACCACGTTCGTCGCCACGACTGTCCCCCAGTTCGTGTACACGACCTTCCACCGCTACTCCGGACAAAGGTGACCGAGTAGGATACGACCTGTGTATGGGAAGCATCGACAGGACGTGCGGAATAATAGACGTTCTTATTTTGAGAGGTAGTAACGCTCTCAGACCGTCATTTTGAGGTGCTAATTATAGGAGCACACGATGGTAAAATCCAGAAACCCCCCGTTTGAGGCCGAGTATTTCGGCGACACCGTGCATCTTGCGAAAGACATCGAGAATTCCAGTATGGAAGATTGAGGAACTCTCAGAGTCTGTGGATCGCTATAATCGCCAAGTCAGTGTAACCGCTATCACTCTTCTTGACTGCTGGTGCGGGATCGCCGGACACAGCGCGTTTTGTTAACGCTACGACTCGGTTTGTGGAGCGGAACAAACGGGGGATGCACCACGCGATTCTGGTTCAGAAGTCGATTAGTTTGGTGATGTGAGCTGGTATCTCTGCCGTCTAAACACGGTCATTAAAATTATCTAACTAGATTGACCGTCGGGCCACCGCTCGATGTAGATTGTTTTATTCGTGGGCGGTGGTGCAGAAGTCTTCACAAGGAAGTGGTAGGACGAAATTGATGTGTCCAGCAGCAAGTCCGTCCTACCGAGTAACGATACGGTCGAACAGGTTTTCAAAGCACTGGAGACGGAGACAATGGCACTTTTCGAACACCTTGATCTCTCGTTTCTCATGGACTATCCCGTGTTCGCCCCCGATCCGAGGGGGCGAACACGGGTTCACAAACCACCGGAACTGTTGAAAGGCATCCTTCATTG
>LFCJ01002182.1_pt1 | contig 14047 bp, 15 predicted proteins | sample 643141 | NCBI WGS metagenome assembly LFCJ01 (sample SAMN03766243, study PRJNA286221) | soda lake metagenome | biome: soda lake; feature: Kulunda steppe; material: water; isolation source: sample B1-Br-g2 brine of Lake Bitter-1 | place: Russia: Kulunda steppe | collected 2010-07 | reverse complement strand
TTTTTAAACCAGAACAACCATAAACTTCCTTTTTTCCTTCATGAATTAATCGTTTTTTATGAGCAGGCTAGCAGTCGCAATTCTTGACTGAAGGCCTTATCCTTGTAAACCTTGTAAACCTTGTAAATACTCCTCCAACTGACTCAACCGACCTCTGGGTCACAATGCAGCATAAATCTGGCACTGCATAAATCTGGCGTGACAGCCTAATCACCAGGCTGGCGGTTAAACCTACCTTGTTACCTAATTGTTTCTATGATGTCTATTCAACTTTCCAGCTGGCAGTTTTAAGTTGCAGGCCTGATAGGCTTTGATGCTGCTCTTGTTTGCTCTATCAGCAGCACAACAAACTTGCCATTTCATTTCAGACATCATGGATTTTTTTTCGGCTGGCAATGGCTACGATCAGGCTGGCAGTTTAAGCCGATTAAACTTATAAACTTCTAAACTTACACTGAACAATGAGTGGCAATGAATTGTTTTATCACCTTTGTGACAATGCAATGATCGTCACACGATGATCGCGAATTCATCCATCTCTTGGTCCATTAAGATTCTATCTCCCTATTGTTGGTTGATCACAGGACAACCAAGCTGTGACCAGGAGAGAAATTGAAACTTACTGATAACGAAAAGGCTCATTATTTATTTCATCGGCACTTGTACGGATGACAGCCCCATGGCCGAAAGCGTTGCCGCAGTATCTTCAAAGGAGTCTACAACTGCAAGGTTTGGGTTGCCAGGGGCAACAGCCTCGAGCTGCTCTCTGGTAAAAACACCAGTGGCTACACCTGCAGGGTGCAGGTAATGCAGAGGAGTGAGCCTGATGTGCTTGGCAACTTTGTAGGCAATCCATTTATGCTTGTATGCTCGCATGAGGCTCAGATGCAGGCATACATAAAGTAAGTCTTGGTATGCATGTACGATGTATGCGCTTGTGTGCAGACGCACCAAGAGCTTTGGCTCCAGCAGCCAGAGCAGCCTTGATGTCCATGGGGGTATCTCCCACATGCACACGAGCTCTCCATCCATGATCCAGCCCATCATTTTTCCCAGCTAAGCTGGCCAGATCTTCCAAGGGGGCTCCTGTGAACAGAAGGCAACCACCGTCGACTTGACAATGCAGTGGCTGCCGCTAGCCAATGGGAGCTGCACTCATGCTGAGCCCTCTGGATCGCCAGCAAGAGCTTCGTTTCTGAGAGCTGGCCTCTGCATGATCGTGTCCAAATAGAGCACAAGTCACTCACCATTTTCCCCGTCCAACTTCAATGCCGCACGCCCCTTGTGGGCAGCCTGCAGAGCAAGCATTTAGGGAGTGCAGGATACCGGGAGCTTGGGCCACGCTACAGCGATGCTGTCCTTTGGGGTGGTCTAAATCAGGCGCAGCAAACAGCACACACTCACAAAGCGCACTAGTTCTGTCCGGTCCTTCCAGGTCTCCTCAGTGTCTCCTGAGCAAAAGTCTGTGCCAAAGCCCCCAAAGCGAGGCTCTGTGAATAATTCTAGCAATCCCAACGCCTCCATCTTAGCCCATCCAATAGGTTCAAGGTTGCCTGAGGAGAAAGTGTACAGAGTGCGAGCCTGTGAAAAAGGCGGCCGGGGGGTGAGTGGATGGAAAGTGGATATGTGTAAGCAGCACACGCATGTACACACGGAGTGCAGCTGCCACAGTAAGGGCCAGAAAGGAGGCGCAGCAAGGACCACAAGTCAATGGCAAACTAGTGCAAACTTTGTAGGGGGTACAGGTATCAGTGGAGTGTGGATAGGTCATGAAGGCAGGTACGAGACCAAGAAATTGAATAATTTTTTGGTACCCAAACTGAGGTCAGGGGAGCAGATCAGTGGCAAACATTTCATCTTTGTTTGAAGAGAATTGTTGGCTCATTAAGTTGGGAGCTACCAATTTGGCAATCAGCTCTTGCATTAAGTAAGGGTGGAACGAGAACTGAAATCTTCAGACATGAAACAATCTGTCAGTCTAGAAAAAAAGCTCATGTCTTCTGGTCTTCAAATGAAGTAGAATGACCACGGTGCTGAAATGCACAAGCAGAGACTCCAGGCAACAAGACAAGGTGGGTGTTAGGTGCGTATGAGGAAAGCCGTATGCTTTCCGAGTTTCTGGGGAGCCTACCTGATAGGTTCGTACGAGGAACGTTATGCTTTTTTAAGTCAGTACCCGGGGAGCCTACCAGATGCTATAGAAATGTTGTGTGTGAACTTTTTGAAATGCACCAGGCAATTGAATACAGAAATTGAGCCCAGCTTAAGGTTCCACTTGCCATTGCGTGCCCTCTGGTCTTCGCCGGTCCGTGAGAATATGGACACCATGACACCACAGGCTTGCTCCTATTTGAGGATCATGCACAGCTGCCCAACACTGCAAGGCCAGTTTGAGGGTCATGCGCAGCTGCTCAAGGCTGCAAGGCCAAGTGCCGCAGGCTATGAGCATTATGCAACCGCCAGGCGTGAATGCGCACCAGTGACCAAGCAGGATGCAGTATCAGGGTGTGTCTTCAGTGCCTTCAGCAGCTCTTCCACGCCTGCCAGCTTTTCCAAGCCCTCTCCTGCCCGTGCCTTGGCATGGGCCAGGAAGTATTTGATCATGCAGTCGTACAGCTGCAAGTAAGGGGTGATTTGATCACGCGGGTCATGTGATGTTTGAACATGCGATAAGTACGTGTCAGGAAATGTTTAATTATGCCTTCGTCTGGCTGCACTCAAGGTCCAGCGATGTTGTGGTCTCATGCTGACTGGGGCAACTATTAATTTAAAATGATTGGTGATCTGGACTCCACGCTGCAGCTTCTTGTAGCACTTATAGAGGCTTTCAATAGGAGTGTGCTTGCTTTTCTGCTGATGATTTAGGGAGTCATTTAATATTTGAGGCGGGTGGGTGGGCTGATATCAGTGCTCCATGTATTCCGGTACAAACATGCAGCCCCTGGTGCGAGCACACAGCACATGATATATATACATATATGTGCAATTCTTTGATGTGCAAGATGGGCACAACGATCTGGTGGCTCACTGAGTGCCAGAGTAAGGGCAAAGCAGCATCTTCATAAAAAGGCAAGACAAGGGAAGAATCAAATTTGGTTCTGACCACTGGCTACTGGCCTGGTGTACTGCTTGCAACTGCACAATGCGCAGAGCAATGCACGCCGCTGCACAGCGCTCCCAATTCAATCAATTCTATGTTTGACAGGGCCACAGTGCACATCCTGACCTGATCCGCCCAACATCATTGATAGTCGCTGCAAATCCCCGACTGGCTCTGCCTCACAGACAGACAGAAAGCTCATGCCCAAGGAGCCGCAGGACAACATCCTGATTTAGTTCCCAGCCAAAAGGCTTAGTAGTGGATGCAGGTATGTGTGTATGTGGTGTATGTGTGTGCGTGTGTGTACATGGGGTATGAGTGTTTGTGATGCTACCTGCTGAGGCGGCCCCACTACAGCAACTCAAATGGCAAGCTCGCAGGTGCGTGTCATCCACGGGTAGATGTGCAATTCAGCGACTGGCAAGATTGCAGCGGTTGATTAATACCACGCTGCGTGCTGCCAATGACAGGTGACAGCTAACAGAGCCTGCGCATTACCTGGGGTAGTTTCTTCATGGCTTCTTCTTTTGGCACGCCATGGTGCTCCAACACCTGAAGGTGGGCCAGGTTGCGATGTAGGCGGCAAGGTCCTGGGCTGTCTTATGCGGCCATGAGGATGCTTTGAGCAGTCAGACGTATAGCATGGCTGCCTCAAGAGCACTAGCATCTGCAAGCCCTGTTGGCGCACACGATGATTGTGCTCAGTTATGTGCTTATGTGCTTGTGGTCACGCAGGGTCTGATCTTGGGCCCTGAGAACACTGGCTTCACGCATGTACAGCAAACACAGCATGCTCACTCACCATGATGGCTATCAGTCCGTCTGTGGAGCCGTGGTGCTGACTGCACAGACAAGGAGATTGATGCCCTGTTTCATTGTTTCAACTGACCACTCCGCCACCACATATGGCTATGTATCTCTTCAGGGAGCCTGCCTTGATATTGTGCTGCGGGCATGCAAGCAGCTTCGCCAAAGGCTTCACACGACATGAAGGACTCACATGACGTCTATGTGCGTGTCCAGTCCAAAAATCTCCTTAAATCCATGCGCATACGCGTCCTTGTGCAGCTTGTTTGCAGACACACCTCGGGAGCGGATCAGTGTCCCCTACAAATGTGCACAAAGGGAGCAGCTTTGCTAGCAGGCCTGCAACAGTTGGCGAGCGACCACAGTCTGCTGGTGTGCAAGCCAGGAATGCGTTTTCCTCACATCCACATCGAAGGAAATCAGGGTCTTGCCAGTTGCAGCAGGGGACATCTTGCTGCGTGGCTGGGGCCTGCAAGCTGCCTTTTGGGGATGTAGTTGAGTGAAGCTCTGCTGTGGAGCTGTCTTAAGCAATCTTCGATGCAACACCTGCATACTCCGATGAATTTAAATTGCAACCAGCGACTTCACACCTTAATTCACACCCTTCTCCTCTTTTGTTAAGAAATTCCAACAATTTGTTTTATTTATATTGGTTTATGAGTATTTGTATCGGGCTTACGGTGCACCAAAGATTATATCCTAAAAGGACCCACGGGGCTTCTCCATTTAAGGCCCTAGTCCCAGCTGATTGCCTAGATTGAAGAGTAAAGGGAGGTGAAGGCGCAGGCTGGTGCAGCATGGCGAATCGCACGGACAAGGAGGCTTTCACCATCCATGGCACCAACCCCCAGGTCAGGGCTCATTGCGAGGGACATGCAGCAAGGCATAGTAATGCTGCACAAACTGTGTATGTTATTTGTTCACATTGTGATGCACAAGAAAGCTGCGTGCGTCCTGTGTGCATGTCCAGTACACTGTTTTTTGCGCATGGGACTTTTGGCCTGGCTGAAGTGAGACATCTGGTGATGTGTTTGTGGGATATTCGGGGAGGTTGTGCTACTTGACCTGGACTCACAGACTTTAAGCTGAGTCCCTGCGCACTTGCCCCTTCCCCTTCATCTCCTTTCCCCTGTCTCCTCGTCAATGTCACATTGCCCCACGCAGAACTTGGTGGAGTACATCGTCCGCAACAAAATTTATCAGACAGTCTACTGGAAGGAGTCATGTTTTGCCTTGACTGCGGAGACCCTCATCGACAAGGCGGTGGACCTGAAGGCAGCAGGGGGGACGTACGGGGGGCAGCGCAAGCCCACCAATTTCATGTGCCTCATTCTGAAGATGCTGCAGATTCAGCCGGACAAAGAAATTATCATCGAGTACATCAGAAATGAGGACTTCAAGTACGTCAGGCTGTTGGGTGAGTGCTGGGCAGGGGCTGGGGAGAATGAGCCACTGACATAACAGGCTGCATGAGGAGGAGGTTTGAGCAGTGAGAGCCCTTGGCTTGCGCCTGGAGTTTGGACCCGGGGTATGTGTACGCAACAGATGAAGGCATTCCATGCGCAAGCGCATCCACATGTGCTCGTCGGCATCCCCCCACGCATGTGATTGGAGCACAAGCATGCCCTGGTATGGAGCACAGGCACCTGAACAGGCAGTCACCGTAGTGGCCAGTGCCTGCTACCCCATCGCGGATCACATGGTCTTCTTCCTGGCAGGAAGTGGGAAATTGTGTAGCCTGGTGAATGAATGAGCAGCTGGCAAGCAGCAAAAATAGAGATAGAGGGATGCATGCGTTCCCCGGTGTGCCCTGTCACCCCTGGTTAAATATAGACATCCAACAGGGCATGAGCATGCACAAACTAATTGAACCAAATACAACCATAAACTTACTTTCACATGCACATGCACACACAAGCAAGCACGCATGCTCTCACGCACATGCATGTGCACAACATACACGTACACACATCTATGTAAATTTACTCGTGAAAGGTTTGCAAGATCTCAGGGCTCAAGTTCCTCATTGCCCGTCTCCCCAGTGCCTAACTGATCTTTCGGCTTATGCCTCCACAACATTGTGTTGCAAGTCTACTAATCATGCTATTTTACATCAGAGCATGTGCTATTTACATCTTAAATTGGTCTCCCATTCCTTTCCCTCACATTGGAGCATGTGCTATTTGCCACATTAAATATGCCTCCCAACTGAGGATGCAGAGTATGAGTGCATAAAACCCTGCAAGCGCGTTCAAATTGCGAGTGTGGATGCCAGAAGCTGTTGCCTTATCTTTGCCTGTCACTGGCATGCCTGGGGTGTGCTCTGGGTTTGGGTCGCAAGGAGGGAGGACATTAGCTCAAGCACTCACACTCTTGCAGGTGCATTTTACATGCGGCTGGTTGGACGCCCCTTAGAAGTATACCAGTACCTGGAGCCCTTGTACAATGATTACCGAAAGGTGCGCACTTCTGGGGGCTTGTCCGAGCACACGGGAGGAAGCCTACACTGCGGCATGCCTGCTTGCACCTCCATAAAATTATGTCTAGCCTTTTTTGCTGGGCTTGGCTACTAGGAATGAGTCCTAGATTGATGACGCCCAAGCTGCAGAGGCTGCTGCTGTGTTCACCTGGCATCGCAACTAATTGATTGTATCCAAATGCTTAAACTGCTTCCTTCTATATTCTGCCACCAACTTCCGGTGTGCCTTTGTGCAGAGCCTCGATGCAGATTATGTGATAGGTGCATAGGTAGGAGGCCGGGAAAAAAATTTGTTGACACGGGGGTCCGAATTTTTGGGCTGGACCACCTGATCCACCATCCTACCCCCTAACCCTCCCTCCAGTGCCGCAACCCAGACAAACAGGGTGCCAGTCTGCTCCTTTTAAAATTCTGCGTCCATCTGCATGCTTGCCATAAGCAAAGATTGGCTTGCTGCACGAGATATTGGGCAAAATTTGAGACGCAGAAGCTTTTGCATACATGACTTGCCAAGCGCCTACAAGTAGCCTTAAACACCCACAAATTGCAATCCTTTTTCCAGCATTCAATTGTGTATCTTGTGTTGATACTATCCTGTAACTTTGGAGAATTGTGCTGCCATTTTGCTCACACACTTTGTGGCCCACACCCATGTGCGTGTGGCTCTTGACTTGTTAACATGCACACAGACCCCCCCCTTTTACTCGAATTGCACAAAAAGGGTGCCAATCAACAGGGCTTGAGCTGAAAATCCCGCTAATAATTTTAGAATGTTTCTAGTGACCTGGAGAGAACCCTCCTGGGGGCTCCTCCTGACCATCCTACCCCTCCCCTCCTCCGACTGGACATGTACATTATCATCAATCACATACATACATGAATAAAGCTCTTGACGAGACGAACATACACATTTTTTGTGGGAGATTGTACCATACGTTCTATAGTTAAGCTTTTTGCGGCCTCCTGGCATGGGCCTCAAATTTTGGCACATGATTGACAGTCATTGTTAGGGTCAGATTAACATGTCTCATGGTCACAGTATGCCTCATGGTTATGGCATCCGTTGGCATTACAAGTCTCATGGGCCGAGTAAAATCTGTTTCAGGTTTGGACGCGGCAAGACCTGTGGTCTGCTGGTCTTGTGCTGATGCGCAGATGGTCACTTCCTGATGCACTCATGCTTGTGGTGGTCACTTGCTGATGTGCAGATCAGGGTGATGACTGAGGAGGGCAAGTACGTGCTGAGCCACGTTGATGAGGTGAGCCCAGTGCTACTCAAGCCCTATCCACGCCTGGAGCTGAGTGCTTAGTTGAGCCGCGTGCACTCTGGTGGGCGCGACTGCCCACAGGGCTTCACGCACTGCTTTCTTCGCTACGCCTCATCGTCAGTGCATCCCATCCCAGCACCCATCTAAGACCGCCAAAGCCAAAAGTTGCTCTGTTGTGCGGCCGCCGCCGCCAGGCTTGCATGCCTGAGCTGAACCTTCATCACACGCTGCCTGTGACCTGCTGTGGCGCTGGTAGCAGACCCATTCTTTGATAACGGCCCACCATGAGGCATTCTTTGATAATGGCACCTTTGATAATGGCCCACCATGAGGCAATCTTTGATAACGGCCCACCATGAGGCATTCTTGATAGCAGACCCAATCTTCGATAATGGCCCACCATGAGGCAATCTTTGATAATGGCCCACCATGAGGCTTTCTTGGTGGCCCTCCCCAAATCGCAGATTGTGGATGCCATGTTGCATAACCATGAGGCTTTCTTGGTGGCCCTCCCCAAATCGCAGATTGTGGATGCCATGTTGCATAAAGACCACCTCTTTGACATTGCGCTGCCACGGTTGCCAGCAAGGTGAGCTGTCAAGCATTCCTGATATAACCAAAGGTGAACATTCATGATACAACCAAAGGTGACAGGCTCAGGTTTGTGCAGCTCGCAGGGGCACAGACAAAAAAATTGCATGGTCACAGAGAGTGGGCATGAGTGCACACCAACATTTACGTCTGGAGCATACGTGGGCTACAGGTAAGGTGATGCATGAGGGCTATAGGTGAGGTGATGCACGTGGAACATGTTGGATCCTCCCTCCCTCCATGCATATCTCCCTGCGTTGCACATCAGCAGCAGCAAGTGGAGACCTGCGCGCGCAGTCATAAGATCTGCAGCTAACTTAATCAAAAGGGACGCTGCATCGTGGCAGCAGGTGGGCCTTAGAGAAAGCAAACCAGCTGGATCCAAGGGTCAGCGTGCTGGATGAGGAGTTTGATGAGGCTATGCTGGAGCAGGTACGCGTGGTCGTGTGTGTGTGTTTGTAGTGCGTGCTGGATGAGGAATTTGATTAGGCTATGCTGGAGCAGGTACGCTGGTCATGTGTGAGTTTAGAGTGCGTGCTGGTTGAGGAGTTTATGAGGCTATGCTGATGCAGGTACGCGTGGTCGTGTGTGTGTGTGTGTTGCGTGCTGGATGAGGAGTTTGATGAGGCTATACTGGAGCAGGTACACGTGGTGTGTGTGTGTGACAGTGCGTGCACAGTGCGTGCTTCTGTGTATTTTTATATGGTTGTAACTGACATACGAGGCGTGTCTATTTTGCAGTGAGACGCTTCAGCATGTGGACACTCAAGCTGAATTAGCACATGGACAGTGCACTTGGGCAGTGCATGTGAGCTGAAGCGCTCTAGGGGTGTGCAGACTTCTTGGTGTTTACTTCGCAATTGATGCATGCTTGCTTGCATGAAGAAGCATTAAGTCACCCTCAGGTTAGCTGCCTGTTTGTAGAATTGTGCAGAACTGGCCTCTCGGTCATGCATAAGGTTCAGAGTTGGCTTATAGCGCTACACAGCACCAAGATCTGTCCATATAGCGCGATATGCCGCCCCCTTATGATGCACGTGATCACGCCCCTCCTTGCCTGCATCCGCTTTCCCTGCGTGGCCACCGCACCCTATTACAATCCTTGCCTGCATCCGCTTTCCCCGCGTGGCCACCACACCCTATTATGATCCTTGCCTGCATCTGCTTTCCCCACGTGGCCACCGCACCCTATTAGGATCCTTGCCTGCATCCGCTTTCCCCGCGTGGCCACCACACCCTATTATGATCCTTGCCTGCATCTGCTTTCCCCACGTGGCCACCACACCCTGCTGATCGTGGAGGCTGGGCTCAGCCCCAGGAATTGCGACAGTGTCTTGCCTTAAACAGAGCGACACATTCTTGGGATGTGACCTGTTCCTGGCGAGTAGGAAGCGGGCGTGGCTGCGGAGCGCGCTGCCCAGGCGCAGTCCCAGGCCAGGCGTGAGGAAGAGGGCAGCGACAGAGAGGACGGGCGGAGGGGGCGGAGGTGCGGCGTCGCCCTGGCTGTGTGTGTGCGCGTATGTGCGTGTGTGTGTACATGTGGCCGCTCATGGTGCACAACAGGAAGAGCTGTTTATCATGATCTGCCCAGTTGTCGATAGGCAACTCTACGAGCATGTAAAGGAGGCTCTCCCTCTGCATTGGCTGGGCCACCTTTCTTGTAGACACCATGCATGTATAAATAGAAATGCCCAGCCATGGCTCTGTGCTCTTCACACTGCAAGGAAAGCTCACAGCTTGCCACAACATGCCAAACACCTCTCCGCTGAAATCTTGATGACGGCCGGCCTTGTTTGCTCATTGGGACCCAGTTCTGGCTTTCTGCCATTGTTTGTTCCATTAATTCATCTGCACTGCTTAACCGCTTAACAATATCGTGTGCACCTCATCATTTGGGAACAACAGCCTAGCCACAGGTCTCTCGGGCATATTGTTTTGGGACCCAGGACATAAGTCACGCCAATGATCTCACCATCATGCCCAATGCTGTTGTTTCTTAATCAAACCTTGCTATGCGAGGCCCTCAGGGCTTGCAAAGCACAGTTTCTGTCAGCTGCACGGATGTGCAACTATGCACATGCAACCTTAGGGCCCATGGGTGCTGCATGCCAGTACCCATGATCATGTGATTACAACTATTTTGCACACGACTTACCTGTGTGCAGCCCGGAGCGCAAGCGTGAGAAGTGGCAGATGGGGCGTGAGGAGCGACGAGCTCGGAGGGGTAGTAGGAGCCCAAGCAGAAGTAGAAGTAGAGAGCGTGGCAGGTGGGGTATATGTGCAGTTGTGGTTGTTTGCTTGTGGCATATGTGCATGCTTGTAGGTATGATTTATGAGAAAAGGTACGCTGCCTTGGCTCAAGAGAGGCTGCGTGCATAGTATGGTTACAGGAAACGACAGCAGCAATGTTGCGCCTTAAAGTGATGCGTTGGCCAGGTGGCTCAATTGATCATTACTATTCATAAAACCCACTCATCAAAGCATGCATTGGCCATGTGGCCCAATCGATCATTACTTTTCATGAAACCCACTCGGATCAAATGTCAGCCAGGCGCTTCTGGAGCCTTTTCAACCATGCTCCCAGCTGCTCCAATCAATGTTTTTTGCTTGATTTCTGGTCAGGGACTGGCACACACATCCTTTTCCTTCGCAGAATACGCATCATTTATATATAAGGTTGGGCAGGGGTCTCGCCGAGACTCGCCGACGACGAGACTTGGCGAGTCTCGCCGAGTCTCCTTGGGGGATGGGGGAACCCTCGTCATTGATGAGTGTCACCTATTTGACTGGTAAACGCCGATATTGTGCAAAAATGTGCTAGAAAACCCTCAAATTACCCTTAGCCATTAATAACAATTTCAGATAAATTTAAAATGAGAGACGAGGTGGTGTGGGACGATGAGGAATGTGATGATGTGATGAGCATGACTGACAGGGTAATGGGCTACCAATCCTTCCAGAGAGCTAGCAGCCCTGCCAATGTGTCTTCAAACGTGTGAACAATGGAAGGAGAAAGAGAAGGAAAGCACTTGGCAGCAGCAGGCACTTCAGACCCCACCATTCAGTCTGTCCACTTCTTGCGCCTGTGGGCTTAAGCTGAAGCTTCCAAGCATGGCTTCCCCACCCTTGCCACAGTGCAGCTGCTATGCATGCTCCCACAGCTTGTGTCTGCGAGCGTAACTGGTCAGTTTAGGGCCAGATGTGCACCAAGCACTGCTCAAGGCTTGCTTTGGCGCGCGCACGGAAGCTGATTTACATCTGCTGCAGCACAAGGACTTATCTGTGGGCGACCTGGAGTCCAGCCTGCAGCTCCAAACAAGATGAAAAAAAGGCCAAACATTGAGCAGCTAGGTTGATAAGGGTGGAATTGAGGGGGGAGGAACCGGTGGGGAGAGGACGGAGCAGCCTGTGACTCATCCCGGCCTCTGGAAGGCCCGATCCTGTTAAAATGATTCGTTTTTAATTATATCAAAGTACCATGACAATTTTCAGGTCAAAAGGATACGCCTGTAAAAAGCAGTTTTCTAACGATAATCTCCCATCTAGGCCCTACCCATCTACAACGAGTCTCGGCGAGTCTCTTTGGCAGACTGGACCACCCTATTTACCCATCCTTAAACATGCATCCTCTGTCCATGTCCCCCAGATACATGGCTATTAATTTGGAAGCATGAGCTGTTTGCAGCGGATCACTTGGGAAGCCGTGTAAAGAGATAAGACACAGCCCTTTATAAGAGCTTCCACGCACAAATAATCTCCACTTGTGCACAGTGCAGCAGCTGCTTAACACTGAAAGACACAGATACCACAAAGCCATAAACCCTTACCCTTAACCCTAACCCTAACCACAAACCACAAACCAAAAAATGACTTGTTTTAAAGGAGCAGAGTGTCTAACTGCCAACTTTACTGGAGCATGTGTTAATCCTTGACATCTACTGTCATCATGGTCGGGCCCTTTAATAAATTGATTTGGCTCCGCCTGTTGGTGCTACAGGCTGCCGGGTAAGACTGCTGGATGCCTCAGGGGCGGAGATCCCCATCCCTTATGCCGGATCTGCTGAGGTTCATGCTGTGGATGTTGTGGACGAGATGACAGGTGGGGTAACATTACCCTTCAACTTAATGCATGTTCCGGCTGTCCATTGCACACAACTTTGCTTTGCCTTCAGCGCTTCACTGAAAGTGAGCTGTAGAATCGAAGTATGATTATCTGTGTGCAGCATTGGGACAACACACCTTTGTGCTTGCTCGTCTGGCCTGTTTGAAGCAGTCCAGTTCTTTCGCTCCCAGCTTGTGACTTGCACTAACCTTTCCATGGAAGCTGGCCATCTCAGTTTTGTCGGCAAGCAGAGCAAGGATGCTACGAAAGCAAAGGGCGCATGCGTGGTTCCTGCAGGTGGCTCAACTAGATACCCAAGGAATGAGCAAGGCAGGTTCTTTGTCATCTATCAGGTAAGCATTCCTTTAATGATTTGGTAATGCTGCTCCTTCCCAGCCTGTCTGACCTCGCCATGGATCAGTATTTGATCGATGGATGAATTTCATACTTCACTGGTTATGTAATCAGACCAGACATTCATGTTATGACCTAAGTCCTCATTTGCAGCTGATGCAAATATAGGGTGCCCTGCATTACTTGATTTGCCTACCTAACACCCCCCTTTGTCCCCAATTCAACAGACATGGACAATGCAGTTCATGCCACCTGCATCTCATGTCTTGTCATCCGCAGCCCAACAAATGGAAGCTAAAACAGAAAAAGCTCATGGAGGAAAGGAAGGTCAGGAAAGCCGCTCAGCAGCTGGCTGCTTCAGCACAGTGACCACCTCTCCGGAAAGGGATCCCCTACATGTCTATGTTGGAATACGTAGGATGATTTGTTGCTGTATGAGCAGGATTTTTATTCATGTACTATTGTCATGTCCCTGATAAACATGCCATAAAAACAACATAAATCCTTCAGTTCAATATTTTGTTCAAGTCAAGTTGCTGATCCTTTTTGCATCAGGGATTACAAGGATAAGACCTTCAGTCAAGAAGTGCGACTGCTAGCATGCTCATAGAATGCAATAGTTATTTATGTAGGAAAAACGAAATGTATTGCTGTTTTGCGTTTTAAAAGCATATCACTCACCTCACATCCATTCCCATTGCACCCCTAACGAAATCCTAATCCAGAATTATGACAACCCCATTCTTTGCAATTCAATCCACAAGCTCCAAGACCTCAACCATGAGCTGCCTCTAGGCAAATAGCTGGAAGACCTCTTTTCAAACACAAAAAGCGCCATAGTCACCATTGATCAGGTCAACAACAGAGAAAATCACAAGCGGGTTCGGGTGAGACAACAGAAACTGATCAACTCCTCTCCCAAAAAAACACACAAAGAAATCTTCAGGGACAAAAACACGCAGCCACGAGCGGGACTGCAAGCCCTCAGAGACCCTTACACCGGCATCTTAGAGACAGAATCCATCAAGCAGACTCATATCTTTAAAAAGTTTTAGGACTCCTGGAAAAAAGTTAATATCAAGAATGGCAGGTATTTGCCTGAACAGACTCCCAGAAACTATCCATGGGAACACTCACCACCAACACATGAAGGCCCCCTGCCAGACCCCTTCAAATTTGAATCTCAATTTGAAATTACTAAGGACGAAGCAGAGAGGAGACAGACCAGAAACTGGCTTCACAATTCCATCCTTGACAAGAGCGCCTTCACAGAATGTATCAGGTCCCTCACAAGCAATAAGTCTCCAGGCCCAGACGGCATAGTCAATGAACTCCTGAAAATGTTG
>LFCJ01002181.1_pt1 | contig 14057 bp, 19 predicted proteins | sample 643141 | NCBI WGS metagenome assembly LFCJ01 (sample SAMN03766243, study PRJNA286221) | soda lake metagenome | biome: soda lake; feature: Kulunda steppe; material: water; isolation source: sample B1-Br-g2 brine of Lake Bitter-1 | place: Russia: Kulunda steppe | collected 2010-07 | reverse complement strand
TGTGTGTTCCTGTGTCCATGCACATGTGTGTGTTCCTGTGTCCATGCACATGTGTGTGTTCCTGTGTCCATGCACACGTGTGTGTTCCTGTGTCCATGCACATGTGTGTGTTCCTGTGTCCATGCACTTGTGTGTATTCCTATGTCCATGCACTTGTGTGTATTCCTATGTCCATGCACTTGTGTGTTCCTGTGTCCATGCACATGTGTGTGTTCCTGTGTCCATGCACATGTGTGTGTTCCTATGTCTATGCGTGACTATGCAAGGATGGGACGTGGATCGCCTGTGCCGGCTGGGCGCGCAAATTATTTGTGCTAACCGCCAGAGCATACATCTGTACTTGGACTCAATGCCAGCCAGAAGGTTGACACATTTCCTCGGCTTGATGATCAAATCACCTGCGCTTGCAGTGCGCCGTGTGTTCAGATTCTGACTCAGTGCATGTTGCCAGAAATTGGCTTGGCACCCAAATGGCAATTCATTAAAGGCATGCCGCCAGCAATTGGCTTGGCACTTATTTGGCAATACGAAAAAAATATGTTGCCAGCAATAGGCTTGGCACACATATGGCAATACGTTAAGAGCATGCCTCTCTGTAGCTCAAGAATCTTTGACACAAAGTTAGAGACTAGGGGCTCCAGAGAAAAAATGACCAGAGGGCTTGTCAAGGGGCGACACCTGGCACATGGCTTTCATCTTTTCCATGCACATGCTGCTACTGCTGGGGGGCCAATACCCTCCAAACACTGTCATCTTTGCTGACGCTCACAAATCCAGAAGCTTCATTTGAGGGTGTGGTCCATGCACATGCCACTACTTACGCTGTCTACCGCTGCTGCTGCTGCTGCTGCTGCTACTTCAACCTTGCCTGTGCCAGGGTATACCCAAGTTGTGCTTGTGAGCTTGCTGGACGTTGCAGCCATGGATGGCATGTGTGTGATTGCATGCTCCAAACACTTACATGTCCTGTTTACACCCCCGAAGGTGCTAAAGAAGCTGGAGCACATCAAGGCAAGAGGCCTGCAGCGCAAGCTGGAGCATGAGGCGGCCGCAGGCGCCAGCGCCGCGGGTGCAGGCAGCGCCAAGGGGAATCCAGAGGATGGTGCTGATGCGGGCCAGGATATGGGCAAGGCTGGCGCAGGCGGCGACAGCGGCAAGGGCAGCAGCGTGGGAGACAAGGGGAGACGAGAGGAGGAGATGGGGTCAGAGGAGGGGCCTGGCGAAGAGCACCAGGTGTGCGGACAAGGGCGGGCATATGGGCAAGGGTGAGCATGTTGGCAAGGGCGTGCATATGGGCAAGGGTGAGCATGTTGGCAAGGGTGGGCAAGGAGAGATGGTGGGCTTGGTGAGGAGCAACAGGTGTGTGCGCATGGGTGGGCATACGGGCATTTTGCAAGGGTGGGCATAACGCGTGCGGCTGAGCACAGCCCTCCTGCTTGAGCACATTGTGGTGCAGTGGGCCTTGGTGTGCCTCTGCTCCAGTCAAAATTGCGTCCTGGCTGACATGGCCAATGGCAGGCACGAGCCGCTCAGAGACGGCAGCGGCTCTGAAGACTGGGTGAAGTTGGCGGGGTTTGCAAAGCGCGCTTCGTCCCCCCCATTAACATCAAGTGCGAGGGCAGGGTTTGTGAGAAGCGTGCTGCGCAGGTCCAAGGGGGCCACCAGCCACAGCACTCTCCAAACCAAGCTATCTTGGGGGTTGCTGTTTTGCGTCTTCTCATTCATGCTGGCCACGTGGCGCAAGCATCTCTAGGCAGATTGAAAAGGCTAGGGCCCTGGGCTGCGCAGCCATGCTCGTCCACCCACCCAACTCTGCACACCCGCAGGAGCTGAGCATACGGGAGCGGCGGCGGCTGCGTGCAAAGGCCAAGATGCAGCGGCGCAAGGAGCGGCGCGCGCAGGCTGCAGGCAGCAGCGCTGGCGGCGCCACAGAGGGCAGCAGCCAAGCTCAAGACGCACCTGCTGCGGCTGCTGCGCCAGCCTCTGCGCCTGGGACAGGCAAGCGGGCTCTGAAGAAGCAGAAGCAGATGTTGAAGCAGCAGCAGCATCAGGGCAGGCAAAGGAAGGATCGGGATGGGGAGGGAGGAGAGCAGCGGCGAAGGAAGCGGCAGGCTGAGGATGAGATGGACAAGCTAGCCAATGAGGGGCTGCACACTCAAGGTGGGTGCAGTGGCCTGCAGGCAAGGAGCATGCAAAACGTGCACAACGCATCCAAGGCAGGCTTGCAGCGTGTCCAAGGCCAGCTTACAGCGCATCCAAGGCAGGCTTGCAGCGCATCCAAGGCCAGCTTACAGCACATCCAAGGCAGGCTTGCAGCGTGCCCGAGGCCAGCTTACAGCGCATCCAAGGCCAGCTCACGGACATATGCAGAGCTTGAAATGGCTGGGCCTTCCAAGGTTAGGTTCACATGCACTACACCGAACGTGCTCAAACATGCATACACACGTGCGCCTGCGCGAACACAGGGCAGCACAGTGGTGGGATGAGGAAGCGGCGGCGCGGGGCGGAGGCTGAGGGCACTGACCGCCTTGACAGGCTGGCGCAGAGCTACGTGGCCAAGCTGACAGGGAATAAGGGAACGAAGGTGGGCTTGACTTTGATGCATGTTATTCTCTGTCGCATGCGCACATACACGCAGATCGGTAAGCGCAGCTGGATGCCTTGCCTTTCGCTTTGGTACCCTGCACCATTTTGATGTTGCATCTTGTGAGGGCGTGATGCATGCAAGGAGGAGCCCTTGTGTTCATATGGGCAACATGTTTGCAGGTTCCATTCACCAAAGTGAGCATGTCACCCATGTTGATCACGTATGGGCAACATGTTTGCAGGTTCCATTCACCAAAGTGAGCATGTCACCCATATGTTGATCACGTTTCATCCAAGGAACACGCAGGCGTACTGCATGTGAGGTTGTGCGGAAGTTTGCCAAGCAGTGCACCTTGGTGCAGAGTCCATCATGTGCTCCACGATCCGTCTTCCTAGGCACGTGTGCAACATTCCTTGGATCCGGGTGATTGGATGCCTCTGTGTGTGCAGGCCGAGGCCCATGCGAACCAAAAAGGTGGCGACGTGAAGCAGCAAAAGCGCAAGCAAGCTGGGGAGCCGGCAAACAAGAAGAGCAAGAGGGGTGGGCCGGGCAATGGCAAGACAGCCAGGGGGCCAGCAGCAGCAGCAGCAGCAGCCGCAGGCAAACCCAGCCCAGGGGTGCCTGTTGTGCAGCTGAAGCTTGCAGCAGGGGAAGGGATGAAACGGTGGTTTGAGTAGCAGGGCGTCCTGCTGCAAGGAGCTGAGTTCTAAGGCTTTGGGGATATCATGGGATTCTGCGACCCTGTGGCTCGTGTGACTTGTTTGATGCGGGGTGCATGCATGTGAACAGAGCTGAGACCAGGTGCGTGACTTGGTTTTCTGGCTGGCACTCTCTCAAACTCACCAGAAGAAAAGGGTTGAGAGGCTCTGCTTGAGGGCTGCAGGGGAGGCTTGCGCGGCTCACAGTATTGGGGAGGACCCGCTGTTCCTCGTGTCTTTGACAACCGTAGACCTTGGCAGAAGCACTGTAAATTTTCATCTGGGGTTCCCGATCTGCAACTGCCAGTGGCTGACAAGCAGTCAACACTTCTGTCAGGGAATAAGTGGCAGTGGTTAGGCTACCAAACTGAACTTGTTTGACAAGGTTGAACGGATGGGGGTCAGTCTACCAGGCTTGCACTCTAGAGATCTGATTGACAGTCAGTTTTTCTGTGTAAGGCATGCTATGATGATGCATCCACAGGATCATATCACTACATGATATAGGAGCTCCGATTGAGAGAGAGAGAGAGAGAGAGAGAGAGAGAGAGAGAGAGAGAGAAGCGCGCGCGCGCTACCCTATCCAAAATTCAAGAATGCTTAAAGCTGAGGCAACCTTTTCTTCCCTTAAACCGCAAGAAGAAGGCGCGAGGGGCCATGGAATTCGCGTGTTCGAACATGATGACCTTTAAAAGAAGGTAATGATACTTATTGGTGAGCAAGTTTGAAAGCGTTGGGAAGTTTCTGGTCACAATTCGTAACTGGTCACAATTCTTTAATTGTGAGCTGGCCCAGGCCAACAAGGTTTACAAGGTTTAAGGTTTTTGGGCCCAGGCCAGCACAGAATAAATGCTGCCCATTTAATTTTCTGACAAATTTAACTGCTAATGTGTAGCAGCCTTACGGGCAAAAAATTGAGCGGTTGTTGAGAATTCAACACTGTGGCACTCATGCCTGTTCTTCTCCAAACATTTAAGCTGTACTAGTCAGTTCTTGCTGAATACTATGCTCGTATTTCATTAAGGTCAAAGTCTTGTCCTCATATGATCATTATCCATGCACATGCAAGCTGACACATGCACAAATTAAGGCCTTTGTGGACTGGGATACTTGCACTGCAAGTGTGGCACATACACCCTTACATGACCAACTATTGGTCATGATGGGCCCATGATGGGCCCATGATGGTCACCCCAAGCAAGGGGTCGTGTTTGCGAAGGCCCGTCAGCTAATGGAAGTGGTCACCATGGACAAAGTAGACTATCCAGCCTTCTCCATGCACATAACTGCCGTGCACTAGGTGGACCTAGAATTCAACACTCAGTGTAGTGACAGCTCTAGCCTGATGCAACAGCTGCCTTATAATACAGGAACTTCAGTATCTGTTGATGCATGCAAGCAATTGCATGCTTGCACGCGCATCTCATACAGCTGCCTCGTACCATAAAACAGTTGAATTCGCAAATATTGAAGATCATCCATGTGGCAGCACTAGTGCAGTACTGCCCCAGTCACCCTAAATGTCGGCAGGCATGAAAGTTGCGACTTGTACGTTCAGCCTGAGGCTTTTTTGACGAGAACTCAATGGTTGTATTTTCATCAAATTATTGAAAGCTTGATGCCTTTAAAAATTGTAACTCTGTTTTGGATTTGCAATGCGCAAATGATTCGGTAAACTTCGAGATGTTTCGGAGAAATTATAGACGCTGAACGATTCGATCGAACGTGAGCTTTGAGAGCAGGAGGCACTAACTCACGCCAGCTGACCCTTCCCCCTCCCCCACCCCTTGATTCCACATATGTACATCTCACAGCAATTCTTAAATCTAAGTTGTTAACGTGGGCCAACTATGTGGTGCAGACGGAGCAGAACGGAGCAAAGCAAGCCTGACCTAGGCATCGCAGGGCCCATTTTGGGGAGGGTTTCCAAATTACAAGAATTATATTACAATACGTCGAATTATTCGTTAAAAATGATTCACGAATGATTCGGAATGCGCGAACAGACACGACCCTAATATGTTGTGCCAACAACACATCACCCTTGAAAGCTTTGTTTCTGCTCCATGCACTGCGGCGCAAAAAGCAAATCCAGGGCATGGCCAAGAATCCTTGTCAGGTGCTGGTAAGTGCACTTGCCACGTGGCTCATGAGAGGTTTCAGATGCCTTGGCTGCAAGAGACGGCTGTAGAAGATGAAGATGTTGGAGTGAAAAGTAGGGTAAGGGACAGGAGGAGAGGGGGTGGGGAAGGGATATGAGGGAAGGGGTAAGGGAACAGACTCTCTTAGTCATTGTAGGCTTATGATGGACAGTGTTTGAACTCTTGAGAACAGAATAGTAGATGATGGATGATACATTGAAAAAATGTTTCATCTTCTATTCTCACTTTTTGACTTCAATGATGGTGGTAAGGTTTTGATCAGGAAGCGATCGCAGGCCATCTCTTATCCAATCTTTTTAGCTCAGGTGCATGGGCTGTCCTTTGAAATTTGTGCATTTTTTCTTATTAAGATCGGTCATAGGTGCGTGAGGCATAGGGTAAATATTTATATTGCCATCTAGAGCCCATGAAAGAAAAATAGATGATAATGGATCAAATCAATTCATTATCATCTACTATTCCGGCCTGTTATGGCCCCAATAATGTTGGTAAGGCCTCAATCAGCACACATTTTTGCAGCTGCAAGAGGTCTTTGAGCTGACTTTGGGTGCAACTGGTACTTGGGCAGTGTCTTATATGATTGACCTGCAGTGCTGTGCTCCCTAAATTATTTGACTTAATGCCTGATTTTCTATGCATGTTCGGCATGCAGAACAACCATGCGCATGCGTTTGTTTGTATGTATGTATGTTTGTTTGTTTGTTTGTTTCATGTCTTTAGAGGAAGATTCGGCTCCTTGCTCGTGCACAAATAAAGCCTGAGTAGCTGATCAAAACTCAGCAACTGTGGGACCAGTGGCTTGACTGCAGTCAGCTGAAACGTCTTCTCTAAACAAGCATGGGGGATGCATCATCATGCATATTCTTTGGAAGTGATGAAGATGTTGATCTTATACCTGGGGCTTACATGTAAGGCCCCAGTCACACACGACATCTTTTGATAATTCAGGCAAATGTTAGACAATCAAGATTTTCAAGCACGAAATGATCCCTCAGAGTTAGGTTTATATCACCAACAATTGAAATGCAATGCAGCTTGCTATATATCATGTGAGAACAACTACATCAAAAACCAAGAGGAGCTGTGAGGCAGAAACTTTTTCTTGAAGAGAACTCTCTAAATCAATGAGGTCACCCAACGGTTGGATAGTTAATATAGCTGTACCTGCCGAACAAGGCCACATCCCGTCTGCTATGGATGGTCCCACACAATCCTACTTGTTCAGGGAAAGGCTGCTGAAGTGTGAGCCCATTGATCTTGGTCGTTTTGTTGTGGACTTCAGGGAGAGGCACTTGGATTATTGGACACCTTATTCTGATATGCATCTACAAGAGCGCAACAGCAAACGCTCCAATTACCATCAATGGTGCGCCCTCCCTACCAAGAGGGCCCTGGCAACACAGTCGCCATCCCCTCTTCCTAGATACAAGCTCTTTGATCTTCCTCGTGACGTTTTTCGCAGCGTGGCTCGCTTCAGACTTTGTGCCCACACCTTACGAATTGACACTGTGACCTGGACTCACAATACCTCCCCTACTTGTGACTTCTGCAATGCTAACGACGTACAAGATGAGGAAACTTTCCTATTTCACTGCACCCATCCACACGTGGTCTCTCTCCAAACGACTTATGCGTCCCTATTTCTTCCTACAGGCTTCAACAATGTGTGCTTTTCAGGGCCAGGAGAATAATAAGCTTCATTTCTTCCTTCATGCACTGATAGTTTTTTATGAGCAGGCTAGCAGTCGCACTTCTTGACTGAAGGCCTTCTCTTGCAACCCTTGTAACCTTATGCACATCAATTCAGGTACCCAAGATTTACAAAGCCAAACCTGCGTCAATCTAGAAGACGGGGCTACAAATGGCCAAGCAAACTTTCTGAGGTCTGCATGCAGTCATGTTTTGTTGGACAGGCGAACACAAAGCCTGCAGCTTTTGAGAGCCTTTCTTCACTGGCAAGGCAGCATCAGTTGCTACTAGCACCCTTAATAAGGGTACCAGCAAAAAACAGCATGCCCAGTTCCGAACTGGGTCAGCGGCAAGTTGCCATATCTGCATGCCCATGCTTAGTTTTGGGGGCTGATGTGCTGCATGCTGCTTTTTAATCCCAGATTTTGCATGCATCACTTTATCTTGTTTGAGTCGGCTCATGTGGAGGCTGGTAGTGACTTCGCTGTAATTACCTTGCTCAGTTTTTGAAGGTCACGGTGAATCATGAATATCAATTCAACTGCAAATTTGCCCAAATATTCAGACAGTAATATTGATCCATTTATTACCTTAGTAGCACTTGTGTGTAAGGGAAAAAGGGGCTAGTCATACTAAAAGGCTCCCCTTGCCCAGAGGGTAAAACAGAAGTCCTACAAGACCGTCCCTGAAATAGGCACAAATCCGTGAAAGTAAAAAGAACATAAAAGAAAAAAGAAAGGAAAGATGTTGGAATGTGATGTTTTGCGGCACGAACCAACAAAAGAAAAGACTACACTGACAGGGAAAGCGCTGTTTGCGTGAATTAAGGAAGATGTTCACATCTTGTGCAAGCACCAGGCAACCCCCCACCATCGGACAGCAAAAAGAACCTAGGAAAAGGTCAAAACAGCACCAAACAGAATCAATGCCTAAGAGTTAACACAGAGAAAGTAGTTGTGCATGACAAAGTTCAACTTTGAATGTTGGTTCAACGCAAGCAAAAGAAGGCCACAAGGCACGCTAAGATACAATGCACTCGCCAATATCCTGTGTCCAGCATCAATTACATAAACTGAATAACTTTACGAGTCAACCTGTAAATTTCATCTGAGGTTTGGCAGTGCATCCCTGCGCGCGTCCATGCATGGTGTGAGGGCAGGTTACTCATGAACACGTATTTGTTTGCACCATGATTTAAGGAGGCTCTGCTTCGCGCCGACTGGTCACACTGAGAGACCGCTGCAACCATAATTGCAACCATAATAGACTCGTGGCTTGGCCGTAACAGCTCAAACCTGGCACTGCACTAGCTATTCTGGTGCAACAAAACACTTGTTTCAAGGGTGTGGAGGGTGAAGAGGTGTGGAGGGTGTAGAGGTGTTTGTGGGGGGGTTGTGTGTGTGTGGTGACAAGACACTTGTTTCACATGACACAAAAGGACTGCAACAGCTCTGATCCGCATGCACTTATTGGAAGGCAGAACATAAGAGAACAACAGCTGAATGGCACATAAACGTTACATAACTAATAGCGGAGTGCACACATGGAATTTCAACACACAGCAAGAGGGAGCTAAGGAACAATTTTAGGATAGACAGAATAGGGGCAAAGGGCCAGGTACAGCTGCAAGCTCTCCTTGCATGTTCTTGTACACATTATCCTGTGATACAAATGTTCGCAGGCAGCATGCTGCACAAAATAATTTCAGGACTCACCTAATTGAAGACCTCAAAGCATGATTTGTCACCAAATTCTTGTTTGGCAGGCGCTGCAGAACAAATGCAGGGGAGAAACAATGAATTTCATGTGACAAGTTGCTGTACTCAGCAAGAAAGCGATATCATTGAGTGCTTTGCAGTCAACGCTTCAGGCATGTGAGAAGGCCATGTGAGCATGTTGGCCCAATCTCACATGTCAATCATCAGTCCATAAGATGGCAACAGTTTCTATAATAAATGTCATTTGCAAGTCAATAATAGTGTGTCAACTACAAACCACCTGGTAGGCAGCTTCTGGGTCTTTTTAAGCAGGATAGTTGACAACTAAAATCAATTGCACTGGGTGTTCACCTGTTTGCAAAGAAGACCTACTCAATTCCTCACGAGTAAACAAGTTGATTTAAAGTAGAAATAAGATTGGGATACATTGCACCGCGTTGTCACCTGGTTGCTCATGGGGCTTGTGTTGTGCGTGCGTAGCCACTGCTCTATAGCAGACCGTTCATAACTGTAGCCGTCGGTAGCTAAGACCGGGTCCCTCATCACCTCCTGTTTGTGCATCAGTACATTAGCATGGGGTATTGTGAATTGACACATGCATACAGTTTTGGGGTTGCACGGAAATCTCTTAACAGTCCCTATGCTTCAAACCTGCTTGCCTGTCTACCTTCACTGCTATCCTGTTGTCTAAACACTTGAGTGCTCATTCATGGACACAGAGATACGAGTAAGCAAAAGCACACAAGCAAGACTGCAAGGAATGCATTTGCTGCTTCCCTTTCTTTGTGTGCTCGATTGCTCAATTTCATTCACAAAACAGACATAACTTCAGAAAAGTATTCCTGAATGACCTGCTGCTTTGCAAAGGTCAGTGGACTTGAACATGTGAAAGCAGCAACCTGTAATGGGTGCATGGAACCTAGCTCACGCCACAGTGTGCTTATGGAGTGCAATAAGCAATCAGTAGTGCGTGTGACTAAGCACACTCTCAACACTAGAGTGGTCACCTGGGTGACAGGGCAGACACCTGGAAGATAGGTATCACCCAGGTGATACCTATATCACCTCATATATCACCTGGGTGATAGGGCAGACACCTGGAAGATAGGTATCACCCAGGTGATACCTATATCACCTCTCATATATCACCTGGGTGATAGGGTTGAAAAAGACTGCTGGAAGTAGAAAGACTGCTGGAGCTCACAACACTCGAGTGCTCACCTGGGTGATAGAGTGCTCACCTGGGTGATAGAGTGCTCACCTGGGTGATAGAGTGCTCACCTGGGTGATAGAGTGCTCACCTGGGTGATAGGGCAGAAATAGACTGCTGGAAGATTGTCCTGGCCAGCAGCTGGAGGCGCAGGCAAAGGGTTTGGGTCTGCAGAGTGTGGACGAACACCCATGTGCTTGAGCAAATTACTGCATCACAGAGGCACTTGGATGTGCACAAACAACCAACCTGCTGCATCACAGAGGCGGCTAAGATGTGCAGTCTCCTTGGCTGACAGTGGTAGGGCGTTTATGCAGCTTTTCAGCCCAGCTATTCCTCCCGTTCAAAAGTGTGAAAATTTCCTTCTTTGTGCCCAGCAATCACGATAAAGAGTTGTTTCTCCTCCACTTGCATCCGCATGCGTGCATGCTCATATCAAAAAGCTTTGCCAAGGATTTCAGGCTCAAGACAAATGCTGCTTTCTCAAGACCGCCAGCTGATCAAGACAAGCACAGCAGGCAAGTCAGTGCATGCCTGCGCATTCAACAAGCCCAACTGTACACAGTGTGCGCTTGATCATTTATTAGAACAATTCATCAATGCGTGCATACTCATCCTTAGCAGACTGGTGCCTTTGTTTTAATAAGCAAAATTACTCAGTGCCTGTTTCTGATGGGCAATTTGCTATTTATCAAAAGGTGCAGTTGATCAATGCGTGCATGCTTATCTAACAAGCTTTGCTGATCAGTGTGACAATTTCTTGCGCACTCCGCTTCAACCAGTATCATTCCTGTGTCCCACCCACGCCCAAGGAACTAAGAGCACAACTATCCTGTACCCACATGCTATCTTTTGTGCCTGCATGAATTTGTGCCTGCATCACTTTGTACCTGCATGAATTTGTGCCTGCATCACTTTGTACCTGCACGAATTTGTGCCTGCATGAATTTGTGCCTGCATGAATTTGTGCCTGCATGACTTTGTACCTGCATGAATTTGTGCCTGCATCACTTTGTACCTGCACAAATTTGTGCCTGCATGACTTTGTACCTGCATGAATTTGTGCCTGCATCACTTTGTACCTGCACAAATTTGTGCCTGCATGATTTGTGCCTGCATGACTTTGTGCCTGCATGACACAAACGTACTTCTTGCCCAAATGGTACCCATGACATGAATGGTACCCATGACACAAACGTACTTCTTGCCCAAATGGTACCCATTCACATTTACGCAGAGGAACACACGAGCAACACAGCCACCATCCACAGACACCTGCGTGTGCGCACGCACACTTGCACACACACGCACCTGGTCTTTGAGGCGCGCTTGCCATAGGTGGGTAGACGTTACTGCAGAAATGAGCCAGTGGAGTAAAATGGTTGCAAGCAAGTGTTGGCAAAGTGGCTTGGCAGCATCAATTTCAGCCAAGCAGATCTGGAACAGGTGTGCACTGGCCACAAACATGCCGTCTCTACACATCTCTACACAAAGTCCACGTTTATCAATGCATCTTGGATCTCAATAGAACTGTGTATGCTGATAGGTAGTGCGGGCAGGCAGTGTTTGCAGGCTACGGAGGAGGGGAAAGGCGGAAAGAGTATGCCTGATCGTATGTCAGAAGGATCGTGTCCATGATTGAGATTTTGTGCAGGTTAACAAGCCTGAAAGAGTGGTTTGTAAGCACGTACGCATGTTTGTGTTTGTTTGCTACTTGCTTTGAGAAGAGGAAGTCATGCCCATGCACCCTTACGTATGAGGCGGCTGGGGCTGGAAGAGAAAAGGAAAAGGCAGAGGTACGCAAGCGGTGTGATCACCCCAAGCGTCAATAAAAGAAGTATCAATAGTTACAAATACTGGAAAAATCCTCGACCACCCCAGTCGAAAGGAGACCAAGCAACGAGCAAAGGGGGGGGGGAGAAGGGATCAAAAGCAACGGAAAGGGGGGGAAGGAGACCAAAGCAGCAAGAAAGGGGGTGATATCAAATCAAGCAATAAGCAAAGGAGGGGAGCCTGCGCCAAGTCATACAGCCACCATATGTGCCCAGACGGCCCAAGGCCACTGTGCAAGGGATGCCCAAGGCCCGAGCTGGCGCAACATGCACAGGTGTGTTGGCGCAACTGTATACATGAGCCACAGGTGAAAGATGGGCTAAAGAGGTGCAGGTCATGGACACAGGAGCTTCTCCCTACAAGCACGCCTGCAATGAAAACGCACATACAAGCCTGCAAATTCATGGGCATGCCACGGTGCGCGCCTGTGCCTCTCTCTGCAAGCGCACCTGCTGGGGGGTGGGGGAAACACGGGCACAGAGGAGGGGTCGATGCGGCCCGACATCTGGGCGGCAGACAGCCTTGGTGGGGTGGGCGGGTCTAGCGGAGGACGTATCTGCGTGCGAGTGGATGAGCGTATTTTGTTTGTGCTCTGCACGGTCTAAATGTGTGTGAAATCTTGTAAAAAGTGTGTGATTTGCATGTATGTGTGGGTGTGTGGGTAGCTCGTCGGCACTCTGGTTCTGGCACATATGCACGTTGACGCACTTGCATGAGATGGAAGTACATGTTTGCACCTGTACGTTTTTATGCTCATGTGTTTGTTGTATTGAAGATGAGCGCGCCCACTGTGTGTGCTCAGCGCAAATGGCCACTGTGTGTGCTCAGCGCAAATGCCCACTGTGTGTGCTCAGCGCAAATGTGCGAGCCTGTGTCAGAAGGGATGTGTAGATCAGCTTCTATGCCTTCAGAACGTATTTCTCAAAGCTCAGATGACTTAGTCCATCACTGACCATATTAAGACTGAGCACGCTTTCTACAATCCAGGAATGCATCATATCCAGAACATTCACCAGTTCAGCTTATCGGCTATCATTACCTGCCCTAGGAGCCTGCGCGTGCGGTCGTCAAGAACGCCTCTCAACATGGAATGCCTTTGAATGTACTGCACGCACACACATGGCATTCAGGCACTGCCTTGATTGACATCCTGGGCAAGGGGCAAGTGGTCGGACTCTGAGGGGTTGACAGAGGGTGACAGAGGTTGGAAAGGTGACAGAGGTTGGAAAGGTGACAGAGGTTGGAAGGGTGACAAACGTCGGACACAGAGGGTGACCGAGGTCGGAAGGGTGACAGAGGTTGGAAGGGTGAAAGAGGTTGGAATGGTGACAGAGGTGACAGAGGTTGGAAGGGTGACAGAGGTTGGAAAGGTGACAGATGTTGGAAAGGTGACAGATGTTGGAAGGGTGACAGAGGTTGGAAAGGTGACAGAGGTGACAGAGGTTGGGAAGGTGACAGAGGTTGGGAAGGTGACAGAAGGTGCCCCTCCTCTTCCACCAAGCATGCTCATCAAGGGCAGAGCACCCTGCTAATCAAGGGCAGAGCACTAGCACCCTGGCCCAGACAGATGCTTAAAGCCCAGAGAAGGCCAAGAAAGGCTTAAGAAAGAATAGCAGAGCGGGCGCAGTCACCTTATACTGCTCCGGGACCTCCATCAGGGCAGCAAGCGCAAACTGTGCCTCCATTTGTGCGTAATCAGTCCACCGTTTCTTGAGCAGGCCTGCAGTCATAAGGGCGGCCCCATGGATCTCGGTCTAGAAACAAAGGTCAAGGGACAATACTGAGCCGCTGGCTGAAGGGTGGGCACATGGATTTCACCTGTGAAGGTCAAGGGACAATACTGTCAGGTGGATTTCACCTGTGAAGGTCAAGGGACAATACTGAGCCGCTGGCTGAAGGGTGGGCACATGGATTTCACCTGTGTGCCCAAATGGATGGACCAACATCTCAGCAACCTTGTGGCCAGGCCTGCCACACGGTGTGCGGTGCAGGTCGTTGACGGTGTGCGGTGCGGGTCATTGACGGCGTGTGGTGCAGGTCTTTGACACATGCTCACCGACGGTTTGCGTCAGCAGAGCAATTGAAAAGCTGATGCAAGTTTGAGTGAGGGACGCCTGTGGTGGGGGTGCAAGATTGACTGAGGGACGCCTGTGGTGGGGG
>LFCJ01002180.1_pt1 | contig 14060 bp, 11 predicted proteins | sample 643141 | NCBI WGS metagenome assembly LFCJ01 (sample SAMN03766243, study PRJNA286221) | soda lake metagenome | biome: soda lake; feature: Kulunda steppe; material: water; isolation source: sample B1-Br-g2 brine of Lake Bitter-1 | place: Russia: Kulunda steppe | collected 2010-07 | reverse complement strand
GGGCAGCATTCAGCCTGCCCCACCCATCTTCAAAATCTGGAGGTGAAATTCATTGCCCTTGGGGGTGCACTGAGATCTATAACAGATCTGTATAACCATTTATAACGTTATATTGGTATATAACGTGGTATAACGTTATAGAACTTCTCATATAACGTTATACGCCGACCCCTACACATATCAGCAACATGCTGAGAGAGTGTGCTTAACGCAAGCACCTGTTTGCGCAGCGTGCGTCTGAAGGCAGCAGAAACAAAATGCTGGGTCTGTGGCATAATTCAAGGCGTTTGTATCTCTGGCCACAAGGAGTGAGCGGGGCAGAACCCAACCTTGCCAGGGATGGCAGGGTTGTCGGGCACTGCCCTGTCCTGGACAGGCTGGAGCTTGGCATCAGGGGCAAGCGTTCAGCACTTGAAGACGTTGTGGCTGACACCTTCGTGGCCAAGGAACTCACGCGGCTCATGATGTCAACATGCTTGGTCTGCAGCCAGGCATGGAGAAACAAGCTGTATGCATGAAGAGCGAGTGCAGCTGGATTTGCCTTCCATTCTGCCCGCACATGCATGCATCAGCGCCAACATGCCAGTCGCGACTGTGTTAGCTGCACACTCAGATAGCAAGCCACACACTTGAATTCGTAGCTCTGTGCTTGGAGCAACTAAGGAGCTTTCGGCTTCACTTGACCCTTTATCAAGTGCCTTCCAGGGTCACGGTCCTTGCCCCCATCATATAATTTGAATTGTATGCTCAATCAATGTCATGTATAATGTTCTTGCTGCATCACGAATCTGGACCACCAAAAACCCTTTTGCTCCACAGCGATACATTTGTAGACCAGCATTGCTCAAATTTTGCCAAAACTGGGCGCTTATATTTTGCCTGAAATTTTGCACTGGAAATTTTGCCCAAAGAAGAGAAGCTGTACCTTTTGATATAACAGTACGTGTTCACTCTCTGAATACTCCTGCACTTTGCAGCCTCGCCTTCTGCACTTTGCAGCCTTGCCTACTGTTTGCTCAGGTCTCTGCTCTTCCCCGGCGGTACCTAAATCAGACTTATGGGGGAGCGGGCATTAAGAAGGCAAATTGACCCACCGCTTGGAGCTAGGGGCCCCTGCCCTGCTTCCCGCTCAGACTTGAAATCTCCCCCGGAAAGAAACCTTTTCCTTGCCAGGCCTGGAACAACTGAAGTATTGGTTCCTCAATAGAACAAAAAGGCCACTAACACAAAAGCTTCATGCAATGACATTACGGCATCCGGTTGTGACGCGCTTGAGCCTGGAGAATGATGCACTCAACTCAATGCTGCATCTAAGCTGCAAAGCATTCATGGGACTTCATAATGGCTCACCATGTCTGTGGCAAGCACCATCTCAATAATTGCCTGCGAGTAAAGAGCGGTGAGAAACATGATGTATCAACTGCTGATAATCTATATGGCCGTACCGTCTAAACATGCAAGTTTGAAAGCAGAGTGTCTGCTAAGGATTATGCATTTGATTGTGCAAATATTTTAGTGTTTGCGCATTGGACCCGGGGGACTCCATGGCCCTAATGTTCAACCACAGCTGCTTTATGTATGTAGGATTAATTTGTGTATCAAACTATTCGTTTTCTTGTGTCGAAAGCTTGTGCCTGTGCCAGAGGGGGCCAGTGTTCTCCTGTTGATTAAAAACACCATTTAGCTTGGGAGACAACATGCCTTGTCATTTGGATGTCACTGGTGAGCCACATCTGTCTGGATGTGATGCCAACAAACAAAAGAGTGGTCAAGCTTTTTTAACTCCTGGTGCCCAGCTCCTGTCCCTTGTCTACCATTGAGGTTCAGGCTTCATGGAAATAAATGAGAGGCGTTTAAGCCATGCCATGGCTTTGCTTCCTCCTCTTTATCTGAACACTGGCATTGCAGACATCACCCCTTTGCTTTACCTCATACTGCCAAAAGGCCAGGTGACAATCATCGTCCAAGACAATCATATGTAAAACAAATTAGTTTAAAACCTAAGCACTCATGGCACTTTGAGTTCTGACAATCCAAAAAAAGTTCAAAGAATTTTGGCAGCCCATTTTCTAGCTTCACCTTCTTGTAGCTAATTCAATCCATGTAAGCCAGGCATTTTCCACACCTTGCGCAACCGCATGTAGTCAGGCTTGGGCAGGGATGGCAAAAAATTGTGCTCACGCAGTACAGTGAATGCACTGGAGAGATGGTGTTGCTCTGCAGCAGGTATGGACAAAACAGTCCTTGCTGGGTCACGCACGAGAGCAGAAGTAAGGTCAAGCAAAAGTATGAAGGAGTTGTCAGAGTCCTAATCCTGTGATCCAATTCTATGTCAAGCAGGTGAATCCACCATCTAAAACAGGTAGAATAACTTGCTCAAGAATGTTTAAGTCACGGTTACTCACCAAGAGGGGCTGTGTCATTGTACTGCAGAGCCAAGGGACTGTCTGTGGCAATCAGGAAGGCATTGCTCAGGCCTGCATGAGCAAGAATGTGGATTTTGAAGGTGCCCCAAACTTGGAAGATAACATGTGAAGCTATCTTTAGAACAACCAGGCATTCATTTGTATACAGAAAGACCAGCAAATTTCCTGCTCAGCCAACGTTTAGTGCCATGTTGTGCCAATTGCTGCAAAGGGACCGTAATTGCCAGAACAACAGCATGCCGACCAAAATAGAGCCGCCTTGATTTGCACATCCATTTACATGACCAGAAAAATGGTTGAGCGTGCTGCCAGGCCTCGTACTTGTACTACGCTGTACTGCAAACACTGCTTGTCAAATGCAGAAAGCATAGCTCAGCTGAATATCAGGCTTATCAGTTCCTAAGCATTAGGCTAGGGCAAGGCAAATTTAGGGTCACATGACTGCACTGCCGAGTGGGGCAGCAAAGCTGAGGCCTAACGGGCGTGCAACAAGCTAAAATAGCAAGTCCAGCTAGTTGCTAAGTTTGGGCAAAAGGCCAATAAAGGGGCAGCCAATGCAGGAAACTGGTAACATACAAGAGATAATGCTCACACTGCACAAGTGTTTGCACGTCGAATCCTTTTCAAAGAGGTCCTCTTTGAGAGGAAAGCCAGCAGGATTTGAGATTCTGTTTGCTTACTTGCCTTGGTGGTCAAAGTCATGGATGCTTGCGGCGATGTAGGCACCGAGGATACTGAGAGGATCTGCTGCAGCTTCTGCAAGACCTCCTGCTGTGCAGATCATGTGCATCATCTGCAAGAACAAACAACAAATTCCTCAACAATTTTCACTAAAGCTTACCGCACAAGCCTTCTTATCAATTCACTTAGAGATCAGTGTAGTGTGCTGTGTGCATGGGAGTAGCACAATTGTTCATGCGCGTCCAACTGCCCAAGGAGCTTCAAAATCTTATGCCCGTGATCAGTCTGCAGCACACCTGCAGGACGTCTGCACCATGCATGGCATTGTGGAAAGGTACGGCTTTGTTGTAGCCAGATTCTATCTTCCGGAAGAAGCGCGCCATCTGTGCACAGTACAAGGCAGGGACACACTTCCGGCTGACACGTGGATCATCTTTGTTGGCATTACCATGAAAAGCAGTCTTGCCTTCTGACAATCCCTTCTTTTTAAACGATGCTGCTTGGCAAAGGGAGCTAAGCAGGCATAAGGCAATTTATGACTGCTAATGGGGAGTTCTGGCAGGCCTAAGTTGCTCAAGTTGGGGGCAAGTAGGATAAAATTGAATATCCCCACTTAGACACTGTATGCCCTCAAACAGGTAGCCACTGTCAATTGATGACCATTCAGGACATGATGGCCTCAGCTTTAACTCATTGGTATGCTTGCCATGCTCGGTTTACACGCCAGCAACCCCAGGAGTGTTGGGCCTGACCTGAGCCAGATGCAGCCGGAATGTCGATGCCATGCCAGTCCTGTTCAGCAAGAAGAATGCGAGCACTGAAAGGGCATGGCCTTGGGTAGCCTCCTCCATCTCAAACACGTTGAAGCCAAAGCTTGTCTCTGCTTCTGCCAGCAACTTGTCAATCTGCACAGTGGTTGGTTGCATAATCAAAAAAGCCTTTCATCTACTCCTGCCATCTTGCAAGTCCTCAAAGCAAAGCTGTCATAACTCTACCCACTACCCCACTCTGTCCCTCATTTGGCACTAAAATTGTATTAGTGGCGGTGACAAGACTGTTCATGAAAAGCCTGAAGCGCATGCGTGGGACGTTTACTGACCTTCTCCAAAGGCGTCGGGCAAGGCGAGTCATTATCTTGCAGAAGAAGAGCTGGTTCAGGCACTAACAGCTGAGTTGGTGACCTGAAAAATTAAGTGGAAGGCAGCAGGGCATGCATGCTGCCTTCAGCTGAACGATCTGTCCGCTGAAGTCAGGCCTGTTTTGGTTCAAATAAGCTAGTTTAACGTACCCCTCAAGTGGCCTGTCCACGATGTTGCCTGATTCCAGGTATTCAGACGGGACTGGGTTACTTTTCCTTCGCTCCCTCATTGAGCCAAATTTTGACGGTGAGGTCCTCCTGCTGTTGGCTGGGCTGTTTTTAGCTGTGATAGCATGACGCTTCTGCATGGAAATGTTTGCACATTTTTCCACATGAAATTTTTTGTAGCTCTGTTATTCCATGGTAGGAATCATCGTCTCATCGTTGTTGCCTGCAAAAATGGAATTCATGCTGCAGAGAAAATATCCCTGCACACACCTAAGGTGCATTTTTTAAGGACAGCAACATTTGATCTTGGTCCTGGAAATCACTATAAGTTGCATAAATCACAAGTCAAAGCTGCCCAACAAAAGTGACATTGCTCCGCCTGCGCTGACCCAAGCCAACTAAAAGCTCTCATGAGCTGTTCTTGAACACATTTAAACTCTGTTGCAAGTTTCAAGAGTTGCAAATGTTTGCAAGGCTTCTTTTGCTTCTCTGGACTCCTCTTTTCTTTCCTTACCTTTTCAGTTGTTTCAGGGCTTCGGGTCATAATTCGTCCTCGATTTCCGGTTCTGGATCGAAAACCTGCAGGCCAAACAGATGCAGCTGTCATCCTGGTGCCAAATATCATAAAGCATGTGTGGGAATCAAGAGCCAAGCCAGATTTGTAGTGGAGAGGGAACAGGAAATGTGGAATACAAGTTTCTAACAAGCTCTACACTCAGCAATACAGCAAATGCTTGCGTTCTAGCAATGTGGTAGTCTCTAAAAATTGTAAAAATTGTCTAATACTGTGCACAAGAAAGATGCCTGAGCACAGCTTAATTGCACAAGCAGATGACAGTGTTACCTGATGCGTCAAAAATACTGCGTCTGCTCGCCAGCTCATTCAGAATGTGCTCATAAGGACGGGCTCCCCTGGAGCATCATTTGCAGCAAGGTTTGCAGCAGGTTTAACACTCGTCGCGGCCCAAGAGGTGACTGATTCTGTGCGAATTCATATCAGTCTGTCTTGCAACAAAGCAATGATACATGCACTACAGTATGTGCATACATACAATATGGATGAAAAAATACCACTCTGTCGTCTTTCCAGGGTCTGGTCTGGGAGGTATTGATGGATGGGCGAAGGCAAAGGACTCACGGTACAGAGGCTCCATTATGGAGCTGAGCTCACTTCATCAAATTACAGCTCCAATTTTTCAACATTGCAGCAGCACATACCAAACATCCTCGGCTGGTAACGGTAGCGGACCGCTTGTGTCATCGGTGCTCCAGACTGTGGCACCTGACACTACGTATGAGCATGCATGAAACACCGGTGGTACCAATTTCACCCCAGTACTGGGGGCACTAGTGTTTCAGCAGGGAACTTGCGTACAAACGTATTGGCAAAGTACACTTCTCCTTGCTTCTCAGCCCAATTTTACCTTCAATGGGGTGGCGTTGCCTGAGCGTCAATAGAATTGACTCCTTCACGGCTATCTGCAAAAGCAAGTACACAGTCGTTGAGCTAAATGAGATGTCAATGCGCCGTCCCTTTTTGACTCCATTAGCAAAGAGGTGAAAGAGTGATGGGAGGCTAAACTGTATGCTAGTGTGAGCTTTGGACTGAAAGTGTGCCTATAACTACATCCTGCCCAGCAAAATGCGCTCACAGTGCCAAAGCTGACAATTGCTTGATATGCTGCATGTTTACTTTGATGCCTACAAGGTATATGTACCATACATGCTCTGGAATTTCTAAATTACCTCCAAAGAATCATCAAGGAGAAGACTCCTCAAAGCATTGGGAAGGTCAGAGCCATCCAGCAACGCCCCCCTCAACAAGTCCAGCTCTTGACACTCTGGCACCTCACCCGATTCCAGCATACCCAGGAGTGTGCGAAGCAGTTCTGCAGGTCCAACGAATAATGATTATGTTTGCAGCAAATAATCTGCGCACGCAGCGCCAATTCAACATTGCAAGCTAACTAGAGGGGTAATGGCCATGGCTAGACATACCCTTAGGGCTGAGCTGGCACTTGGGTCGCTCAAGATCCTTGTGCTCAACAGCCTGAAAAAGAAGATTTTTAGCTAAAAACTCCTATAGGAGCTGCTGAGCTAGTCAACATGAGCCAAAATGGGATAACAGTAAGCTGACGTTACTCACATGCATGTGCATGCTTGTGTGTGTACGTCTGCATGCATGCTATTTTACCCATGCATATGTATAGCAGGGTGCTTAGGTAGTGGAATCATCCTAGCTAGTTTTTGCCGCGAACTAACGGCCGTGAGCTCACCTCGAGGAGCTTCTCGAGGAAAACGTGGAGTGTACCCAGGACTACCATCAGTGACCTTTTGAGGAATACAATGACCCTTACACAGGCCCAGACTAACATCTCAGCTCTATCAAAGTTCAACTTCGACTCTAGAGCGTGCGCCACGAGGCCAGGTATTCCAACAAAGATAACAGGGGATAAACTTGACGCATAATTTGAATAAATTATGTATATAACTTGCTTGTGCTACCGCAAAAAGCCCCACCCGTAGAAACCGACAAGTTGGAGTCGGGTTTTGCTTCCCACAATCATAATCATGTCAATATAATTGTCTAAATGCTGTACAGGTTTAGTTTGTGCAAGGCCATGTAAATAAGGACGTTTTTCACGTCCATGCCCCAAAAGCTGTCCACGCACTGTTTGGGAAAAGGATCGGCGTGTCTGATACATAAAAGCCTTGAATTCCAGAGTTTAAGCTGCCGCGGTTGCCACTGACCGCAGCTCAACTGGAGCCACCTCAGCACCTGTATCAACTCATGGGCAGTGCTTTAGCTACTTCCAACGTGTTAGCTAGGTACTTAAAGCATACTACTTATGTCTGTCTAGGTTGAGCAAGATGCGGGAGACCTGTCAGCGCGCTTTGTGAGTAGAAATGCTTGGCTGCAGCCAAGCCAGCTGGCCACAAATGGCGCCATTTTGAACGATGGGTACTCATATTTTGGCAGTAAGGGATTAAAGGGTTACCTAGGTACTTAGGGGTCTGGATGGGAACTGCTGCAACTTAGTGCTGCGCGCAAGTGGCGCGATGGGGCAAGTGAGTGACTCAATCAGCACTTTTCCCCATTTTGGTGCTTGCTTGCCACGCTGTAGCTTGTCTCTTCACCATGTCTCATAACCAAAACCAGGTGATTCATAGAGCCACTGACGTCACGACCGACAACAAAGATAGTACCACCAAAAGTTTTGTTCCCTGGGGAGGCAAGCCACTTAGGGCCAGTAATTACAGGGGGCCTAACTTAGTATTACAAGTAGTTACCGTTGAATAGGCAAAGTCCATGACGTAGGGATATCACGCTATCAGGCTGCTGCGACCAAATCAGACTCTAGGCATGGACAGGAATTTGAGCAACAGTGGTGTAAGGACTGGCTGCAGCTGCAGACAGCAACAGTGTACACCAGGTAGACACCTGAGATGAGGCTGGGGAGTCTAGACAAGAGATTTTGATACCTCCTTTTGGCTTGTCCTTCCTTTTGGCTGTTTCTAGTTCAGCCTGCGGACAGGCATGTTCAGCGCTGAACTGCTAGCACAACTCCCAGCTGCCCTAAACAAAGATTGAAATGTGAAGTGGCTTGACGAGTCCATCCCCTATGGTGCATACCAGATTAACCTGTTGCAAATAAGGCACAGTATTCCTGCGAATTAAATGGTTGCGCATTAGAGGTTAGGTTACGTATGTAGCTCTATCCACCGAACGAGGGCAGCTGAGCTGAAACCTAGAAGGCCTGCAACTCGGACCTAAACTAAAGAGGCGAATATGAGGAAGGTAGTGTCTTAAGCTAGAACTTGGTGAAAAGCAAAACTCATAGAGAGTCAAACCAGAAGGCGCTCAAAGGGCAAGCACAGGGCAAAGGATGAAACCTCTGCATGAGTCTCGTCTGCACACAGGATGCACAGGATCACTTCTCAAAACACTGTTTGTCTGAAGGTAATTTTACAATACTTGATAAACTCATAATCTACCCACAAGCTCTTCTTTAAAAGCACAGGTAGGACCGAGGTATACCTTAACGTCCTCCACGCCCCCTGTGGCCCCCTGTGGCCAGGGTTGGAAAACCCCAGAGTCACTAGACCATATCGACCCACCACGGCCTCCAGGATGCTCAAGCCCATGAGCCTGGGAGTCAATGAGGGGCTCTGGGCCCGGCTCCCCTGCTGGTGCTGCTGCTGCTGCTTCCTCAGCCATGTCAACTGAGGTGGGAGTGGTGGTTGCTTTTCGCTTGCAGGGGGTTGCTGCTGCTGTCGCTCCTGGTTGCGCTTAAGAGACAGGTGTATCTTCTAAAGGGTAAATTTCACCAACCGGCTCTAGCTCTGGATACTCAAGCAGGCGGCAGGGCACCTGCGATGGAAAGTTGGCTATCCACCCTCACACCTGTGGGTTCGGGGTTCCAACCTCACTAGAGGCTCACAACCACCTAAGCTGCCCTCGTTTGGCGGATACAGCCTTGAAAACCTTAAGCCTTAAAACTTACCAACCGGCCAAATTGACCTCCAGGTTCAATGTAGAGAACTACTCGATCTTTTCATGCGATGGGAGCACTCACAGTGGGCAGGCCGGCGCTAATACACTTCACCACTCATAAGTGCATATTTGCCATCATCACCATCACATTTGCTGCCCCTGTGCGTATACCCTGGGCCTCTAGCACACTTAAGTTGGCATAAGTGGGCGATGGCAGCTAGAATATGCGTGGAGGTACTTGACGCTTGCTTGATTGGCAAATACTAACACAGTAACACAATCTGGCAGAACACATATGTCTGAAGTGTTGCCATCTTAGGGTTGCGCTCAAAATGCGTACAAAAACTTCCGTCATCGCCGCTGCATGAACATATGCATATGAAATAAAAAAGAATAAGATCATGATGAGAACAAGAGGCTGAAATTCACCTTGATGCTTCCAAACCTTTCATGCTCATTACCTTCTACAGTCTTGAATCGTGATGTGCCAAGCTTGAAAAGCTTGAAAAGCTTTCTAGCCAGGCATCACACTCGGAAACCACGCAGACTGGAATAAAAATTATCTGGCTTTGAAAACCTTTAGGTGCGCATGCAACAATCAGATGCATGCAACAATCAGATATCTGGTCATGTGCAAAATTATGCCCGAACTCACACCGGTGTGGGTACCCACATGCATATCCACGCCCACAAAGAACAAACACACTACACACACACCCATACCCATACCCAAACCCACACACTCACACCCATGCACTCTCACCCACACCCACACACGCACCCACATCCATACCCACACCCACACGCAAACAGCCTCGCCCACACCACCAAGCACGCACACCCTTACACACACACACTCCCAAACACACTCACGCACACAGAACCACAAAACACACACACAAACACACACACATACACCACAACCACAATCGCAACCACAACACACACACACATACACACTCACAGTCACCTAATTACTCACATAAACGTGCAGTGCGTCTATGGTGCGTTGCCAACGCCTTTTCAGCTAATTTTGAGCATAATGCATGCTTATTACGATTGAACAATGAACAGATTGTTGTCACAGCGATTGCGGAAGAATTTTGTCTCGACATAGTTCATGCAAGTTTAAAAGTTAGGAAAATATACAAATTTTTTTTACCCGCTGATATCTAAGTTCACCTCTAAGTCTGTGCCATGGAAGAGAGTGCAGAGCTCGCTGTTGGAAATAACGGTGTAGCTGAAGGTGAAAGTCCTGCCATGCCAGAGCCGGAATTGGCTGAGGAAGATAAAGAGCTAGACATGTCAGGCAATGCAGACCCAGAACCAGAAGCAGCTGCCACCGAGCAAGACCACTCTGAGAGAGCAGATAAGGTGTAGTACATGCGAGGTTGATTCAATGAAGATTTGATTGATCTATTAGGCTGCAGAGGGGCAGGCAAGTTAAAGACTGATCCTTCAAGCTCTTAGATTCAGCTTTTTTGCATTCATGATTTATTTAATGCCACTCATGTATAGGAGCCAGAAACAGCAGGTGGAGCAGAAGAAGGGGGTGGCACGGAGGAGCTTGCTGGGGACCAGGTGCGCGCGTGCTTCTCGAGGCCCTCTCTGTCTACGGGGATTTCTTATTACTTCTAATGCTGTCAGACGATACGGTCAGGAAACCAATGCCATATTGTGCACTGGTGCAGGAGGAATCCCCTGGAGAAGGCCAGGCAGCAGGAGCAGAAGAGGCTGCATCCGCCCAGCAAGAGCCAGCAGAGGGCCCAGAAACGCCTGTAGCAGGGGCACCGCCACCTGAAGCTCCGGAAGAGGCAGCGCCAGCACAAGATGAAGAACCTGCTGAAGTCGCCCCTGCCAACAACGGTGGCTCCGGACCATCAGACACCCCAGCTGAATCATCTGCCCCCCTCGCACAGCCCCCTGCTGCTGCCTTAACAGAAGCACCACACACATCGCCGCCAGGACAAGGTGCACCAGCAGCAGGCCCTCCGTCCCCACCACTAGGAAAGCCCTCGCCCCAGGCCAAGCTGCCTGCCGGCCTCAGACCCAGCCCAAGCGCGGCGAGCAAACCCAAGGCGCTCCAGTCCAGCAGGCCCTCCCCCGTGCCCTCACCCCAAAGAGCCCCTGCCGCCCCACCACCCAGGAGGGCCCCTGCTCCAGTCCTGAGGCAACCCGCCCCTGCAGCTCACCAGCAGCCGGGCGCCACAGACAGCACAGCAGGATCCCCTGGGCGCATGACCCAAAAGTTCACCTTCACAGGCCCACCTGCCAACCACACGGCCAAGAAGTTTGAGCGCCTCGACTACTCGCACTCTGCTTTTGAGCAGATGCGCATCAACGCAGACAACGGCAAGCTGTGCAAGAAGCTGCTGGAGATCTCCACCCATGCAGCCCCCACGGCCATTGCCAACAGGCAAAAGCCCTTGCCGCCTGCACCCCTGAGCGGCGCAGCCATCAATCGGAGGCGGAGGGAAGACAAGATCGCCAGGGATAACCTCACCATCTTCAAGCGCTTGCAGGTGCGTGATCGCCACCCAAACCTGCGCACCACACGAACCTTGGATCTGAACCCAAAAATGGGTGGGATGTTCAAGGGTGTGTTCTTATCTGGCAGGGCATTTCCTAGCTTGTTAGGTCCATGCTTACGCAGAGAAGCTGCCTCTGGAGCCAGAACCGTGTGAGGTTAATGTTTGGGAAGACCTTGGAACGCCATTCATTGGAATGTTTCTGTAGGCCCTTGCATCTCTATTTAAGGGTTCCTACTTACAAGACTCACGTGGGGGGCATGGTATGCGATGCAAGTCAGCAATTGCATTCACATTGCAAGAAATGCTGCCTTAAATTTGGCGCCCAGCTTGTCATTTAGCTTTGGTGTGAAGATCATGCACTGTTATTGAAATTATGTGCGTTAACAGAAGCAAGCACCTCTTTTGTGTCCAACCTGTAGCACGATATGTCAGTGCAAAGGAACTTTCAGTGATTGGCACCAAAGCCTTTAGCTTGAGCTTCGTCAAATTTTGGGGTGCAGGGCGCATTCACTTATGCCTGCCACTGCAAGCAATATCCCGGGGGCTCCTAGCCCTATTTTTTGTTTTGTACATCATATTATAGCCTTGCTGGGCACCCAGTTGTAGGCTGTAGCCAATTTTTTGTCCATTTTAAAACTGGTGCTCCTTGGTCTCACGAAGTGGTTCATGGGCATGCCTCTGTCTGTGCACACCATCCCTAACTTGCAGGCCATTAAGCCCAGCCCTGACATCCAGCGCGAGGTACTGGCAAAGCAATACGAGAACCAGACGGCATACCTGCGCAATGTGCGCAAGGTGCGTGCACCCATGCAGGCGCCCAAGCGTGGGCCGTCATCGCCATCGCACCAGCGTATCAACCTACCACCAGTCCCAGGGGCATTCCCCCCACCCCCACAGCAAGAGGAGCTAGAGGGCGGTGCAGAGTCGCCCATATAGTTCTAAGCCGTTGCTTACTTATTTTTGCTGAAAGTCACCTGAGTTCAGGAGGCTGCTGCTGTCTGTCTACATCTGTTTGTGCCTGGGGAGAGGGCAAACTCTGGGCTGTCTAGCTCATTTCCTTCAGGAAGTCACCGCATTAGCATTTGGCAGCTGATAGTTTCGTGATGTGCGCTTTTACAGAAGCGTCGGTTTGCTGCCAGACGGCTTGCATGTTTTTTTCCTGGCGGTCCATGCCAACTTAGATTTAAACCTGTTGTCATATACTTTTGCATGTACCTATGGAAATTGTATGGTCAATAACATAAAAGGGCTCACATGCACACATAGAATAACACATGAATGGTCAGCTGATGATGCGCATTATCAATCACTGCGCTTTGAAGTGTTTGACCAAGCATTTGGTGTTTGAAAACAAGTGGCATGGCAATTAAAAAAGGTCTCGTTGAACCTCAGCGCTTCGCCCACATGTTGCCAGCCCCTGAGCCAGTGCTGCATGTCACTCAGGGTATTGAAAGCAGGCACATGGCTCATAGGTTTAGAAAGATATGCAAATATATGATCAGTAATGACAGGAGTAGCTCATAAATGAATACTAATTATTTTTGAACTACGCCAACAGGTAACTCATGTTTGCGTGAATTAAGGAAGAAGTTTACATCTGGTGCAAGCACCAGGCGAATCTCCACCATAATGATAAGAAAAGTAAAGTACTACGTTGCTGTTGGGTGTGAAACGAAGCACGAACACACATTGCCTTTTTAGAGAGACAGGTCAGCTGCCCCTATACTTCTACTGGTTCTGCTGTGTTGCTCGCTTTTGGAACAGCCTTTTGACAAGCAACAATGCCTTGCTGAGCAAGATCAATGAAGCTAATTTAAGGCTGGCTCACCAAAAAGGAAGTTGGACATATGAAGTCTTATCTGCTCTTCACGAAATACCAGGGACTGATACGCACGCCTCCGCTATCATGAGCCGTTCCAAAATCAACATGAGTGACTTTGAACTACTGTTGCGTGAGCAACCGATCCGAGAATGGAAAGATCTGGATCAGATTCACCCACATGATGCACATGCATCCAGCAGAATCATGAGGACTTACTAAGATAGTATCATACGATGGGTGTGATAAGTTAGTATCACACCCATTTTGGAGTGCTCATAGGGAGTCAGCCTGGCTGGTGGGACAATCAAAAACGCGCATCCGAACCAATTCTGCCTTCATATCTTCGACACAATATTCCTAACCATCTTTCGCGTGCTCTTTTCAGACTCAGACTCTCTGGTCACAACTTGAATGCCAAGCGTCTCCGGCAACAACAACACAGAGTACCTTACGAGCTTAGAATCTGCACTAAATGCAACTGGCACTGTGTGCAAGATGAAGAGCATGTCTTCTTAGATTGCCCAAGTGCTGATTTGGCAAACTTGCGCGTCAAACACCGCCAACTGTTTCGCTCCCCGTCTAGAAACTCAAACAGGCTAAGAGACTTTATTAAGCAAGCAGACACCAAAGGCCTGGCCTTGTATGTGCATGAGTGCCTGTTTGTTTGTTACGAGACGCGAGCGGACACAGCAATGTCCTTAAGGCAGGCAAGGCAGAAGAGCTGAAAAACGCTAGGAAAAGGAGAACTGCCAGAAAAGCCAACTAGCTAAGAGGTCGCCCCCAAGGCTACGAGGACAGC
>LFCJ01002179.1_pt1 | contig 14062 bp, 6 predicted proteins | sample 643141 | NCBI WGS metagenome assembly LFCJ01 (sample SAMN03766243, study PRJNA286221) | soda lake metagenome | biome: soda lake; feature: Kulunda steppe; material: water; isolation source: sample B1-Br-g2 brine of Lake Bitter-1 | place: Russia: Kulunda steppe | collected 2010-07 | reverse complement strand
TAAATGGTTTCAGACGAACCCTTGTGGGGTTGAAGCTATGAGGAGTCACATAGTGGTGAAGCCCCACTATGTTTCAGACGAACCCTTGTGGGGTTGAAGCTCGGTCTCGTAAACGGTCGTGCCATCATCACGGCGGTTTCAGACGAACCCTTGTGGGGTTGAAGCGCAGGTCCGATCGGTCGGACCAACTGTCACGAAGCGTTTCAGACGAACCCTTGTGGGGTTGAAGCACTTCGATGTATGGACCACCGACAGTTAACACCGCGGTTTCAGACGAACCCTTGTGGGGTTGAAGCCTCACTGCCCATTTCAGGGTAGTGTGAACCTCAATGTTTCAGACGAACCCTTGTGGGGTTGAAGCCGGCTTCATCTCGATTTCCTCGCGGTAGCGCGTGTTTCAGACGAACCCTTGTGGGGTTGAAGCTGACGTTGCTGAGGGCCTGCCATACTCGTCAGACTGTTTCAGACGAACCCTTGTGGGGTTGAAGCTTCGACAATTTCGGAGATCGTCGGCGAGTCACCGAGAGTTTCAGACGAACCCTTGTGGGGTTGAAGCTCTCAATACGGCAAAGTGATGGATCGGTATTTAGGTCCGTTTCAGACGAACCCTTGTGGGGTTGAAGCTTTCAACGATCAGACCAAGCCGTTTGAGGTCCACGCGTTTCAGACGAACCCTTGTGGGGTTGAAGCGTATCGTCAACGCCGAACCGAACGAAGGTGTGAACTGTTTCAGACGAACCCTTGTGGGGTTGAAGCGGCCTGCGTTCGGAGCCACGACAAGCACTCTCGATAGTTTCAGACGAACCCTTGTGGGGTTGAAGCTGGATTTACTCTAGGCATTCTAGGCGGATCGGCCGTTTCAGACGAACCCTTGTGGGGTTGAAGCTGGTGCTGGATAACGTCCTCGTCAATCAGCCTCTGGTTTCAGACGAACCCTTGTGGGGTTGAAGCGACATCTCTGCCGAGGACGTCGTGCGGAAAGAGCGGTTTCAGACGAACCCTTGTGGGGTTGAAGCATTCCGAACGGAAAGGATCAGATTCACACCAAACTCGTTTCAGACGAACCCTTGTGGGGTTGAAGCGGTGTCGTCGTGTTGGTCCGCGTCAACGCGCTCGAGTTTCAGACGAACCCTTGTGGGGTTGAAGCGTCCATCGTCTTGTCCGTCTCGGTCTGCTGTTCGACGGTTTCAGACGAACCCTTGTGGGGTTGAAGCGCGTAGTCGGTCACGCCCAACCACCTCCGGTGGCGGTTTCAGACGAACCCTTGTGGGGTTGAAGCGAAGTCCTCGAATACGTCCTTTACAGCGGTCTCGTCGTTTCAGACGAACCCTTGTGGGGTTGAAGCCGCTTTCGGAGCCATCGAACGCCGGTTATGAACAGCGTTTCAGACGAACCCTTGTGGGGTTGAAGCGACCTGTTCGCTGATACTGCCGACGTTCTCTGCGAGCGTTTCAGACGAACCCTTGTGGGGTTGAAGCAGAGCTTTTCAAGATCCTTCAGGATCTAAAATCACAGTTTCAGACGAACCCTTGTGGGGTTGAAGCCCAGTCAAACGGGAACGTCCCCGTCTCGAAAACGAACGTTTCAGACGAACCCTTGTGGGGTTGAAGCGGGAATCGACCCCGCCAGGTCGCCTGCCGTCTCGACTGTTTCAGACGAACCCTTGTGGGGTTGAAGCACAGCCTCGTGAATCGGCCTCTCGGCGGTTCCCTCGGGTTTCAGACGAACCCTTGTGGGGTTGAAGCTGGATGATGTAGCCCACTCGCCAGAGCAGCGGGTGAGTTTCAGACGAACCCTTGTGGGGTTGAAGCATGAGGATGACTATGACGACGATAAGATGGATGAAGGTTTCAGACGAACCCTTGTGGGGTTGAAGCCAATTTTGGGGGTGGTCCGATTTGGTGTGGAAGTCGTTTCAGACGAACCCTTGTGGGGTTGAAGCCCATTGGTGGGTTTGTCCCTCCGATTGCCACGTAACGTTTCAGACGAACCCTTGTGGGGTTGAAGCTGGGCGGGATCGGAACGGGAGATAGCGATCTCCCCGGTTTCAGACGAACCCTTGTGGGGTTGAAGCCGGAGCCAGAGAGCGACTAATCGGACAACTCAACGGTTTCAGACGAACCCTTGTGGGGTTGAAGCTCGTCGACGTCCGAGGCTTCCACCCACGTCTCGATATTGTTTCAGACGAACCCTTGTGGGGTTGAAGCACCCCCGGAGTCTTCTCGGTCATAGTCGAAAGCGGGTTTCAGACGAACCCTTGTGGGGTTGAAGCGCCGTCAGCGTGCTCGGAAACTGGCGGTGCTTTATCGTTTCAGACGAACCCTTGTGGGGTTGAAGCGTCTTCGTCGATGCCGCCGAACTCGATTAACTGGCGTTTCAGACGAACCCTTGTGGGGTTGAAGCTCAATTTGCAGGGAAGTGTCGATGTTGAACAAATGGTGTTTCAGACGAACCCTTGTGGGGTTGAAGCCTTCTGCGTGCGCTCGATGAACCGGTCGACGAGATCGTTTCAGACGAACCCTTGTGGGGTTGAAGCGTCTGGGTCGTCGTCGTCAGCAACCACAGCGAGCGGGGTTTCAGACGAACCCTTGTGGGGTTGAAGCAGGCGACCCCGCCATCTCGAGAAGGTTCTTGCCGATCGTTTCAGACGAACCCTTGTGGGGTTGAAGCTCCGACGGCGTCGACAGGGTTGGGTGGAACTGGGTGTTTCAGACGAACCCTTGTGGGGTTGAAGCCACCCCCATATCGTTCGCGAACGCTTGGTATAGCCGGTTTCAGACGAACCCTTGTGGGGTTGAAGCGGCCGCTATCAGACAGTCACGTTTAGGGGGTATCAGGGTTTCAGACGAACCCTTGTGGGGTTGAAGCTCGGTCATATTCGAGAGCGGATAGGTCGCTACCCACGTTTCAGACGAACCCTTGTGGGGTTGAAGCAGGGAACTCCAGCGGTCAACAAGCGTGGCTATGCGAGTTTCAGACGAACCCTTGTGGGGTTGAAGCGCATCGCTCAAGTGCGACTGGCACGTCGATATCCGAATGTTTCAGACGAACCCTTGTGGGGTTGAAGCGAACGCGCCGACACCATCCGCGACGCGTACGGCGACGGTTTCAGACGAACCCTTGTGGGGTTGAAGCAACGAGTTAGTTCGACCCAGTGGTGCGGTTATCTGCGTTTCAGACGAACCCTTGTGGGGTTGAAGCACAACTCACCTCGTTTGCCACCATCCGATCGGCAGCGGTTTCAGACGAACCCTTGTGGGGTTGAAGCGGGAGTTTCTGGCGTCGTACCGTGGCGCTCTCGATGGTTTCAGACGAACCCTTGTGGGGTTGAAGCGAACCCAAGCCGGACAGCGATATCGTCGCCGATATCGTTTCAGACGAACCCTTGTGGGGTTGAAGCCATCTCTGGGATCACCCATCTAAAGATGACAGTTGGTTTCAGACGAACCCTTGTGGGGTTGAAGCGCTGGCTGTGAGGTCGGCCTGTCCGGGGCCTTCGTGGTTTCAGACGAACCCTTGTGGGGTTGAAGCAGCACGACGGCTATCGACCTCGATACCGATAGCATCGTTTCAGACGAACCCTTGTGGGGTTGAAGCCGTCACCTAAGAGGAACAGGTGGGCGCTGTCGAATTGTTTCAGACGAACCCTTGTGGGGTTGAAGCGCTCTGTCACATCCAGCGCTCGCTGGTGGCTCGAGTTTCAGACGAACCCTTGTGGGGTTGAAGCCAATCGTCTGTAACACTCTATACACTGTTGAGTCATGTTTCAGACGAACCCTTGTGGGGTTGAAGCCCGACCGCTGTGCCGACCGATCCATCTCAATATCGGTTTCAGACGAACCCTTGTGGGGTTGAAGCCACACCCACAGAGTATAAAAATCAGTGGTATAGTTGTTTCAGACGAACCCTTGTGGGGTTGAAGCCCCGCATCTCTGGCCGGGCCAGATTGTTGGACTTGTGTTTCAGACGAACCCTTGTGGGGTTGAAGCCTGAGCGCACACTCTCGCAAATCGACGACTGGGTTGTTTCAGACGAACCCTTGTGGGGTTGAAGCGTCTCCGGCCGATGTGTGTGGTTCGGGCATGGTATAGTTTCAGACGAACCCTTGTGGGGTTGAAGCCGGTTCGCCGTCGTACTCGTCGATCAATTGCTCTGCGTTTCAGACGAACCCTTGTGGGGTTGAAGCGGATCTGATGGCGTCCCAGTCCGCATCCGCGACGCCCGTTTCAGACGAACCCTTGTGGGGTTGAAGCACGAGCGTCTCGAGCGGCGTGCAGAAACTCAAGTTTCAGACGAACCCTTGTGGGGTTGAAGCAACTGTCATCGGTTTAGACGTAAGTGAAGATGTCTAGTTTCAGACGAACCCTTGTGGGGTTGAAGCAAACTCTCCAACGGACCCACGGAACACTACAGCGGTGTTTCAGACGAACCCTTGTGGGGTTGAAGCCGAAGAGGCCGAGTGCCTGGTTGACTGTCAGCGCGTCGCCAACTGGTTTCAGACGAACCCTTGTGGGGTTGAAGCCAGTGCAGGTCTCCCCAGTCGTCAGGCTCGGGATCGTTTCAGACGAACCCTTGTGGGGTTGAAGCACCGGCGGGCTCGAGTACGAGGCACGTAACACGGAGTTTCAGACGAACCCTTGTGGGGTTGAAGCACATACACCCAACGGCGCCAGATGGCGTGGTTGTCCTGTTTCAGACGAACCCTTGTGGGGTTGAAGCCAGGTGTCCCGAGAAACTTTGACATGGTGGTCAGCAGTTTCAGACGAACCCTTGTGGGGTTGAAGCGCTGACGATATCGGACAGCATATCGGGCACGATGGAGTTTCAGACGAACCCTTGTGGGGTTGAAGCTGTCATGGATTCGGTCTCGGCGACGCCGCCATCCGCGTTTCAGACGAACCCTTGTGGGGTTGAAGCGTGTAGCGCTCAGGCGAACAACAGTCACAACCGGCAGTTTCAGACGAACCCTTGTGGGGTTGAAGCCCACGCGTCTTCCCAGTCGCCGTTGAGCACCGAGAGTTTCAGACGAACCCTTGTGGGGTTGAAGCGACGGCCATCTCCTCGAACTGGCCGAAGACGAAGTTCGTTTCAGACGAACCCTTGTGGGGTTGAAGCGGCGTACGGAGCCGCTACAGACCCCGCCTCGAGAGGTTTCAGACGAACCCTTGTGGGGTTGAAGCCGAAACGCCGGGTATCGACCCGCGAGGAGGCCATCGTTTCAGACGAACCCTTGTGGGGTTGAAGCCGTGACAACGACACTGGCGATGTCGGCAAGGACGGTTTCAGACGAACCCTTGTGGGGTTGAAGCACTCAGCTATTTCCTTTCCAACGAGGCAGAAGAAAGTTTCAGACGAACCCTTGTGGGGTTGAAGCGGGCCGGAGATAATCATCATCGCCAGTGTCAGCGCGGTTTCAGACGAACCCTTGTGGGGTTGAAGCTGTGTTGACCTCCTTCAGACTGCCTTTGTCGAGGTCGTTTCAGACGAACCCTTGTGGGGTTGAAGCGAGCGAACGGAGGTCCTCGCTGGACGCGGCATTGACCGTTTCAGACGAACCCTTGTGGGGTTGAAGCGGCAAGTTCCTCGGCCTCGAGGTAGAGCAACTCGGGTTTCAGACGAACCCTTGTGGGGTTGAAGCGCCTTTAGACACAGTCCTCGCAGACTGGGTCAAGGTGTTTCAGACGAACCCTTGTGGGGTTGAAGCGCGTCCCGATCGTACTCGAGGTCGACGCCCTTGCCCCGGTTTCAGACGAACCCTTGTGGGGTTGAAGCTGCGACTGGTGGCCGACGAAAGCCCGCCGTCTGGTTTCAGACGAACCCTTGTGGGGTTGAAGCAAGAAGTGTTCGAGGCTGCAAAGCTGGGCTACTTCGGGTTTCAGACGAACCCTTGTGGGGTTGAAGCCAAATCCTCGAGACGAGCATATGCACCGGAGCAAGTTTCAGACGAACCCTTGTGGGGTTGAAGCCGTTATGAGCAAAAGGAAGAAATCGATCCCGAAACAGGTTTCAGACGAACCCTTGTGGGGTTGAAGCGCAGACAGTAGAATCCATAATCCAGACCGGCGAGAGTTTCAGACGAACCCTTGTGGGGTTGAAGCAGTCGGTGGAAGTTTAGGTCACGTCAGAAACGGTAGTTTCAGACGAACCCTTGTGGGGTTGAAGCGCGCAGGATCGCGCAGTCGAACGTCGGCGAGTTGGCGTTTCAGACGAACCCTTGTGGGGTTGAAGCCTCACACATCCGCACCAACGTCTCGAGCACATCGTGTTTCAGACGAACCCTTGTGGGGTTGAAGCTCTCAATGTCTCACCCATCTCCGGCCACATATACAGGTTTCAGACGAACCCTTGTGGGGTTGAAGCGACGACGGCAGTGACGTTGTCAGACTCCGAATCTACGGTTTCAGACGAACCCTTGTGGGGTTGAAGCACGCGATCGTGTTTCTCGACGAGGGCCAGACACTCGTTTCAGACGAACCCTTGTGGGGTTGAAGCGGTGGGACGGCGAAGAAGCGATCAACGAGCGCGGCCGGTTTCAGACGAACCCTTGTGGGGTTGAAGCCGCGCTGAAAACGAGCGTGTCGTCAGCGACGCCCTCGTTTCAGACGAACCCTTGTGGGGTTGAAGCAACAGCGCATTGAAGCTGACTGGTCAGTCGTGACTGGTTTCAGACGAACCCTTGTGGGGTTGAAGCGCCCTCGATACGATCCCAGTGCCGCCACAGGACAGGGTTTCAGACGAACCCTTGTGGGGTTGAAGCATCTCCCCGAAGTTGACGACCGAGACGAACTCGAGCGTTTCAGACGAACCCTTGTGGGGTTGAAGCGTCTCCGTCGTCGTCCTCCCACGTATCGACCTCACGGTTTCAGACGAACCCTTGTGGGGTTGAAGCTTCGGAGGGATCGGAACGGGAGATAGCGATCTCCCCGTTTCAGACGAACCCTTGTGGGGTTGAAGCCACGTTTCGGCTTTGTCTGCATACTTTCCTTCGAGGTTTCAGACGAACCCTTGTGGGGTTGAAGCGGTCAGGTTCTCCTCGAGGAGAGAGCGGCCCTTGTGTTTCAGACGAACCCTTGTGGGGTTGAAGCGCAGAGTGCGGAGGCGACTGAAGCCATGGCCGGCATGGTTTCAGACGAACCCTTGTGGGGTTGAAGCCCGTTTCGACTCTGGATCGGTGGTCCGATACGGGGGGTTTCAGACGAACCCTTGTGGGGTTGAAGCTCCAGCGTCGGCAGGTTCGGTACGAATCCGTCCCGCGTTTCAGACGAACCCTTGTGGGGTTGAAGCTCGGTACGATGCTGCCGTGAATAGCGCCTGTTGATCGTTTCAGACGAACCCTTGTGGGGTTGAAGCGTCCTCAGTCATGTAATTGTCGTCGTCGTGAGGCTCGTTTCAGACGAACCCTTGTGGGGTTGAAGCCCCCGCGAGATCAAGCACTACTACGCCCGTGAGGCCGTTTCAGACGAACCCTTGTGGGGTTGAAGCCGTCGCGGATTGCTCGAGCGTCCCGTCGATCGGCCGTTTCAGACGAACCCTTGTGGGGTTGAAGCCCGATCGCCTTGATCCCGGATACGTCGGCCCGCTGCGTTTCAGACGAACCCTTGTGGGGTTGAAGCGGCGTAGAACTCCACCCTGAACGTGTCGCCCTCGAACGGTTTCAGACGAACCCTTGTGGGGTTGAAGCTGTAAAGTACAACTCCCCGCCGTCTATGCCTCGGTCGTTTCAGACGAACCCTTGTGGGGTTGAAGCATTTGTTCGCGTCCGGTCGTCTTGCCATGAACTCTCGTTTCAGACGAACCCTTGTGGGGTTGAAGCTCCGACGTGTGCCACACACTCGGGGACATCGTCGACCGGTTTCAGACGAACCCTTGTGGGGTTGAAGCGATGTCGAGGAAGTGCTCGACGCGCCCGGCGATGAGTTTCAGACGAACCCTTGTGGGGTTGAAGCTCGAGACAGAGCGGTCGGCTGTAGGGCGACTCCTTTTGTTTCAGACGAACCCTTGTGGGGTTGAAGCCATCTCAATTCTCCGCGAACATCACCCCACCAGGACCGCCGGTTTCAGACGAACCCTTGTGGGGTTGAAGCGAAGATTTTTAACCAGGCTGCCCGTGCTGATAAGTGGTTTCAGACGAACCCTTGTGGGGTTGAAGCACCAGAATCGGTACTCATGTTCAGCGCCCCGTTGGGTTTCAGACGAACCCTTGTGGGGTTGAAGCTTTTCCATAATTATGCCACGGAGTCATTCGCATAACGTTTCAGACGAACCCTTGTGGGGTTGAAGCATGGCGGGAGGAAACGAAAAAACCTATTTTGCGGGCGTTTCAGACGAACCCTTGTGGGGTTGAAGCGTCCCAATTCTCTGCCTGCTCGCGAACGATTCGACGAGTTTCAGACGAACCCTTGTGGGGTTGAAGCCAAATCCTCGAGACGAGCATATGCACCGGAGCAAAGGTTTCAGACGAACCCTTGTGGGGTTGAAGCGAAACCGTCGATATCGAGAGCAACGAGACTGAGACCGTTTCAGACGAACCCTTGTGGGGTTGAAGCACGCTTGACCTCTGGGGCATCACTCTCGCGGAGGAGTTTCAGACGAACCCTTGTGGGGTTGAAGCGACTCAGGATCGGAGAAAATCCCGAGGTCTTTGAGCGTTTCAGACGAACCCTTGTGGGGTTGAAGCGGATCTCGATTGATCGGATCGATGAGCAGCTGCTCGAGTTTCAGACGAACCCTTGTGGGGTTGAAGCTTGGGCGGGATCGGAACGGGAGATAGCGATCTCGTTTCAGACGAACCCTTGTGGGGTTGAAGCCCGAAGTTGAAATCGAACCGCTCCCCGACGACGACCGTTTCAGACGAACCCTTGTGGGGTTGAAGCGGCCGATAGTGTCACGTAGGCCGTGCCGTCGTCGAGTTTCAGACGAACCCTTGTGGGGTTGAAGCGGTGTAACGCTTGCGGCTGGAGTGGGGTTGATCGAGTTTCAGACGAACCCTTGTGGGGTTGAAGCAGTACAGACGACGACGCCGAGATAATCCAACTCGAGTTTCAGACGAACCCTTGTGGGGTTGAAGCTCGAGACGGCTCGAGAGGAGTTGCTCGAGGTCGGGTTTCAGACGAACCCTTGTGGGGTTGAAGCTTGGGTCTGACCGACTTGATCGATCAATAACACAACGTTTCAGACGAACCCTTGTGGGGTTGAAGCGGACACACATGGCTAACATGTGTGTGCCCATTAGGAGTTTCAGACGAACCCTTGTGGGGTTGAAGCGACTTCCAGATCGAGGAACTCCAGGCCGGCGCACTCGTTTCAGACGAACCCTTGTGGGGTTGAAGCCACAACAACCATGAACAAACAAGAACCAAATTATCGTTTCAGACGAACCCTTGTGGGGTTGAAGCCGAGGAGGAGGAGAAGGAGGAGCCGACGGCCCAGAGTTTCAGACGAACCCTTGTGGGGTTGAAGCCACGATCTCGTCTTCGCCGACGACGGGACAGCGCTGGTTTCAGACGAACCCTTGTGGGGTTGAAGCTGGTTACTCGTGTGTGTGGTATCTGGTTTTGTGATTGTTTCAGACGAACCCTTGTGGGGTTGAAGCGATACAATGGGGAGCGATAGCCATGAGTGACATCACAGGTTTCAGACGAACCCTTGTGGGGTTGAAGCACACGATCGGGCCGTCACTGGCTCGCTCGTCTGCTGGTTTCAGACGAACCCTTGTGGGGTTGAAGCAGTACGCTCTGGACTGGCAAAGCACGGATACCGAGTTTCAGACGAACCCTTGTGGGGTTGAAGCCGCGTCCACGTTTCCATCTCAGAGTAGGGTGGATGTTTCAGACGAACCCTTGTGGGGTTGAAGCAAGCGGTCTTAGGCTGACTAAGACCGTGATAACAACGTTTCAGACGAACCCTTGTGGGGTTGAAGCATAGATTGTGGTGACTTGTACAACGATTTGGCTACCGTTTCAGACGAACCCTTGTGGGGTTGAAGCCAACGTGCCGACTGAACAATCCGCGGGCGGACTGTGTTTCAGACGAACCCTTGTGGGGTTGAAGCTCCCTCGAGTGGGTCGTCCTCGTCGTCAGAATCGAGTTTCAGACGAACCCTTGTGGGGTTGAAGCAACGCCAATTTCAACGTTTCAGATGGCTTCGAGGGGTTTCAGACGAACCCTTGTGGGGTTGAAGCCGTCGCGGATTGCTCGAGCGTCCCGTCGATCGGCCGTTTCAGACGAACCCTTGTGGGGTTGAAGCTCGAGTCAATCGCGATGTAGTTCGACCCGGCCGGGTTTCAGACGAACCCTTGTGGGGTTGAAGCAGTACGCTCTGGACTGGCAAAGCACGGATACCGACGGTTTCAGACGAACCCTTGTGGGGTTGAAGCGCGAAGGCAGTTGCTACAGACGTCGCTCGCGTGGTTTCAGACGAACCCTTGTGGGGTTGAAGCACGCGATCGAGGCGGCCGAGCCCGTCGAACCTACCAAGTTTCAGACGAACCCTTGTGGGGTTGAAGCATACTCGTAACCAACCCTATCGTCCCAGCGTTTGAGTTTCAGACGAACCCTTGTGGGGTTGAAGCTCTCCCTCGATGAGTCGGCCGTCTGATTTCTCGAAGTTTCAGACGAACCCTTGTGGGGTTGAAGCAGTGAAGGCGGTCCCACCGAGAGCCCAGTTGACTAGTTTCAGACGAACCCTTGTGGGGTTGAAGCTCAATTGACTCTCCCTCCATATCCTTTATCGCAGTCGTTTCAGACGAACCCTTGTGGGGTTGAAGCACGCTGCCTCACCCCAGTTGAACTGCACCCCTCCGGTTTCAGACGAACCCTTGTGGGGTTGAAGCGTCTGGAAGACAGAGGCCGATTAAAGAGCCGTCATCGTTTCAGACGAACCCTTGTGGGGTTGAAGCCAACACGCAGTTTTCGAGGCCGAGATGGGACTCGAGTTTCAGACGAACCCTTGTGGGGTTGAAGCACCTTTGTACCCTCCCAGTTGAGAACGTCGGCGAACGGTTTCAGACGAACCCTTGTGGGGTTGAAGCCTCGATGCCACCACGCGTCGACGTCCGCAACAGCGAAGTTTCAGACGAACCCTTGTGGGGTTGAAGCTGCCAACCCTGTGCCAACGTGTCTATTACACTTGTACGTTTCAGACGAACCCTTGTGGGGTTGAAGCAGGCACATGAGCCAGCGGTATACTACTCTGCCGTGTGTTTCAGACGAACCCTTGTGGGGTTGAAGCCTTGCCTCCGGTACTCGTGATCCCTACCACTACCATGTTTCAGACGAACCCTTGTGGGGTTGAAGCACACCCACCTCGGCAGATCGAGCGGGCGACTCCTCCGGTTTCAGACGAACCCTTGTGGGGTTGAAGCGTCGGCTATCAGATCCTTTTCGGCGCAACGGTAGAGTTTCAGACGAACCCTTGTGGGGTTGAAGCCCAGAAACCACCTTGATAAATAGTCAATTGACCTTCGTTTCAGACGAACCCTTGTGGGGTTGAAGCCAAAACCCACATACCCATTAGCCATAGTAACAGGTAGTTTCAGACGAACCCTTGTGGGGTTGAAGCGCAGACGAGAACCTGCAAAAGACACTCGAGAGTGACGGTTTCAGACGAACCCTTGTGGGGTTGAAGCCTCAACGTCACCGACGCTAAGGGTTCGGTCCCCTTCGTTTCAGACGAACCCTTGTGGGGTTGAAGCCGTCACACCCATAACCACTGAAATGAACGTGGCTCGTTTCAGACGAACCCTTGTGGGGTTGAAGCCACTAACCGCAGGTCCATACTACCGTCACAATGGGGGTTTCAGACGAACCCTTGTGGGGTTGAAGCAACCTGATCAAGTCCTCAGCGTTGATCAACTACAAGTTTCAGACGAACCCTTGTGGGGTTGAAGCAGACTGTATATCACGCAGGAAGACCTCGAGGAGGCGAGTTTCAGACGAACCCTTGTGGGGTTGAAGCCACTCTTTCGAGTGTGTTTCGACGTGAGCACTCACGTTTCAGACGAACCCTTGTGGGGTTGAAGCGTCGTTTAGGGCCGAGACGTTCGAGATCTCGGCGTGTTTCAGACGAACCCTTGTGGGGTTGAAGCATCCGACATCACATACTCTTCTTGGTCGGACGTAACCGTTTCAGACGAACCCTTGTGGGGTTGAAGCCTCTACTGCACCCGCTGTGAGAAACTGACGTCGCCAGTTTCAGACGAACCCTTGTGGGGTTGAAGCGGATTTGCTCATCGAGTACATTTCGGGCCGGTCTCGGTTTCAGACGAACCCTTGTGGGGTTGAAGCTCCGATACAGCCAGTACGCGGGGAAGGTCTCGCGGTTTCAGACGAACCCTTGTGGGGTTGAAGCAGGAAATTCAGGACCGCCAGAGTCTCGTTGATGCGGGTTTCAGACGAACCCTTGTGGGGTTGAAGCCTCTAAATTCGAACGATGATGGCACATCGTCTCCCAGTTTCAGACGAACCCTTGTGGGGTTGAAGCTATCAGTTTAGAGACGAGGAGGAACCGTTAATAAACGGTTTCAGACGAACCCTTGTGGGGTTGAAGCGGCTGCTATCAGACAGACACGTTTTGAGGGTACCAGAGTTTCAGACGAACCCTTGTGGGGTTGAAGCAGACTGTGATGCACTTTCATGGCACCTTCGCTCGCGTTTCAGACGAACCCTTGTGGGGTTGAAGCCTGATTAGTCATTCCATTTCCTCACGGTATCCGACGCGTTTCAGACGAACCCTTGTGGGGTTGAAGCGTGCGGGCTGCTTAGTTCAAAGGCGTGTGCTGGATAGTTTCAGACGAACCCTTGTGGGGTTGAAGCTGCGGCTCGCCGTCCTCGATGGCATCGTAGAACTCGTTTCAGACGAACCCTTGTGGGGTTGAAGCCGTAGTCGCTGATAATGAGAACGTGAATATCGCCCGTTTCAGACGAACCCTTGTGGGGTTGAAGCAACTCGAATTTTGCAGTAGGGTTCAAACTCCGATTGGTTTCAGACGAACCCTTGTGGGGTTGAAGCAGCACTACGGTCTGAGTGGTCGGGTGTATCTCAACGGTTTCAGACGAACCCTTGTGGGGTTGAAGCATGATAGGGTCTTAAACAATAACGGCCCGGAACTTGCGTTTCAGACGAACCCTTGTGGGGTTGAAGCGAAACTGGTAGCTCAGTCCGATCCGGCGTAAAAGTCGTTTCAGACGAACCCTTGTGGGGTTGAAGCGGTCCTTATCCGGTGCCGGTCTAAATCGCCTCAGGTTTCAGACGAACCCTTGTGGGGTTGAAGCGTTGCGTCCGTCATCCGTCCGGCGAACGTCATCAACGGTTTCAGACGAACCCTTGTGGGGTTGAAGCCGTCGAAAACTGGGTTAAACGACATTGTTACTTAGCGTTTCAGACGAACCCTTGTGGGGTTGAAGCTAGTCTCAAACGAATGTCGTTGTCGTTGCACAATGGTTTCAGACGAACCCTTGTGGGGTTGAAGCACGATCGTGCCGACGCGCCAGAGCATCGGATGGATGTTTCAGACGAACCCTTGTGGGGTTGAAGCGTTCATCGTCGTCACGGCCGCTGAATCGCTCTAAAAGTTTCAGACGAACCCTTGTGGGGTTGAAGATCCCTCTGACAATCGGTCTGTTTGATCGCAGATGTTTCAGACGAACCCTTGTGGGGTCGAAGAGTCGAAGGCAGTTGCTGCAGACGTCGCTCGCGTGGGTTTCAGACGAACCCTTGTGGGGTTGAAGACCATCGTCCCGAGACTTCGATATGGACGGGCAAGAGCGTTTCAGACGAACCCTTGTGGGGTTGAACTGCATCCTGAGTTGCTTGCAGTTCCTGTGTGTATCATACGAATCTCTGTGAAGGCTAAAACTCGAGTCAATAACTTGGGGTCCCTGGCTTAGAAACGTTCTTTGATCGGTGTTGTATTCAGCGTTTTTCATCTGAGTGTCCTAGCCGTATTATACCGAGGTACTTTTGATCAAACCACTCGTAATCGGGAGTGTGCTGTCGGTCGAACTCCACGTCCATTCCGAACTGTCGTACGATGGTCGCGATCCTGTCGACCTCATCCTAGAG
>LFCJ01002177.1_pt1 | contig 14070 bp, 21 predicted proteins | sample 643141 | NCBI WGS metagenome assembly LFCJ01 (sample SAMN03766243, study PRJNA286221) | soda lake metagenome | biome: soda lake; feature: Kulunda steppe; material: water; isolation source: sample B1-Br-g2 brine of Lake Bitter-1 | place: Russia: Kulunda steppe | collected 2010-07 | reverse complement strand
TGCCCCCCCTGAGTCAAGCTCCAAACACCACCGGCTCACCTAACGACACCGGGGTAGCCTTAATCAGAAACACCCCCGGCTCACTTAACGACACCGGGGTGGCCTTAACCAGAAAGAAAGCAGAAATGGTCAGAGTTGGAAGGGAACATATCCAGCACATGGTCAGCAACAAGCTGAAAGGCCTCCAGACTCCATCCAATTAATGAGATTAAAATACTCGCCAGGTGGTGCCAACTGAGGAAAGTGAAAATTAAGCTGCACACCAAAGTGCATTGGACTCGGTCACAATTAATGAGCTGCAAAAGGTCGGCTGGTTGCAATGGTGCAGGATTTATTTCTTGCAATGCTCTTTGCCTCTTTCGCTCTTCAGCAACGTCTTGCACAGTGACTCCATCTCTAGTAAAGCGAGGGCATACATAATCTCCCCTGGGGACTTTGTTCAGGGGTGGCGTCAAGCAAGCCATGTGCCATCCTGTCCCACATGCATCACAAAGCAGCATTGTGCTCTCTTCATATGTGAACCTGCAAACCTTGCACGCATGCGATAGCTCTGGCCTGCACAAGGACACATCAATGGTGGGATCAATGCCAGGCAGGTGACATGGTGCACAGTTTATCACATTGTTGACCAGTGTGGCTCCACATTTGCCTTGCACAACACCACTGTGCCATTGCTCCGCACATTTTTGATGCGATACACTTCTCTCTTTGCCGGCATCTTGACATAGAAAAAGTCACCAATCTGAGACTCACGCAAAATAGGCAAGTAACCGCCTCCTCTGATGGTGGCATATCTCAGTTTATCTCTGTGTTGGGCTATTAGCGAATTGTTGCCAGCCATGATACTAGCTTCTTGGGCTACCCTGCCTCGTTGAATGATGGCTGCACTGGCTAGCTCAGGGTCATGCAAATCAAGCGGTTCCGCAAATCGCTCCATCTGAGCTGGGTGGATGATAGGTGTCCTAGCATATAACAAATGATAGGGACTGAACTTAGTGGCACCCTGCACAGAGCAATTATACCTGAAAGTGATCCAAGGAAACGCTACATCCCATTCCTCTGGTTTCTGTGTACTCTCACAGTTTTTCTTCAGCGCGCGTTTGATCGTTTGCGCAGCCCTCTCTGCAAGGCCGGTGCCCCGGGTCTGTGTTCGATGGTGAATGTGTATTGTTGTAAAGTCATGGCCCACCGTGCATGTTGATAAACCAAATCCTGCTTTGTCATTAGCCACGTGAGTGGTTGGTGGTCAGTTACCAAATTGAAGGCCATGCACGTAGGGATGGCAGCTTTTCACTGCCCACTCTGCTGCCAACATCCCGCCCTGAAAAGACACATAATTCTTCTCACGCACATTTAAAGAGCGGCTGATGCAAGCCACCATGCATTCATTCCCGTCATCATCAACCTGCCCAAGCACAGCCCCAATTCTCAGTTTGCTCCAGTCTGTGTGCATGATGATTGCATTCTTGGGGTTAAAGAAGCGCAAGGCCTTTCCTACCATGCACATCTCTTGTTTGAGCGTATCAAATGCTGACAGTTCAGCTGGTTCCCATGCCCAAGTTGTGGCATCCTTTAACAAATTGTTAAGTGGGTAAGCTCTCATGCTGATGAATAATATGTATGAAAATATCCCAAAACACTTTGCAGCTCGGGCACACAGGTGGGTTCAGGCAAATTTCTTATGGCAAGAATTGTAGTGGTTATGTCTAGAGGCTATTCTGCATGCAGCAGACTCTCAGCCTGACAGGCCTGCAACCTGAATCAAATATAGAGATGCGCGCACATCAGAAGGTAGGGCAGAGATTCTGGTGAAGAGCAAACAAAACTTAAGAGACAAACCAGGAGACACCCATTTGGGCAAGTTCACGTTAAAGGAGCCAGGATCTTCATGCAAGGCGAGTCTACTAGACTTGTAGCACAAGTAGCTCAGTCAGGAATTAAGCCTGTCACCAAAAGCTTATCTGGCCTGCAACCTGAACATACATTTGAAAAGGCAACGTACGCCAGTTTGATTAGGTTGCATACCTGTCACATGGATGCGGTATTCGCCAAACGAGGGCAGCTGAGCTGAAGCCTATAGGGCCTGTGACATGGATCAAGTCTGATAAAACGCCCATAAGACAAGAAGGTAAAGGTGGTATCTTCAAGCTACAGGATTTGACGATAAGCAAAACTCGAGAGACAAATCCAAGGACACTGGAAGGGAGTTCATGAAAAGCCAGGCTCTGTAAGCAGGCAAGCCTACAGGCAAGCAAGTTTAGGGCAAAGGATGATGCCTCTGGTCAGAACACAAAGAGCAAGGCTTGCTGACTATCTGCTTCAACCAAATAGCCACGAGAGTGCTCACATGTTTGCAAACTAGCCCACAAGCATGCTCTTAGAACTTGTCTGATCCTGATGCCTCTCCATGGTCCTGCGCCGGGGGAATCCAGATCGCTTTCCTCCTTGGTGGTGTCATGACTGCCACTTTCAAAGTTGCGGCGTTGTTGCTCTTGTTGCTTCTAGCACCATACATGAGACAAGACAGCGCCTAAGAAACAGGGTTTGACCATCGTCAAGACAAGATTACGCCAACAGGGAAATTGAGTTTTAGTGACTAGGACACACCCATCCCAAACACACATGCCACAGACGTCTCGTCATCTGAATATCTGAAAGCGACTAGTTTGTGGATTGTGTTAGACCCCAGTTTTGATTCCTAGGAAAAGCACTGAAAACACCATAGGTGGCTGTTATGCCATTTGTGCAGCGCCAGATTTGTGCTGCATCGACCCTTAGGTTAGTTGAGTCAGTTGCTGGAACTTTTGATCCTGTCATCAGTTCATGATATAAGCTCTAGCTGATCAGCTATAGCTGCATTTGTTATGGCCATGCAAAGTGTCTTGTTTGGATGCAACAGTATCTCAGCGTCTGAAAACACACGACACGAAGGTGCAGTGTCATATTTGTGCTACATTGTAACCAGGAGGTTTGCTAAGTCAGTTGGTAGAGTATTTGATCCCGCTGTCAGCTCAGCTATAGCTGCATTTGGGCATCATGATGTCAGAGATGAATTCACGTGAATACCTTGTTTGCCAAACAGTAGCAATGCTTGTAGCAACCTTGTAAGATGTGCACCAGGGAGCATAACCTCCTAGGCCTTGGAGGGCATCAGGCGTGGCAGTGCCAGCCAATCCAGTCCAGCCCCAGTCCATTGTGAGTACGTTCTAAAGCAGCTGCGAGCAAAGCTGAGCTTGCTTGTCCGCAGGCTGACCAGAGAGAATGGGTGTAGGGAAGGATAAGGGTATCAGAGACTCCACAGTCTCATTGTTCAACTACAAGTTGCCTGCACGGTGTGAACTATCGCTGTCCGCAGCCAGTCCACACTCCCCATTCAAATTTGCTTTAACAACGTCCGTCACTGTGCATACCAGTCGCTGGCACTGTGGTGTGACACTCAGCAGGGAACTGACTTTATTTTGTTGTGTGCATGTCATGGCCACGCCACAAGTTTGATTTGGTTAAGAGCAGTCTCTGAGCATGACACCCTCCTGTTAAGAGCCGTCATCATGCCAGATTAGTGCAGCACCAGAACTATGCTGCATTAGCAAGCCATGCAGTGTGTAGTCGGTTGTGGTAGTCAGCTGTGTATTTATGGCTTGTTTTGCCAGTATAAGTTCACCATTTTGCACCTCCAAAGCAGCTTGTGTCTCTCCTGCCCAGTAACACTTACAATTTGAGGAAGGGGCTACAGAGTGAACAAATACTGAGAACTTGTGAGCAGCTGTAGCCAGCACAAAGCTCAGCCTAAGGGGAAGGAAAGGTTGCAGCCAATGCTGGGCGCAGGGGGAGGAGGGAGGCTTTAAAGGAGCAGCCAGGGCATACTGATGCGTGCACCTGAGCGCCATCCCTAATCGTCACCATGGCCTGCTTCGCCCCGCATTCGGGGTAGTGAGGCCCCTAATCACAAATGCCATCCTGCTGCCCTGACGCTACGTTGTCTGCATCACACTCAGTGTGGCATGTTATAAAAACATTATCTATGCTTTCCATTTCAAAATGAGCGCATTCATATTTTTTTCTCACATCTGTCTTGGTAGGAAACTTTTGTTAAAATTTAGCGCTGCTATGACATGCAGTTTGAATTCAACTGCGCTTCGAAGTGCAGTTTCAGAGAGCATGATGAATCATCATGCTCAGGGATTCAAAAAGGTGCAATTGTGAGCAGTGTGAAAATGTATAAGAATAAGACATGCAGACATACCACTGAATCAATCAAGTTACCTGCTTTTGGGGCTGGCGAAGATCAGCCACAAACCAGGCAGCCTTACGACCAGGCTGGCAGTTAACCCAAACTTGATAAACCAAAGTAGAGGCCACTGAGTGAAGAAGGCGTGAATAATTGCGAAGTAGCGGGCAATCAGAATCTAGCCCACTAGGCAGCTAGTGGCCCGTCCCAGAATTCGCCTGACCTCCTTCGTCGCATGGATAACAGTGCTCACATGCTTTTCCCTCATCATGTGCCGCACAATCAAGTCTCACACAGCCATGAAAGTTCCACAGGGCGCCCGGCATCAGTGTAACTGATATCGCAGATACCGGGATCCTGAAGTGCTCAGGCACAATCTCGTTTTTTTCTTCTTCAATCAAAATTGATTGACGCTCATCTATGACATTGGATCGGTTGCTTTATGGAAACTGGAGGCCGTACTGAAGCCGGAGATCTGATAGGGCCACAGACAGTGTAGTCAACCCCCATCGTCACGGGACTCTTGCTAAAAAAAACAACAAAGTACCATCTGCATGCTCAAGAAGTCACTCGTTCATTTGAATTGGAGGGAGCTCATCCATTCTTCGTCCATTCATCCACTCATTCCTTATCTTTCCATCCTCTAATAATATATGAAATGCTCCAGAATTGCCTTCCTTCTCAGCAAGTCAACCCGGGATCTCGGCGCAGCTGGTGGGAATGATCTTTCAAGTTGATGAAGCAGTCGAACTTTTATTTACCTCCTTTAACTTTAGAATGTATAGCTTTAAACTACATGCCATTATGACCAAGAATCAGACGCGTTGGGTGTCATTCAGATGCTTCTGAATGGAGTGTGAGTTTGAGTTTCACATTTCTTGGTGGTGAATCTGTCTGGATTTGCCTGCAGCTTCTCTTCCCAGCAGTCTACCTGTCTATTGACCACGGTACTGACATGATATGGCCTTCAGTTATGCGCATGTACACATGTCCGCAGCCGAGCACCAGTTCACAAGCTCATTCCTACACACCTTGCAGGCAATTCTCAAGCCAAGTCAGTGAGACGAAAACTCCCTGCAGCAGGCAACATAGAGTCAAGCATACTGCTGCCGAGCACATGCAGACATGAGTAATGCACCAGCCCAGGCCAGGAGTACAGCCAGTCAGCATGGCCAATACGCAGGCCCAGCTCAATCCATCAGGCCGCGCCCCATCCCTGTGGACGAGCGCATGCCTGTGGTTCACCTCTATCACAGGCAACGGAACTCTGAGATAGCCTGCACCGAGACTAGAAAAGTGAGCGGGGCAGGGTTGGGTGGAAGTCAAGCCCCATGTCATGTCAATGCTTGTGCCCCATGGCAACAAGGCAGTGGTGCGCGTGCAGGAGCACCCTACCTGGGTGGCTGGCCTCAACGGAACTTCTCAATCAGCACTTTGGGGCTGCTCTGCCTTGCTGGTTGACGCCTAAAATTTGAACACTATCCAGCCTCCAATTCAAATGTCCTTCGTTTTCAACCTGGAACACTGAAGGAATGCACAGGGCTGCGCTTTTTAATGGCAGGCTTGCGTCTCCTGTCCCTCAGCATTGAGGGATATCAGCTTTGCACCTGCATTCTAGCACAAGCTCAATTGTTCATCTGCTTCCCCATCCATGCTCAGTGAATAAGCCTGGCCCTTCCTTGCAGGTGGACGAAGTTGACCTTGCTCTCAAGGAGTTTCTGAAGGCACAGGAGGCAGAGTATGAGCGCTCGAGGGCTCGGGACAAAAAGAAGCAGGTGGGTTTCAGGCGCGAGAGCACAAGGCAAGCTGAGAGCGGGTTGCAACATACACACGCAGTCACAGCACGATCTCATCGTAACGCACATGTGCACCCAAACACACCCAAGCATGTGTTTTGTACTGATGCTGCACTAAATAGCTGCATTGCAAGCAACGTGCACCCCAAACAGCAATGGTGGGCAGGGGAGGGGGCAGGGTGGTGCGCTGGCAGACAAGGGCGTGGTCAAAATGGATGCAAGCACACAGCCCTGCACTGTGCCGTGTTGGCATTGAGAATGCAAACTATACCCTTTCCCACTCTCTGTGCTCAAGCCCCCACGTCCCCGGCGTGCACCTGATTTATTTTCCTTTTTAGACATACAAAGGTTGCCCTAGCAGCTGTATGTGCATGCATCCGCACATGGGCGCACACTGTTGCTGCTGGTGCCGTTACTTCTGCTGCCGCAGCCGCCGCTGTTGCTGCTCCTGCTGCTATCGCCGCTGCCAAGGGTTTCTCACTCATGTTGACCGCCATGTGCATATGGTGTTGTTCTAATGACTGTGCAGGCAGACGAGGACGCCTGCATCCTGGTGCCTCATGTCCGCCCTGTGAGGGACTATGACAGCACCATTGCTGCGGCCCTGCAGGCCTCTGCTCCTAGGACATACGCCGACTTGGACCCAATTAACACGGCGTATCTAAGGTTTGTGTGCTGGTGGACCTGGGTTGGACGGAGCTGGGCAGGTGCGCAGGCGGACACCGATGAGGAGCCCTGACTGTAGTCGGAGCTCTGAGCCGGCTCACTGTTGAGCTGAGCACTGCCGACGTGAGGGGGAGCCCTGACTGCAGTCGGAGCTCTGAGCTGGCTCACTGTTGAGCTGAGCACTGCCGGCGTGAGGGGGAGCCCTGCACGCACTGTTAGGGCAAGCAGATGGTAAGGGAGACAGCCGCCGCTGCGAATGCTCTCCATCCAAATTCATGCGTTGCCCTCATGGCCCCTGCAAAAGCTGCACTCCCAAAGTTTGAGCAGCGCCTTCCTGTCATGCCGGTGTGCAGATGTCAGGATCTGTGGGCGCGGCAGACTGTCGAGCAGGTGCTGACTGAGTACGATGCGGACGACGAGGATGAGGCATGGCTGGCCAAGCACAATGCAAAGGTCAGTCCGTGAGCGTGCCAAGGTGGCAGATTGGCTGGAAGTCCGAGTTGGAGCGTTGCCATTGGTGGATGCAGTGTCCGGGCGCAGCTGCAGGACAGCCTGGGCCGCCTGCTATGCACGTGATCATGGGGAGCCAGCGTGAGACGGGTGCTGCGCTATTGGCAGAGCACTTGGTTGGGGCCCTGAAGGAGTTAGTGTGCTCCAGCACATCAGGTTGGCCTGCACGGCCCTGAGAATCGCCACACAATAGAATCGCCACACAAGGCTCCCTCGCTCGGCATGAGGAGGACACCCATAGTCTTGGCTAGGCTACTGAGGCACTTTGCTCAAAACTCCGAGCCAAAGTGTGAGGTTCCAATGTTGCGCGTCTGCCCCTGGCATCAGACGCTGGGCTTCTCCAGGCAGGCTGATCAATGAGGCTGATGCCCCTGGATGTTTCGGCTGTGCTTGGGCACAGGAGCCTCTGTGCCCTTTTGCTGGTTGAGACCACTTCCACACGAGGGCGATTAACCTGGTTGTTTGAAGCAAACGCATGCAGATGGTCGACCTGTCAACATGTACCCCCACCCACCAGACTCCTGCCCTTGTTCTTTGGATTACCAAGTCACACCAATCCGGCCACGTATACACTGCAGCTTTTGATTAGCCCCACTGGATGCAGCCAGGCATGTCTGCCATGGCCCGCACTCCCCTCAGGCGGTGCCCTCCATGCTCCCACATGCCAGCCTTGCGCCCAAGGGTCCCCCTGCCGTGCTGTGACGTATGCAGGCCAGCAAGGCCAAGGCAGCCCTGAAGCATGCAGAGACAAGCAGCCTGGATGTCGCGCAGCTGGAGGCGCTGGTGGGGAAGCTGGAGGCGACGCACTTCGAAGCGCTGCAGCAGCGCGAGGAGTGGAAGCAGGAGGTACAGGTGCGTGGAATGGAGCCAGGGAGAGGCACGACTGCAAGGAGGCTCGTGCAGGCGTGTTGGGAGGAGGTTTGTGGAGGTGTGGCTGTAAGGCTGTGCAGCAGCACGATGAGCCGGAGCTCGAGGTGCGGTTGAGCAACAGTCAGGTAGGTGTGGTTAGTGGGTGTGATGCGGAGGTACACCTTGGGTTTGCTGTTGGACGTCTGTGTGATGCTTCGCACAGGTAGCTTCACACAGGTAGCTTCGCACAGGTAGCTTCGCACAGGTAGCTTCACACAGGTAGCCTGATGATCGCACAGGTAGCCAGATGAGTGGCTTGCACCCCTGATCTGGCTGCTAAGTGTGCGGCAGTGAGCGCGCAGCGATGGTCCATGGGCGCCCCAGCTCACTCGGCATAGCCTGCTCGTGATGCAACAGCCTCTAGGCACCCCCGCTTTTGCCTTGGGTGTGGGGCCTGCTTGTGTGTGCAGGGGAAGGGGCGGGTTGAGGCGACAGAGGGGGAGGGGCGGGCAGCCTGGCGGCACCAACCCTTGCTTGGGTGTTGCACCGGGCAGCGCAGCGCGTTGCCGTGCTGCTGGACTGTGAAGGGGGTGCTCCTGTCCAGAGGCGGTGCCTCCTCTGTCTGCCCGGGGACAGAGTGGCAACGAAAGCGATGTGGGCCAGCGTGATGAGCGGCGTCATGCGTGCCAGCCACCAGGCCCTGCATCCCTGCATGCCACCAGGCCCTGCATCCCACCAGGCCCTGCATCCCACCAGGCCCTGCATCCCTGCATGCCACCAGCCCCTGGATCCTCGCATGCTGTGCAGGCCTGGGTGTGCAGGGATGAGACTCTGCACAGCGAAAAGCAAAGCCCGCCTGCGCCAGCTTGAGCGCGCCCATGGCGCGAGCTCCCCACCTGGACAGACACCTCATTAGAGCTTCACTGCCAGCAGCGGCCGACCCATGAACGCTTGCCTGCTGCTGCGCAGGCCGGCCGTGTGCCCCAGCTGCCCGCCCCCGAAGCCGTCCTGCCCAAGTCAGTGGCGCTGGCCAAGCTGCGAGGCGCCGGCGCGTCTCCCTACGCCCATGCTGCGCTGTACGAGCACTGGCTGGGCAGGCGGCGGCGCACGCGCGGCAGGGGACCGCTGCTGCAGCACCTGTGGTTTGAGCAGCCGTGGAAGGTGTGTGCGTGTGTGTACGCTTGCATGTGTGTTTGTGTCCGTGCATGCAGGTGTGCAGGTGTGCGTGTGTGTGCCCTTGCTGATGGGTGGATGCGTATTATCCGCCTGCCCCTTGATCTGGCAAAGTGTGCACATGCCTGGTCTTGGGCGCTTGAACGCGCACCCTGTGCTTATGCACTGCCAACCCTGCGTGTGTTTGCATGCCTGGAACTGCGAGCGCGGCACGGCAGCGTTTGTGTCAATCCGCGGCACACACCCATCTTCTCAGCTTATGCTCCTTAAAAATAGAGGGCGCATGCAGCACGGCATGAAAGGAATGTCTGCTACACCGCGCATGCAAGGAAGACCCTCAGTTCCTGCACGTGCGCTCAGGCGTGCACGACGAGGCATGCTCATGCACGCGCTCCAGCCCGTGTGTACGCTGCCGCGTGCAGTCGCTGTGCTTTGAGGACCCCGAGCGCCCTGGGGAGCAGGGCGACATGCCGTTCTGCGTTTCGGAGACCCGCAACAGCCGCGCGCGCGCCCCGGGGCGGCAGGCGTCCGACCGCGAGCTGTGGCTGGCTATGGCGGGCGTGCGGGTGGAGCTGGAGGTGCGTGTGCGGCCGCTGTGTTGTTGCAGGGCACGTGTGTGCAGACGCGCCTGACATGTGCAGGCTGCAGCCGTGGCGGACGCGCCGGTGGAGCTGGAGGTGTGTGCGCATGTGCTGCAATATCCTCAGGGCAGGAGGGCACACACGCAGTCCGGCCATTAGCTCCACCAGCGGATCGTCCTTTCATGCATGCTACCAGTGGTTTGCTTGACATGGGCTTTGTCACGTGCCCGACAGCCGTTGGGTGCTGTGACCGTGGCCGCAGGCGCTGCGCACGCTGGCTGACCAGGTCAAGAAGCGCGAGCGCATCAAGAAGCAGCTGCTGAAGGCGTGGAGGGAGCAGCTGGCGGTGCGTGGGCCCCTGCAGCGCGTGTGCGACTCTTTGTGTACCTGCAGCACCGGGATGCGCGCACGCGCAGCAGAGCGGAAGGGGTTATGGCAGCCGTTTGCGAACACACATGCACACACACACACACACATGTACACACACGTGTGCACGCTTGTGCCAGTGGCTGCTGCTGCTCCTGCTCCATAAGCAGGGCTGTGCTCCTGTCATGGCCGTGCCAGAGGCCAACACTCCATGCTCGCGCGCCCTGCAGGCGGGTGCTGCACCGCGTGCTAAGTCCTTGCACCGCCAGCCCTCACCCATCCTGACCTGCTCTACATGCCTGCACGCTGCCTGAGCCTCGCCACCCCCGTGCTCCTCCCCGTAGCTGCAGCCTGCGCCGCTGCACCCCATGCTCTGCCTCGCGCAGCTCCTTGTTTGTGCTGCCCACAGCGCTGCAGCCTGCCCGCTCCCTGTGCTTTGCCTCACGCCGCTCCCCAGGTGCGCCCCTCCCAGCACCGCAGCCTGTGCCGCTGCGGCCTCTGTGCTCTGCCTCTGTCCATGCTCCCTCTGCACGTGGCCCCCAGTTCCACACCCTGTGCTGCCGTCCCCTGCGCTGCGCAGCTGGGCCCTCACCACCCCAGCAGAGCCGTCAGCGCCCTTCTGACCGCCCGACCCCCCGGCCGGAAGCGGAGGCTGCTGCATAAGCCACATCCTTCACAGCGTGCTGCAGGAGCCGCGGCCGCACCATCGGCTGCTGCTCCCGCAGGCGCGCCGCTGCGGCGGCGGGGCCGTCCGCCCAAGAGTTTGTCTGCTGCCGTTGGGGGGGGCGTACGTGCCGCAGCTGCCACGGGCAAGCACAAGCAGCAGTCAAGGGAGGCACTGCCCGCGGGGTGCACCCCAAGGGGCTCAGCCGTGCTGCCTGGGCGTGCAGGCGGGCTGGCGGGTGGCGGCGGCAGGGGTGCTGGCGTGCGCAAGGTGCGTCCCGGAGGGGGTGGGGCAGTGGCAGGCGTGGGTGATGAGCCTGGGGGGCCGGCAGCACCTTGTGCCTTGGGTTCATGTGGAGCTCAGGCATTTGTGTGTGGTGGGGAGCGGCGGTGGGGGGAAGTAAGGCGGCCTATCCAGTGAGCGATCTTGTCGTGGGGAACAGAGTGGGACAGGGGGTGAGAGAGTGGGAGGTGAAGGAGTGGTGGGTGGAGGCACAAACACGCACACACACATACACACACAGACGCACACACACGCGCGTGCGCGCGCACATACACGTGCGTTCGCGCATTCCCACGTGCTCACTTGCATATGCGCAGTCACGTGCACACACAAACACACACACATGCACGCGCACGCTGGTGTGTACACAAACGCGCGCGCGCATGCACGCAGGCCATCAGCGCGGCCATCAGGCGCGGCCCAAAGGTCACCCGCCTAAGCCTCAAGCTGGCAGGTCCGGGGGAGACATCGCCCGAGGCCTTTGCGCAGCTGGAGCCCAAGAGGAGCGCAGCAGCAGGTGGGGAGCTGCACTGGTGCTGTGCCCGCGCATGCGCGTCTCCTCATGCACGTGCTCCCGCGTGCAACCTCAAGATAGTCCTTTTGATATGTACTGAGGGCTCAGTGTACACAATTTTGTACACACCCTAATGCTCACGCACACACACACACACACACGCACACACACGCGCGCGCGCGCACGAGCTGACGCGCGCGCTTGCTGAAGGCTCCTGAAGTGCTCACGCCCCGTGCATGCGCCTCTCCAGGGCGGCCCCCACGCAAGAAGGGCGTGCACGAGAGCGGGGCCAGCGTAAAGGTGTTCCACAGCAAGGCTGGCCGCGGCAGCGGCTGGGTACAGCAGGAGGTGCTGGGCGCACAGCAGGAGGGGCGTGCGCGGACGGCTGCAGGGCGGGGGCAGGGCTGGGGTGGGGGAGGCGGTGCAGAAGAGGGTTTGCGCAAGGTGGGGCGTGGGCGCAGGAAGAAGCGGCAGCGAGGGGGCGCGGAAGGGGAGGGTGCGGCAGGAAAAGCAGGGGACGCTGATGCGGGGTTAGGGGCAGGGGGTGTGGATGTGGAGGACGAGGGGCACGGCAGGGCCGCCAAGAAGGCGCGCACCGCGCAGGCCAGGAAACCGCCGCAGCAGCAGCCGCTGCAGGAGCCAGTGCGGCGCAAGGCAGTGGCACGGAGGGGCGGCGGAGTGCGCACAGGCAGCAGCAGCGGCGAGAGCAGCAGGGGTGGATGGGTGCCTGCGCACATCTGCAGTAGCGGCGCCAGGGGCTTAGGCGGCGCCGAAATCACAAAGCAGGCACGCACTCAGCATGCTTCGCAGCCGCCTTTGGCAGCACCTCCGCCACCTGAGGGCACACAAAGCCTCCGGGGCGGCAGGCAGGCGCGCACGGGCGCAGCCGTGCTGGAACCGCCACCGCCACGCAGCGCCCGCGCGGTGCGTGAATGCTGCGGCCACGGCCGCATCCAGCGCATCCGCGCGTGTGCACCTCAGCTTTTGCTATTTGTCGTGACATGGCATTGGACGCTGTGCGTGCGGAGCACGGCCAGGCTGCCTGTGGCTTGTGCTGTACCTCCGACATCCGTGCACACTGAGCAGCTGCGCGCATGCTGGATGCATCCGCAGCGCAGGCCTAGCGCGCACGCTCATGCATATGGCACTCACTCTGCACAAGCCAAGCAGCAGAACTGTATGCTGCTGCAGTAGGAGTGTATGTAGCAGTGCTTGGCTGCTGCTGCTGATGGGGACGATGATGATGATGATGATGATGATGATGATGATGATAACGGGGATGATGATGATGATTGAAATGATGAGGACAATGGTGGTAATGATGATGGCGATGATGATGATGATGATGATGATGATGATGATGATGATGATGGGTGTGACATTGATGACGGTGGTGGCGATGCCCATCGTGATGCACCCCCCCTTGCCGCCCTGCAGGAAATGCCTGCACCCGCAGTGGGGCCCAATCCGGCGCACCCTGCGGCCTTGGCTCATGCACGCAGCCCCCCCACCAAAGCCTGCGCGCGCAAGCCAGCCACCAGCTTGCAGCTGCCTGCCAGGGCATCCAGCCGCCGGATGGCAGTCCGTCGCAGCGGCGACGGTGACGGCAGCCCAGCAATGGCAGTAGGCGGCAGCGGCGCCGCATTCACGGCAGGCGCTCGCTGCCCCAGACAGCCCCCCCAAGACACAAGGCACTGCCGCCTCCCCCCTCTACACGCCCGCAGCGCTGCACCCCAGAGCCAAGCCGCGCCGCCCGCGTCGCACACCTTACTTGCCACGCACGCCTCGCACGCCCTGCATGGCCACGGCCACAGGCCAGGACCTGTTCCCGCCCCTGGCAGCCTGCAAGCGCACAGGGCGCACGCTCCGCCTGCGCACCAGGGCCCTGCGCCGCCCGCCTACCGGCCGGCATCCATTTGGCGGCGCATTGCGCAGGTGCGGGGGAGCACCAGGTGCGGCGGGGGCGGCAGTGGGGCAGCAGCAGGGCTGCAGTGAGTGGGTGCTTTGTACACGCACACTCCAAACCGCCACCTTTCAGCAGGGAGGTGTGCAATGCGTGCTGCACCCCCAGGGGCACTCATGCCCCCCCCGCACCTCGACCCGAGATGCGCAATACCCTGCAACAAGAGGAGGTGGGGGCAGGATCTGTCAGGCTGCTAGAATTGCGACATGCACACGCACACGCGGAGAGAGAAATGCAACATGCACGCAGGGAAGATGTAAAATGCACTCACAGAGCGGGCTCTGCAGCCCACATTGCGCAGGCAGGCAGATGGCATGATAACAAAGCCAGGGAGGGACCCAAAGGGGCGATCATGCAGCTGATCTCACTCGTGCGCATGCGCGCGCGCGCGCACACACACACACACACACACACACACACACACACACACACACACACACACACACATGCACATGCACATGCACGCAGGGTTTGGGGC
>LFCJ01002176.1_pt1 | contig 14070 bp, 20 predicted proteins | sample 643141 | NCBI WGS metagenome assembly LFCJ01 (sample SAMN03766243, study PRJNA286221) | soda lake metagenome | biome: soda lake; feature: Kulunda steppe; material: water; isolation source: sample B1-Br-g2 brine of Lake Bitter-1 | place: Russia: Kulunda steppe | collected 2010-07 | reverse complement strand
CACACACACACACACACACACACACACACACAACACACACACAACACAGGTTAAAACTTGAATGTCAACACCTTCACACACAATGCACACATACACACTGATCATGACGCAATGCAAAATTTGGTGCATGCTTTTCTCCATTGCTACAATTTGTTTCAAATTTGTCATTCGTTCATCCTCAATTTTATGATCCCACCTGGTTCTTGTCTGATTGACAAGGGACTCCTCAGCGTCTACCTGAGAAGAGGAATGTCCTTCAACACATGGGGCTATGACCAATGGCCTCCATGACCGTACAGAGCTTGCATATGGTTTGGCTGACAACTGGTGGGAAACTGGTGGGAGCATGTTTAGGACTTCATGCACCAGTCCATCAAGGCTCGAGGGCTTGCTCTTGCAATGACCGCATGCACTTGTAAAAAGCAGCCTGGTCTATGAGTGAGGTGAAGCCAGGATTTCTCTCATCTTCCATCTTTTTCACCTCGGGTCAAACATAAGAAGGGGCCCTTGTTATGTACGACTCAAGTATGAATGGACCAGGAGCTTGCTTCTATTCCAAAGGGGAATAGTGGGGACTGCCCTTGTTCGGCAGGCACCTTCATGTGCCTTACATACCCTTTTGAAATCCTATCCGCCTTAGCTGTGACCAGCCAACAAACAACATATATACCGACTCAACGCGCTCAACCCTACCTGCCCCAATGCTATTTTACTTTCTCAAACCACTGCGATGCTTTGAAGGCACAAAGGCACTCTGAACACAAGCTTGGTCATACATACCCTATAAGTTATAGGGTATAGGGTATAGGCTATAACCAGTTTATACTCATGTTACCAGGAGGTACATTCAACAGCCCACAAAAATTGTCAGCAATGCTTTACGGGCAATGCTGTCACGCTGAGAGGCTGATGCATTTAAACCAGACACATGGCATGGTCATGACACTCATGGGAAAACTCATGCCACAAATCATCATCAAGGCCAGGTAGTGTTAGTCACCCTCCTGTCACGCCAAGAGACTGCTGCATCCAAACTAGACTCCCAGCATGGTCATAACTCAAAGACAAACTCTCAGTAATACCTTGTTTGCTCCTAGCAACCTTGTAACATATACGCCAGGGAGTAGACCCCTCTAGCCCTTGGGGGGTATCAGATGTGGCAGCGCCCAGTCCAGTCCAGTCCAGTCCATCGTTCAGTGTGAGTGCCTCTGACAGAAGCTGCATACAGTGCTGACCTTGCCTTTTTGCAGGCTGAAGCGAGAGAGAGAATGTGTAGGGAAGGATAAGGGGATCATAGGCTCCTCAGTCTCATCGCGGACAAACTGTTGTCTGCTTGGTACGCTGTACACTGTGGCTGTCCGCAGCCAGTCCACACACCACATTTGCTCTTAGCTGAATTGACTCAACCAACTTCCGGGTCAATGCAGAATAAATCTGGCGTGACACTCCTGATCCCTTCTGATTTTATAGTTTCTACTTTGCTGGTGGAAGGGTTATGTAGCGCCTAGGACCTAGGTGCCCCCTTTTCTTGATTGATGTAAGGACTTTCCACACTGCTACATAGTTTTCCTACCAATAGCTTTTATACTTACCCAACTATCCACCATTATGTATGATCTGCATCCAGGAGTATTTTTGTACTCAACTGTAGACCCATCCTTAGTGCACACCTCATCAATTGTGCTGTTTTGCTCTTCTTCTCAGCCACTTAGTCAGCTTTGGTGTGATAGACTCACCGCATTCTGGTGAAGGGGCTTTTCTTCCCAAGTCGCCCCTTTTCCTTAATTGACAGGAGCTTTTTGCTGCTTGCGTAGTTTTCTTTTCTTTTCTTTCTACTCACGGCACTTCAGGCCAATGTGCCTCCTTTTCCTTACTTGATGCAGGGAGCACATTGCTGCCTGCATAGTGTCTTTTCTTTCTTTTAGCCCATCAGCCGAGTTGAATATTAAAGCTGACCCTTCAATTTTGAAGCAGCACTGCCCTCACTTTGCAGGTGCAGCAGCTAAGTACCTATAGCCTTCCCAGTCCTAACACTTTCTACAGTTTTATTTAATGTTTCATTTGCAATTCAGTTGGTTCCGAAGCCTCTGGTGAGCTCAGCTTCAGTGCAACGCAAGTACAGCTGTTCCCAGTTCTGAGCAAGCCTGAAATTTGCAATACATTCCTGTCTTGTTGTTTAGTTCCTTCATCTCCTCACAAGTCTTCTTGCTTTCCCACATCCAGGGCAAATCATCTACGTGTAACGGCAAACCTGCATGTGTGAATGCACATGACAAAGTGTGGAGTCGCAGGTAGACTGCTGTAAAGCAGATCTGCAAGCGCATCTGTCCATCGCATCAGTAGGTTGCGTATGCTATAGGCACACTTAAACGACCTGTGAATCACAGGTAACCGCCAAGATCAACCAGCCACAGGACCAACAGTCTTCAACGCAACCGGAGCAAACAGTGCACACAACCTTGTCCTGAGCGCTTGCACCATGTGCCCTGTTTGCGGACGCTCTGGCCAAGGAACACATACAGATGTACGCTACACCGTGAGATGTGTGGCCAAGGAACACATACAGATGTGTACTATACCGTGAGATGTGTGGCCAAGGAACATATACAGATTTGTGCTACACCATGAAATGTGTGGCCAAGGAACGCATACAGATTTGTGCTATACCGTGAGATGTGTGGCCAAGGAACACAAACAGATGTGTGCTATACCGTGAGATATGTGGCCAAGGAGCACATACAGATGTGTGCTATACTGTGAGATATGTGGCCAAGGAGCACATACAGATGTGTGCTGTACCGTGAAGCTGAGTCCTAGCTGAGCATGCACAGTGCTCTGCAACACCGCGCGGCCCAGGTGAGCTTTCCTGTTATCCTCACCAAGGGATGTAGCAGCTCCTTTGGCGATTCACAGGCTGATCTCCTCCACTTCCACCTCTCCCCAACCTTGCTTCCTCCTTGCGTCTGCACGCGTTTGCTGCGGAGGGCCCGCCTCCGCCCCAAGCCCAAAGCCGGCATCTCCTCCCTGCCCCTGCCTGCGCCCAGGCGCACTGACTGGTGTCAGGCTCGCACCAAGCCCCAGCCCAAAGCCACTGCCGCCTGCAGGACTGCCTGCCATCTCAGCCCCACCCTGAGGCTTGGCATGCTTGTCCTGCCTCTCAAGGCCCTCAGCTGCCAAACCCCAACCCTGCTTGGCAGGCTTGTCCTGCTTCTCAAGGCCCTCGGCTGCCAAGCCCCAACCCTGCTTGGCAGTCTGGCCTGAATCAGCCGCCGCAGCAAGCCCAAAAGCACCGTCAGCCTTCTTGGCTGGCGACGAGAGGGGCTGTGGGGGGCCAGCGCCCAGGCCAAATGCTGCCTCTGGGCTTAATCCGCCTGAAATACTTGGCCGTGCCGGGGCAAGCTGGCTTGCTTTGCCTGTTCCCATCGCCTCTTCTTGCAGTCCAAAGGCTGTGACGTCTGAGGAACCTCCAGGTGGGTGACCTGCGTGCAAGAAGGGCAGCCAGAGGGGGTCCATAGCCTGGCAAACACGCTGAAGGGCGTAGGTTTCCTTCTTGCCACGTGCCCAACCATCGTCCCAGGCCAATCATGACATGTATCTTGAGGGTTTGGGTGGTAAGCTGCGTGTCGGACCTGCATGTCAGGACAGGGTTCCAGGCACTGCTGGGCACAGGCTGTAAGACCGAAGGCCCGAGACTGCCCAGGCATCCAATGTCAATGCTAGCCAAAGATGCCAAATGGATCTCCATGGACCCTCCCGTTATGACAAGCATGCAGGAATGCAGCCTGTTACTTCAAGCATTTGCTGTGCCTTGGCCTCCAAGCTCTACCTCCACAATGCGCAAAACACGCTTCAACTCATGCAGGCCCCTTCTTTGTACATGCAGGGCTACGTGTGGCGTGCACTCACTGGCATTGCTCGCATCAGTAGGTAAGCTGATTGCTGTGGATGGTCTGCGGTGTCTCGTATCCCTCTGCACAGCAAGACAGCTCAATCACACGTGTGTGAACGAGCAGTTTAGTCAACGGCAGCCAGCCACACGGCGCAGGCACACCCTCCTCGTTTGCCGCACTTGAGCTGCTCCAAGTTTGACGTCACCCATTTCAAGTACATGTGGCACGCAGACTTGAGGAGGCGCTTGCCCGGTCGCCACAGTCCAGCACGCACGTGGAGAGCCAGCGCTTGCAGACCAAACACAGCATGTACTCAGAGGGCCAGTAAATAGAGGCATTAAATGTGCACGCAGTGCCACTCGGATGAACACTGGCTGTTATGGCAGAGAAGCCCCACGCAGTCAGAACAGAGCAGCGGCCTCCAGTGCTCACGCCTGCTGCATTTGTGTGGCGCCACAGTTATCTGTGAGACCCTTTGCGTAAGGCACAGCACCCGTGCTGTGCACGCACTGACCTGATGCTGCGTGCCATCTTCTCTTGGCAGGCTTGGGTGGCTGCTGTAGCCATCCATCCCACCTTGCTGTGCTTGCGCGGGTACAAGCTGCTGTTGCTGAAGATGCTGCTGCTGGCTTGGCTGTGGAGCCATCAAACCAAACTGTTCTGATTGCTGCGGTTGGGAGTCGTTGCCCCCGTGGCTACGATTTGAGACCGGGAGAAACATTTCGGGGAAAGGCGGCTGCTGCTGCTGTTGCTGCTGCATGTTGCTATTGCCCAGCTGATTTCCTTCCGGCCCAGGCAAGCCAAAGTGCTGCTGCTGATGTTGCTGATGGGGCTGGAACCGAAGCTGCTGGGGCGGAAAGCCGCCTTGCCCCTGTAGGTCAAACGACTGGTTGCTGCTCGGCCTGTGGCCCTGCAGCTGCCACCGCTCCTGCAGTGGATCAAAGGAAGGAGCACCAAGGCCAGCCCCCTCGGGTGGCGCGCTGCTTGCGTGCTGTAATCCAAAGGACGGGCGTGTGTCCTGCAGAAGCGGTCCGCTGGCAGACCCTGTGGGGTCAGTGGCCCTCTGGGGGGGGCCCCAGGTTGGGGTGAGTTCAAAGTCGGGCGGCTGCTGCTGCTGCCGCTGTAGGTCACCCTGCTGCTGGCCAGGCATATCTGTGTTAGAGGGGGACAAGGGTATGGGGGCCTCAGGACGCTTCTCCTTCTCGGCTGCTGCAGCCGCCGCTGCTGCATTGCGGGCTGCAACGTTGTGCGGCAGGAGGTTGGAGGGCGACATGCGCTGCCCCACCTGCACAGCGCAGGGCATGCAAGCAACTCTTGTTTGATGATCCTGCCAGAGCATGCAAGAGGCCACGCAAGATTATGTGGCATGCTGAAGAGCATGCAGGAGCGCTTGTGCTGTCCATGCTCAAGTGCAATGCCACCGAACCTGTCCATGCATAAATACAACATAAATGGACCTGTCCAAGCCTATGTGCAATGCCACTGAACCTGCAGATGTTTCAGCTGCCAAACACAGCAGCATGTGCACTGGCTTGCGCTCGCTTCAAGTGCAGTTTCCTTGCATGAACTTGACAAGGACCAAATGCACATGCTCTCCCCTAACACACAGCTCGCTTGCTCCATGCAGGTATTTTTGGCAATGGCCATGCAATGCATGAGTCCCTCAATGCAATCAGGACGCCAGCCAGGTCCTAGCTCAGCCAACTTTGCTTCTTAGTCCTCTACCTGCGCCAATCATCCAATATATGCTGCAGACATGCTGCTTACATGCTTGTTTACCAAAAAAAGGACAAAACACAGAAAAATTCAAGGGGTGCAGACTGGCACGCAGCATCAGCACCCGCCTTGCTCAAGTGCTCGGGAGACATGTTCCTTTGGATGCGCTGTGTTGCTTCGGACCAGCCCTGGTTGAGCCTGTTCACCCTCTCTGGGGTGATCGTGAGCCTCTGCCCCAGTCTCTGCATCCTCTCTGGAGTGATGGTCAGGCGCTGCCCCAGCCTGTTCATTTTCTCAGGCGTGATTGTCATCTTGTTCCCAAGCCTATTCATGTTCTCTGCCTGTGGGCAAACCCAAAGAACAGACAGGCGCAAGAGCTAATTGCTGGATGTAGATCAGACAACAGGCAAGATGTTGTGTATACAAAACGCATTGCACTATAAATGTCGTGTACTTCGCAAGCCAGGCTGGTTAACTTGGACGAGCTTAGTGCACTAATGCGTGTGCTGTGTATGCATCCTGTGCTCTGAAGAACGCGTCTGCTCACATCCATGCTTTGCACACCAAAAATCTTGCTCCCTCACGACAAATGGTGCTTTCCAGATTCAGATGATGCATTCCCTTAGAACTGGTGGATATATTCAATTTGCTCTTGCCAACCCGGCTGCTCACCGAGAACATAACCTGAAAGCCATCATTTACTCGCTTGGGCGACAGATCCTTGTACCAGGGCAGCTGATTAGCTGCAGGGCAAGTATTGTTTGCAACGCAAGCTATGTGCACAGCTTTTGCCCAATGCAGGTGAGTCAGGCATGTCATGGTCGAGCTTGAGCTTACAATGGGTAGCTACTGACTGCACTCAAGTGGGCCATGGCGGTTGCAGTGCAGGAAGCCAGACAGCCTTCCATGAAAATGGCGTCCTTCTGAAAATAGTGAGTGCCGACTTTGAAAGGATAACAATTGATCTCCTAATCTTGCATGCTCCTGTCCAACACATCCAACTCTCCAGCTGTCAGTCGTACCCCAACATAAACAAATCCTACCTGGCAGTGCGGGCCCTGCTGCCTCAAACATCTGCGGTTGCTGCTGCTGCTGCTGCTGCCAGGCTGTCATGCCAGGCTGCGCAATAAGGCCCTGCTGCTGCAGCTGCGCGTCCATTCCAAATTGTGGGCTCATCAGGCCCATCTGTGGGTTGAAACCGAGCTGTGGGCCCATTGGGCCCATGCCTGGCTGTGCCAAGACGCCAAACGGCAGGCTCTGCATGGGCACTCCAGCGCTTGGGGGAGGAGGGGGGGCCATGGGTTGCCCCGGCGGCGGCATCTGCATTGTATTTGGGTACAATGTAGCTTTACAGGGAGCTGCTGGGAAGAGGTTGTATCAGGCTGTGTGTACATGGGTGCAAACCCACACGGAGGTGAATATGGGAGTGAGGAAGGTCGATGAGGTGGGGGGAAGTAAACCGTCGAGCAAACAGGTGGATACTCTCTCCCTGAGCATGTGCAATCCTGCTCTGAGTCTATCTCTCTTGATTGTCCACGCATACATGTTGAGCGCAAACAATCCCAAGGAGCTGAATCTGTGTTTTGGGGCCTTGCTGGCAAGACCCAGGGTGGCACTATCTGTACAAATGGCCAAAACTGGCAACCTGACCTGCCTCACATTTTCTGATCCAGTCACTCTGCAGAGGTTGCAATGACACCATAACGATACTTCTGCCTGGCCTCCTGGGTGATTTGAATTCAGCTCAGTACTGCATCAGCCAACAGGTATGACAACACAACCAGAGACTTCAAGGTGCCAAAAGTGCACCATGCAGAAAAATGACCTAAGCAAAGATCCAAACACTCAGCTTGCATTGACCAAGCGCACCTGCTGGAAGGGCATGAGGGTCGGTGCACTGTGGGCGCTCCCCGGGCCCAGGGCAATTGGGCGTGTGTTTGGAGGGCGGAACTTAGCAGCCAGTGGGCTGGTATCTACTCCCCCAAACAGGTTCCTTGTCCTCTGTCTCACTTGATCCAGATGCACCTGGCGGCAGCAGAAGCACAGCCTCTTAATGAGGATCAGGGGTCTTTGCACAGAGGATGCAGAAGCCGATGGGTCTCATTCCCACAGCCCCAGCTAACAGCCTGGATGAACCACAGCGCGGGCGTGGATGTACCATGGTGTGGGCGTGGGGTCGGGTGCCCAAATAATACCATGGTGCGGGCGTGGGGTGGGGTGCAGGGGATATTCCATATGGTGTGGGCATGGGGTGGGAGCACGCAGGCAGCATGCTTGTACAGCTTGGATGGCTGCGTCCTAGTTGCCTCCACTAGCCTTAATCCCGTGATGCACGTTCACACAGCCAGTGCAACTTTGAACCCGCTGCAGGCTCTTGAATGATAGCATTGGTTGGTAAATGCTGAGTATTTTGAATGTGTGTGTGCCTGAATGAGCAGCGTTCCTGCTGAGCATGCAATACGACATGCAAGTCAGCACGAGGCTTTTAAGGCCCCGTGTTCACCTGAGGTGGGGTGCCAGAAGGATGCACCATCTTGTGGATTACATTGCCCGGCATGCTGCTCTGAGGGAACCCAGATGTGGAGGTTGGGTAGGGCCCAACGGCCTGCAGAGTAGCAGCCCCATGATGAGGGCCAGGCAACATAGTCAGGTGGAGGGCGGAGGAGCGAGGCAAGGGAAACACATGTATGACACACCAAGCCAACATCCCAGCAAATTTTCCTGTTTGGACACCTGCAAGTTTAAAATTTGTATCAAGCAGGGCTCACCTATTCACGCCACGTGGACAGCATCAAGCAGGGTCCATCCATTCACGCCAAGTGGACAGCATCAAGCAAGGTTCATCCATTCACGCCACATGGACAGCTATCCATCTCAGTAAGAGGTTCTATTTTCTAGGTACTAGATAACTGGAGTGGTTGACTAAGCAGCGCAATTGGCTAAGGAGAGTGACTTAGGAGAGAGGAACACTAAGAGCTCAAAAGCCCGGCTCGCGCGTGTTGATCTCATACAAAATCCACACTTGCAAACACCTGCTCTTGTGTTTTTGCTCCTGCACGTCACGCAGGAAGAGGAGAGTAAGGTCACTCCTGCCAGCGGATCCGTGCCTCATCCGAAATTCTGCCCTGCTGCAGGGGCCCAAATTTCATAGCCCTGCCCTGCCCTCCTATACTCCCACACAAAGCTCACCATCGGGGTCATGCCTGAGCCAGCTGGAAGCTGCTGCTGAGGGGGACGCAGGAATCGCCGCAAGGGGGACATGTTCGCTGGACCTTGCAACTGCAAGTTGCTTGCGCCTGTTGCAGAGTATGCTGGTGCTGCAACCGGTGCAGGGACTGGGCCAGGAGTACCCATGTATGGCTGCGTCAGCCCTGGCGGCCCTGCTGGCGCAACAGCCCCCACCACAGCACCAGGGGCAGGAGATGGCATGCGGCCTGCAGCAGGCTCAGGCCCTGCGCGAGGAGCCACTGCAGGCCCAGGCCCAGGTAGCCCTTCAAAGGCTTGGCGGGGGCGGGCACTGGCCTGCAAGAGGCAGGTGTGAGAGAGCGCTTGCATTAGTGAGCAGTCTGTCTGTCAGGCATGTGTTGCTTGCTTTGACTTCCTTGGATTTAAGAATATCAACTCTCTAAGCCTGCCGTTCACAAGGTTCCTCTGCAACAGAGGGTATGCGCTGAAGGTGACTCAAAAACATGTGCAGCTGTCCACTCACCTCCAAGCCGCTCACTGGTGTCTGGGCTGGAGCAGCCTGAGAGCTTTTGGGCAAGGCTTGGGCATTGCAGTTGTACACCTGTGCACGCCTGTGTGAAAGGTGTGGAGACCAAGGGCTGACCAGGGGCCATATGCAAATCTATTTGTAGGAGACACTGAGCAGCTTCTTTGTACGGAGAAAGGCAAACGGAACTGGAGCCTTCTAAGGAGCGCATCAAGGCAAAGTTTCAGCAGGGAGCAGGGCCAAATAGCTGCAAAAATATTAATGCCTGTTCACCAACAACAGCCACTTGACTATCAGCAACAGCAAATTTGCTGGGTTGTGGCAGCAGCTGTCCATAAGAATGTGTGTGCATTAAATGCATACTTACTACAAGGTGACCGAATTGTAGGGCTGCACAGGTATTCAAAAATGTGAACAGCAAATACACTGGAAACACCAATGACTCCCAGAAGCCTCTACACAGGAGGGCTACCTTCACCGCCCTGACAGTGACTACGTAAGCGCCTCAAGGCTGTCATACCTTAGCTTTACAATGGACTTGGCAGTGTCTTCGGGTAGGCAGTTGAACCACTGCTGCGCATTGTAGACGCCAGGTGGCGCTTGTACAACAGGCTCCTATGCCAAGCGCATATTCGCACAGCACAGACACAATGGGCCAGGTGCCTCAAATTCTCCATTGCACATGCTGGAAAGCTGTTTGCTTTGCCTGTCCATGCTTGTCCCCAAGGTGCAAAGCAAGAAAGAGCAGACAGGACATGGCAAGCATTGCAAGCCATCTTTCAGAAGCAACAGGGAAATGCAACAGGGAAATGCACTTAGGCAAAGCCAGCACTCGATCAGCACCCTCCTTTGTATCAGTATCTAAGCTCATGGCTCAGGCAATCTGCTCTACAAGAAATGCATGACAAGGACACAATGGCAGCGGTGGTTATTACGCTCACATCATTCAATTTGTTGTGCTAATTACTTAGCATGAACCTCTTTCAAAGTGTAGTATTACTTGATGGTGCAGGCTGCTCCTGCGCTGAGACGGCAGCTACAACAACTGTAGTTCATTTGTCTAAATTGAAGCACGATCCTTATGTTTGTTTTGATGGTGATGGAGGTATCACCATTAACCAGGAAGTCCTTACTAGGTTTTGAAGTTTACTTGCCTTGCAGACATGCAATCACTCGAGTACCACCTCTACCAAGGTATGTGGATTTGGCAGAAACCACACTGGTGGGCAATGTGCGAGTTGGGCGTATGTCAGTTGCCATGTATGCAAATTAGGCACATAAGAAGCCACGCAATCTCTGGCAATGGCCGCAAGCCATTCCACAGAGTCAGGGATGGGAGGACTCGGCCACCATGGATGCATCATGGGATGTGTCCCCTTTCCCCAGAACCAAACGTAACCCACCTTGCTCACAGGCAACAGAGGGACTCCTACTTGCACGCTGGACAGTAGAGCTTGAAGGTCCTGATCCGTCACCAAGCGCCTCCAGCGGGGGCCAGAGGGAGCTGGGGCTGCAGGTGCACGCCTTAAGTCTGCACCCAGCAGTGATGTTGTGCAGAGACAAGCAGCGCATGGTCAGCTGTGCTTGGACGGGCAGTGGTAAAAACGTGCCTTGATGAGCATGGATGGGTGCGCGAGCATAGCGCTCAGGCTGGCTACATGCATGCACCAGCTAGCCATGCGGAAAGAATGAGGGGATGGGCCATAAAATAGCAGGGTGAGAACGGAGCAGAGCGAGCCATTCATCGCTGGATTTCAAGCTGAGTATCGGCAGCTTGGTGTGTTGCACACGCTAGCGTGCAGTTGCTTTGGTTTGTTAGCATCTTCGCAGACCCCAAGACGGGAAAACGTGCGAAAATGCACAGATGCGCAACTTTAGCATGCACGAGCGTTTGCATGTGTGCAATTGTGTGCACATGTGTGTACATGCGCGCGTATGTGTATGTGCATGTGCGTATGCATGTACGCGTGAGCATGCGTTAGAGCATGTGTTTACATGTGTTTGTGCGTACGTGCGTGCGTGTATGAATATGGAGATGAGTGTGTTCGCTAATGCATGTAAATGTGCATGAATGTATGTGTATTTGTAAGCGTGTGTATGTGAGTGCGTGTGCATGTGCGCGTGCATGTGTGCGTGTATGCGTGTGGCATGGGTGCATGTGTGCGTGTGTACGTGCGTGTGTAAGTGTGTGTGTGTGTGTGCGTGTGTGTGTGTGTGTGCGCGCGCGCGCGTGTGTGTGTGTGTGCGCGCGCGCACGCATGTGCATGCGTGAGGGTGACCTTGTACTTGTGTGCACAGGAAGTGCAAGTCAAAGTCAGGACCGTTCATCTCGCAAAACGAGTATTTGTCACACACCGCAGAGTGTTGGCATCCTGAACAGGAGAGTTCTAAGCAATAGAACAGAAGGCAACTGAGCTATCCGACGTTTGCGCGCATGAACAGCCCATTGTCTGAGTGCCTGCAACCGTACCGTGGGCTGCGGTTACAGATACAAGTGCAACAAACGTTTAACCACTACATTCATATGTTCTAGTCTAGTTTATCTAAAGATAATTAAAAACCATGATGCTCTGTATGTTTGTGGCTTAATCAGTGTTCGCACCAAGAAGTATGCGAAGTGAGGGCAAAGGACCCGGCGAACATAAGGCTGATGTAGATTGGAAGCAGAGAAAACTAGTGCGGGGGCTCCAGTTTGCAGGGGCGGGATTGATCGCACTCAGAATTTCCATCCCTCTCATCCGGAAAGCAGGTAAGATTTTAGGGGGCCTGCAAGCCTAGGCATTGCACCCACACTGATGCTGAAGACATAACGTCATGTTAGCACGCATGAGCCTATCAGCTTGTGCACTGAGCACACCGGAACTTTTACATGCAGCCCGGGCGCTCTTCAGAAGGGGGGAAGATGAGGAGAGTCAACGTAGGAGACAGCAGCAGGCCTGCGTCACACAGGGCCTGGTGAGTTGTGGACTTTTGCAGGGCTGGATTTGTGCACTTTTACCCAGCAGTGAAGTCCTTTGCGCTTGCATGACCAACAACGAAGGATATCTTCGCACCCCTTTGCCCTTTGCAGCCTAACCAGGACCAGTGGCGGGTGCTGGATGCCCCTCCACCGCCTTTCCCTTCAGACTACCAAGAAGTCGCCAGCGCCCAGCTTCCTTGCAGCGTCCAAGAATTCTATTCACGATTCATTTGCGGAGAATCTCCCTTTATGCGAAACCAACACATAGAGGTGCGCGGTTATCTCATCATGTGCCCTACCACCCTGCTCGCCTGCTTCACAAGCAAACTTAATGCACTAACAATGACTTCTGCTTGACTTCAGGGTGATGGCCTGCACGCAAACCCTACATGTTGTTTAGCTTGGTATTCTCCACTGCCTACACCGACTAATTCAAATAGCTTAGCGGCACCAGTCCATCATAGCACTGCAATAGCTGTATTAATTGGTAGTTGTAGTGCTGAGGAGCACACGCAGACACTCATGAACTTAAAATTGAATGGACCTAAAGAACACAGGACCACATTTTCCTTCTTTACATACAGACTGAGAAGCAGTACGACTTCGTGTACAGAGGGTGGCGCTTGGTGCCAGAGGATTCCAGTATGTACGAGTACGCGGACGTGAGTATGAAGAAGGGGCTCTATTGCAGCAACACAAGATCCTCTAAGAGTGAGGGTTTGTCCATTCTGGTAACTTGTTTTCTAGCGGCAAATGCTTTGTCAATTTGGGACACATTTTTTTATTGCTCTTCTTAAGCCAAAACATAGTTCCACCCTTTTTCATACAGGACAAGAATGTGCTAGCACCACTGAGCGTTAATGTATTTGAACGGGTTTTGGGGACTAAAGGCTGTGGAGGATATGCTCGAACTCTGTCATTCAGACAACCCAAGAAGCCGCCGGCTCAGGTAGGTGGTGCATCAGGAGGGTGCAGCAGCAAATGAGCAGGAGCCTGATATTAGCCTCACTGCAGCTAGCGTGGTAATATGTCACTGTTTTTTATCATCATTTTCCTCAGAATACAGATATGTTGTATTGATGAAATGATAAGAAAGCCTGAGCAGGCAGAAGTAGCAACCATTTTGTCAAGCATGGACAAACAGGCAAATTGGGGTTGTGCTTTGTTGCCTTATGGTCCCAAGTAGCCTCGTGGCTCCAAGTGGCCCCAAGTAGTCCCAGGTGGCCTAGACGTAGCTGCATCATGCATGCACCCTAAAATGATTTACTAGAAATATTAACCTGCACTAGCAAAATTAGACACAATGATAACAAGGGGTCGGCGTTGGCATATAGCGCTATACAACGCTATGTAGCGCTATAAATGTATTAGCATATAACATGCAAAAAGGGGCCTTGCTGATTCGCTCGTCTCGGGCTCCCCTTGAGGGACGGGTAAGCCTGAATCAATTTGATGTATCAGATTAGGTCACAAACATTTTTTCGCACTCGACCCAGGAGGGGAAAAAATTTTCTAAAGGACGCCACGTGTAAATTCTGGGGCGGACCCCTCTGACACCCCCCCCCCCGGGGCCCAAGCACTAGCCCTACCCAGACAAAAAGGGTACCAATCTGCTCCTCTTCAAATTCCGCATCAAGCTGCATGCACGAGAAGCCATTAAAATAAAATCCAGCCACGGTATGGGGCCAAAACGAATTTGTAGTGGCCGCTCAGTCAGTTGGCTAGTTCAGTACTGCCCCTGTATCTTATGTTCTAACATTTACTAGGGGAGCTGCTCTCTCTTAGCCACCCCT
>LFCJ01002175.1_pt1 | contig 14073 bp, 14 predicted proteins | sample 643141 | NCBI WGS metagenome assembly LFCJ01 (sample SAMN03766243, study PRJNA286221) | soda lake metagenome | biome: soda lake; feature: Kulunda steppe; material: water; isolation source: sample B1-Br-g2 brine of Lake Bitter-1 | place: Russia: Kulunda steppe | collected 2010-07 | reverse complement strand
GGGAGTCCAGAACAGTGTCGGGAAAAGGTACGAGAGTACGCCGATAACGGCTGTCTCTGCCCAATCCTGTACCCTCTCGGTGACGATCCGAAGCTGATGATTGACGAGTTTGCCGATGGTTATCGGTGATAGGACGACACCGACGTGTCAGTCCTCGTGTCCAGCCCTGAGATCGCGAGGATATTCGCCACGAAGGTGACTCATTCGTTCTGGCATCGTCTCGTCACTTCCAGCGCTCCCTCGATATTTTTCGAACGGGCCATCACCGTCGTCTGCTTTTGGTGCTTTCTTTCGGATCGTGTACGTGGAGCCGAATTCTTCGAACGTAACTTCGTCACCGGGTTCAATACCGAGTTCCTCGCGAACTTCTTTTGGGATTGTTACTTGACCGTTCCTTGACACGCGCGGCATACAAGAATAATCGTCGTAATACGTTAAAAAATATCACCTGGTCAATTGCACACCTCGTTTCGGCCGGTCGGAGCGCTAGTCGTCAGCCACAGCAGTCTCAGCCGATCCGTAGCGTTGTTCGACCTCCGCAATTACGGGATCGATATGCATCACGTCGCCGGTCGCCTTTTTTGCCCCCTCCGTATCCTTCAGCCCGAAGCCAGTGGAGTTAATGACGACGGTCTCATCGGCGTCGATGATTCCCTCCTCGAGAGCGCGTTTGACACCCGCAAGCGGGGTCGCGCCGGCTGGCTCCGTGTAGATTCCCTCGGTGCTGCCCAACAGCTTCTCGGCCTCGAGGATTGCCTCGTCGCCAACGGTAAGGGAGGTTCCACCGCTCTCCTCTAAGGCGCGACAGGCCTTGATGGTGTTTCGGGGACGACCAACGGCGATGCTGTCGGCGAGCGTTTCAGCGATGTCGTCGATATCGTCGTGGCCGTGGAACGTCTCGTGGATTGCGGGTGCGCCTTCGGCCTGGACGCCGAGCATTTTGGGCGTATCCCAGACGTAATCGAGTTCGTAGAACTCGCGAAAGCCTTTCCATGCGCCGGCGATGGTACACCCGTCACCCATCGAGAAGACGACCCAGTCGGGGACTTGTCCGCGGACGACTGACTGTTCGGCGAGTTCGTGGCCGACCGTCCGTTTCCCCTCGACTTGGAACGGGTTGATCGCGGCATTTCGGTTGTACCAGCCATATTTGTCCGTCACCTCGACGCTGAGATCGTAAGCCTCATCGTAACTTCCGTTGACGGCGAGGACGTCAGCGCCGTAAATAAGCGGCTGAGCCAGTTTGCCAGCCGGTGCATCACCGGGAACGAAAATGCGGCAGTCGAGGCCACCACGGGCGGCGTACCCCGATAGCGAGGCGGCGGCGTTTCCGGTTGAGGCACAGGTGATTACGTCCCGTCCGGCGTGTTTGGCTTTTGTCACGGCCACGGAACTCGCCCGATCTTTGAAACAGCCCGTCGGGTTTCGGCCGTCGTCTTTGACGAGCGTCGTTACACCCAACGCCTCACTCAGATTCGGTGCGTCGAAGAGATCCGTTCCCCCCTCGTTGAGCGTGATGATCTCCGCGTCGTCATCGACAGGAAGAAACGCCTCGTACTTCCACTGACTGTTGATGTTCCCGTCGAGTTCCGCGTCGAAGTTGTCGTGGATGACATCATAGTCGTATTTCACCTCGAGAATGCCGGAGACGCCGGGCTCCTCTGGACAGGTATAGATAATCTGATCGGGGTCGTATTCCTCGCCACAAATCGTACACTCGAGCGTCGTTACGTGGTCCATCGCCATATTCTGACAACGGAGAGTAGGGATATAAACGCTCGCTTCCTGATGGGTTTGGGGTGATTGGACCATCGCCACGTTTCCTGTTGCCGGGACTCCTGTTACCGGGACAGATACGACCCATCACCGGGAGAAGCACACACCTCGTGGTTACGGGCAGCGACTGCTCCGTCGGCGATGACCGTTTCGACGCGGGCACTCCAAGAGCGTCCCTCGAACGGCGTCCAGCCGCCACAGAACGTCAGTTCGTCGGCCGAGAGTTCATATGCCTCCTCTCGAATTAACACGATATCCGCGTCCGTCCCGACAGCGAGTGAGCCCTTTTGTGGATAGACACCAGCGACCTGTGCCGGGCGAGTACAGACCAGTTCACGCAGTCGCAGCCACGAGAGCCGCCCCTCGTGGACGCCCTCACTAATCAGATACTCGAGCATCGTCTCGACGCCGGGCAGCCCGGCATAGGGTTCCCAGATGTCGTCCCATCCCCGTTCGCGCTCGGCTCGATAGGTCGGGAAGTGGTCGGTCGCGACGAGGTCGATCGTCCCATCTGCGAGCGCCTGCCAGAGCCGTTTGACCTCCGCCGGTGAGCGAAGGGCGGGGTTGACCTTGAGAAACGGGCCGAGGTCCGCGACATCATCAGTCGAAAAGGCGAGGTACTGTGGGCAGGTCTCGAGTGTTACCGGCACGTTCGCTCGCGATTTAAATTGGGCACCGACTGCGGCTCCGCTGCCACTCGAGATGTGGACGACGTGCAGCGGGCAGCCAGTTGATTCGGCAAACCAGCCCATTCGGGAGATAGCCTCGAGTTCGGCCTCGAGTGGGCGTGAAGCGGGGTATGCTGTCGGTTCGTCGCTCTCGATGGCTGCCCGAGCCCGGTCAAGAATCGCCTGGTTCTCACAGTGGGCACGGACGGAGCCACCGCCTGCGTCTCTAACACGTGCCATCAACTCGAGGATGGTGTCGTCGTCGGCCTGATACGGCGCCGCGGTAAACACTTTAAAATCCGGGACACCGGCTTTGCGGAACGCCTCAACGTCGATGTCGATATCTGACTGCTGAACGCTGCCAGCGACGAGGGCGAAATCGATATGTGACAATCGTTCGCCAGCCGCCCGTTTCGCCTCGAGTGCCTGGGGAGTCGTAATCGGGGTCTGGGTTGGCAGTTCGACGACGGTCGTCACCCCGCCAGCGACGGCGCTTTCGGTTTGAGAGGCAAAGTCGATACCCTCGGGAAACAGCCCCGGGTCGTGCATGTGGGTGTGGATATCGAGTGCACCGGGAAGTGCGACTGCTCCGTCGGCATCAATAACGGTTTGTGGGTCTTCGTAGCTCTCACCTGGGGCTCCAACTGCCACGATCTCCCCCGCATCGATCGCAATCGAGCCCCGCTCGAGCCCCCTCGAGGTGACAATTCGGGCGTTCGTGACCAGTAGATCCATTCTGCCTAGGACTCTGTGGCCGGGGACATAACGGTTCAGGGTAGACGGAAGCGAACAGCACAAAAGCGAGGTACTTTCGAAACAGATCAGTGACGTATCTGCCGATTCGTGTACAATCCGTGTACAAATATCTCGTGAGGTACACTTTTGTATATCCGTTGAGTGTCTCGAGGTATGATCCTCAACGCTGGAACGCTCGTAACGATGGATGATGATCGGCGCGTCCTCGAGGAGGTCCACGTCGTCGTCGAAGACGGCGAAATCGTCGCCATCGATGACGGCTATGCAAGCGGTGACGACGTGATCGACGCGACGGATTCGGTCGTGATCCCGGGACTGGTCAACTGTCATACGCACATGTACTCGCTGCCGATTCGTGGTGCGCCACTTTCGGCCGCCCCGGAAAGTTTCTATCAGGCCTTGATCGACATCTGGTGGAACGTCGACGAGGCGTTTACGCTCGAGGACGCCCGGCTTTCGGCCCTTGGCTCCTGTGCGGAGATGCTCGAGGGTGGGGTGACGGCGTTCTGTGACAATTACTCGGGGCCAAACACCCTACCGGGTGGGCTGGATGCAGTCGCAGAAGGGGTCAGACAGACGCCGATCCGTGGCATGCTCTCCTTTGAGGCCACCGCGAGAAACTCCGTCGCCCAAGCCCGCGAGGGAATCGAAGAAAACCGGCGCTTTATCGAGGGCGAGGCCGACGACCGGGTCAGCGGTCACTACTGTCTGCACACCCTCTTTACGAACACGGAGGAGACCGTCGGAGAGTGTGTTGACAACGCACTCGAGGACGACCGGCCGATCCAAATTCACCTAGAGGAGGGGTTAGTCGACGTCCACAAATCCCTCGAAACCTACGGCAAGCGGCCGGTGTACGCCTTAGAGGAGATGGGCTTTTTTGAGGCTGATGTGATCGCCGCCCACTGTGTGCACACGACCGAGGCCGAACTCGAGGTGCTCGGCGACTACGAGGTAGCTATCGCACACAACCCCTACTCGAATACGAACAATGCCGTCGGGATCGCGGACGTCGAAACAATGGAGGCCGAAGGGATTACGATCGGGATCGGCGACGACGGCTGGGACCCCGATATGTTCGAGACGATGCGGACGGCCGTCGGGATTCACAAATTAAAACAGAACAACCCCAGCGGGTTCGACATGGCGAAAGCGCTTGAGTGGGCGACAATCGGCAGTGCAGCGGTGATGGGGATGGACGATCGGATTGGCAGTCTCGAGGAGGGGAAACGGGCGGATATGGTGACGCTTGACCTCGGACCGAATCCGGTTCTTCCCGGGAGCGCGCCCTATTATGTCGTTAGTGCGGCGAGTCGAGCGGATGTGACGCGGACGATCATCGATGGAGAGGTTGTCTACACGCCAGAAACCGGTGTTCAAGGGGTTGACGAAGCGGACAAAGCGGCGGTCGGTACGGCGAGTGCGGCGCTGTGGGAACGCCTCTAGACGGTGGGCCTGCTGCGGTAGGTTGATACAGTATTAACACCCTTAGGGTGTATATTTTGGGCCTGACTCACGAAACTCCCAAACGCGCTCTGTTGACGCTCGGTATACATGATAGGTACTTTTATTTCGCGCTGTCCCGGTAGCCCATATACGACAATGGGAACTTCGATTGGGTGCAAAGTCGACCGGACAACAGCGCGATACGGACTCGAGACGGCAGACCCTCGTCACGAGTCACTCGACAAGGGACTCCTGGCCAGATGGAAGGGGACCGATGGACTCACCGAAACGGGCTACCGGACGCTGACTACGTGGTACAACAAGCGACTGCTCAAACGGGTGTATGAGAACCACGGGCGGGCGATAGCCGACACCCAACTCGAGGGGGAGTACGAAACGCTCACCGGGGACGACGAACTGGCTCGTGCGGAACTCATCGACCGACTCGAGGCCGCCGGAATCGACGGCGAAGGGCTCTGTCAGGACATGGTTTCCTGGGGCACGATGCGAACTCACCTCACAGAGTGTTTAGACGGGACGAAAGCGCCAACAGCGGCCACCACCGAGTGGGAACGCAACAGTATCGAGACCGCTCGAGCGGTGACCGAGCGAAAGGTCGAGGAGGCGCTGTCCTCGCTGTCAACGAAAGGCGAACTCGAGTCGGCGGATGCCGAAATCGAGGTGCAAATCGGCGTTCGGTGTCCCGACTGTCCGACGCGGGTCCCCCTCAGTATCGCCCTTGACCGCGGTTATATTTGTGATCGCCATCGGACATCCGACCAGCCAGTATCAGAATCGCCACAGCCATGACCTGGGAGATACAGATTGAGAACATCGCGGGCATTCTAGAGGGACAAGCGCGACTCGAACCCGGTCTCAACGCGGTACAGGCCTCAAACTGGCAGGGAAAATCGAGCTTTATCGAGGCACTTCAAACGGGGCTTGGTACGGTAACGACGTTGATGGAGGGGAAAGCATCCGGCTCCGTACAGTTGCAGACGCCGGAGACGGAAATCGATCTCGAACTCACCAGAGCAAACGGTGGCGTCACGGTTGCGGGGGTGCCCTATCTGCAAGCCGAGTCCGACATCGCTCGAGCGGCGCTGTTTGCCTGTCTCGGCGAGCGAAACGAGGTTCGACAGGCGGTTCGTGAGGGACGGAATCTCGAGGCGGTGTTGCTTCGTCCCCTCGATTTTGAGAATATCGACGCAGAGGTGGCTCGTTTGAAACGGGAGCGAGAACAGGTTGATACGGAACTCACGCAGGCGAGGGAGGCACGAAAGCGACTCCCAGCACGCCAAGAACGGGTGACCCAACTCGAGGCCGACGTCGAGGAGTTGCGGGAACGACAGGCAGTGCTGGAACCGGACTCACCGGATGATAGGGAGGCGTCCCCCCGACAAGCGTTGAGTCAAGCCCAGGCGAACCGCGACCGGGCGGAGAGTCAAATCGACCGGCTCGAAAACGCACTTGAGCGCATTGAGTTCCGACTCGAAGAGTACCGTATCGAACGCGATGAGATCGAGTTTCCCGACGACGAATCGATTGAGAAGGAGTGTGCGGCCGTTCGAAGCGACCTTGAAGAAATAAAACAGGAGCTCGAGGTGTTACAGACCGTCTATTCGACAACCGAGTTAGTGCTTCAAGAGGGACTCGACCTCATTACGGATGTCAACCGGGAGCTAACGGGTGATTCCGTCATCTGTTGGACCTGTGGGAGCGAAACGTCATCGAAAGCTCTCGAGAGACGGCTCGAGGCCCTTGGTGAGAAAATAACTGAAAAACGAGCCGAGCGGGAAACAGTAGAGGATCGACTCGACGAACTGGAGCGTCGGCGTGAGGCGGTCGTCCAGTCACGAACGCGAGTGGAGACGCTGAGCCGCAAGATCGCTGAGCTCGAAGAACAACGTGCAGACCGGACCCAACGCCTCGAGGAGGCTGAAACACGGTTTGAAACGGCCAGTCAGCGAGTCGAGGAGTTACAGGAATCGGTTGATTCGGCGGTTGAGGAACTCACCGATGTTCAAAGCGAGCGCAAGTATCGAGAGGCCGAACTCAAAGACGCCCGGAACGAACTCGAGGCCTGTGAGGCGCGTGTCGGCCAGATCGAGACCCTCACCGATGAACGGGAAACGGTTGTCGATGAGATCGAAACGCTGCGAACCCGCAAAGAGACGATCAAACAGGAGACGCGGGAGACGTTCAGCGAGGCGATCGAAGAGGTAAGCACCCGGTTCGAGACGGGGTTCGAGGCGGCGCATTTGACCGGGGACTTCGAGTTGGTTGTCGCCCGGGACGGTCGCGAGACGAGCCTCGAGGCCCTGAGTGAGGGCGAGTTGGAGCTAATCGGGTTCATTGCGGCGCTTGCGGGCTATGAGGCGTTCGATGTTGCGGACGTAACGCCGCTCTTGCTTATTGATGGGATTGGGAGCCTCACCGACGAGAACGTTCGGTCGCTGGTCAACTACTTGGTCGACCGAACCGAGTATCTCGTGTTCACGACCTATCCCACGTTCGGGGTTGATGCGGACACCGTGAACGTGATCGACCCAACGGCCTGGGCAGTGACGAGTCGAGAGCCGCCGACAGCGGAGTGAGAGAAGTGCCCAACCAAAAAGCTATATCCGTAACGAATCACTGTGTGAGCACGGAAAGAAACTCAGATGGCAACCATTAGAATTCGGGAGTGGACAAAAGAGCAATTAGAGGAGATACGCGAACGAGAATCCCATTCATCTCATGACTCCGTCATCAAGTCGTTGCTGAAAGATCACCAACTGGCCCAGTTCCTCGAGACACAGCCACCGGTCGAGGACGAAGACCAAGACACGTCGACTGCAACCGGGCGGTTTGAGGACCTGACCGTGTTTGGGGAGGTCACCCGCGCTGAGAGCGGCATCCTGTTTCTCTGGTGTCCAAGCTGTGGCAGGGAGATGGTCCATTTGACGGTCGACAATCCCCTCGGCATATCGGCCTACGAGATGGAGTGCCAGCAGTGTTTGACGCGGCTAGACCAGCACGCCATCGTCGCCATCGAAATTGGGTACCCACTCGAGGAGCGCATCGTCGATGAGACGCTCCAGGAGGATTTAAAACGGTGTGTGATCGATTACTGGGATCGGACGCTCAGAGAACTGCCGCTGCATATTGACGAGGAAACCGACCCACACCAACTGGTTGGGCAGTTCACCCAGTACCGTACGGAGTTCGGCTGGGAGTGGGACCCAGCGGTTCCGGTCATTGATTTCGAGGTTGGTCGGCGGTATCGAGACGAAACTACTGGCGACGTCTTCGAGGTCGTAGAGCGCGTACGTGAAAATCCAAACAGACTCGACGACTACCGTGTTCGCTGGGCGGATGAGGAGCCGGGGACGGAGCTCATGGACCACAACGCGCTGTTGCCCCTTGTTGTGGGTCGGCGTCTCTTCCTCGAAAGCGACCAGTAGAAGAAGGGTTTGTTTTCTAGTAGTACAGTCTATTTCTATTCCTCTCTACACTTTCTAGTAAGGTAGCCGGCAACCCGATTTCGGAGGTGCACCGACGAAGATTCGAACAGTTCCGAGACGAGGTGCTTGTTTGTCCCAAAATCGTCGGTAAAAAAGTCAGGATACCGCTCGAGCAGGTCGTCACCGATTTCGATTACGTCCGTGGCTTCGACAGTCATATAGAATATATAGATGGCACGGTTTTTAACTGTTGGCCACAGTCAAACGTCGACAATGGTTTCTGTCTTACACTAAATCATTGACTTTCTTGGTGTATAATACCAAATCGAGACGGGTTGCAGAACAACGTGCTTCGAGTGGGACTATGAGAATCACGACCGGGACTCTCGGCCTTGAACCGGGGTTTAATGGCCAAAAGTAGCAGACTTATTAGATACCTTTCAACATTATATGTTCCAATATTTATATATGATTTTTGGCTGTTATCATGTGTCACGGGTACTAAAGTGCCGACAGCGGAAATCGTGTCCAGTAACAGGAACTGTGTCGGGTAACAGAAACCGTATCCCGTGAGGTCGACCTTCCCGGCCGACCCAAACGGAACCCTCGAGTGGTATTTCAAAACCAGTTGTCGTGGGTACGGTCTCTTTATTGATACGGGTGCCTGAAACAGCTGTTCAATACACGTGCTTGTTGACCCGTGAGCGTTCTATCAGGTTCGAGAAAGGTGCGTAGCATTGTGGTGCACACAACACGCGAATGCAGCAGCACTCGATTATGTTACAGCTGACAACCAAGGGTGACTATGCCGGAGTCTGCAAGCCTCAATCGCGGCATCTTCGTGCCGAACGGTGTATCGCTCGTCGACCCGGAAAAACTGGTCGAAAGGATTAGGACCGGTCGGTTACCCAACTGACGACGGGGTTCGTCGACCAGGGATCCTCGAGCACCTGACCGAGTCGAACGGCGGTGGGGGTCGAGATGAACGAGACGAGGTGGAGCGCCCACGCCCAGGAGCGGTGATGGGGTGGCTGTACTTCGTATTTCGGTGGGTTCGGGTGATCACGGTGATACGCCGACAGCATTCGTCTGAGTAGCTCGACACCCGTCTCGGCGTCATAGTCCACCTTGCGGTAGTGCTTGATCGGATGGGTCCAATTCGAGCGTTCCCAGTGGGCATAGAGATCGATGGCGTTCGAATCCTCTCGGGCGTGGCTGACGACGTGGAGTTGCATGTCGGCCGTCAAAGATTCGCGCCAGACCCAAGAGCCGTCCTCGGTATTGCGATCGTATCGTACTTTTAGGGCAGAGAATAGGCTGGGTGTAAAGCCCTGGTCCTCGAGAAGTTCCTCGAGTTCGCCCTCGGGACAGTACAGCGTGGCAGCGTACTCGTCCTCCGTGGAGTGGGACATCGCGAAGCCACCGAAGAGGCGCTCCTTGACAGCGTCGATGGCGGGAAGGGTCGTCCGCCGCACGCTAGTGATTGGCATGGGATGAATTCCGCCTCCCAGCGGCATAGAGATTCGGCCGGCGTTGCCATTTGTAAATCTCTTCTGGACGGTATCTTCTGCTGAATAGAACTTTTACGTCTTGCACTATATTTCTGGCAGCTTTCAGATAGATAGCCATTGCGGTACATGCAGTCCCTGTATTGGCCGGCCAGTGACTACGACTTCGTGAACAACACTGCTATATTGACGACGACTGAGACGACTAAAAGAACTGCCGTCGCTCGTGAGTTTGGTTACTACAGAAATGCTCCGTCAGGGATTTGAACCCTGGTCATCGGCTCGAAAGGCCGAAATGATTGGCCGGACTACACCAACGGAGCGACATCTATCGATTGCCGGGGCCTAGTAAAAAGCGTTCCGTTCCACACCCGTCGTGATAGCTCGTGACACGCAACGTTTTGACGGTGGAGTCTAATCAATAGATATGAAATATATCCGATTTCGCGACGAGGCAGGAGCCGTTCGCCGTGGCAAGTACAACGATGGCCGTATCGAATGGGGCGGAAAACAGTATACTCTCGAGGACCCAGAGATAGACGTTCTCCCACCCTGTGAGCCATCAAAGATCGTCTGTGTCGGGAAGAACTACGCAAAACACGCTGCGGAGTTCGACTCCGAAGTCCCCGACCGTCCGATGCTCTTTTTGAAGCCACCGAACACGCTTGCAGGCCACGGCGATACCGTCACCGCCCCCGCCCGGAAAGACCGCATCGATTACGAAGCCGAGTTGGCCGTCGTCATCGGCCAGCAGTGCCACGCCGTCTCTACAGATGACGCAATGGACGTCATCGCCGGCTATACATGTATCAACGACCTCTCGAACCGGGACGACCAGCGCGAAGAACAAAACTGGATCCGCGGAAAAGCTTTCGACGGCGCAGCGCCAATAGGACCGGTCCTCGCAACGCCCGAAGAAGTACCCGAGGACGCCTTCGTCCGCTCTCGAGTCAACGGCGAACCGAAACAGGACGGCACCATCGCCGATCTCTTCTTTTCGATTCCGGAGCTAATTGCTGAGATTACGACGTACCTGACCCTCGAGGAGGGTGACGTAATCGCAACCGGGACTCCCGAAGGTGTCGGCCCGCTGGAAGACGGTGATACGGTCGAAATCGAAGTCGAGGGAGTTGGGACACTCGAGCACTCTATTCGGCGGCCGTGAGTCCGGGCTGAGTCCACTGAGTCCCTCGGCGAGGCGAATCCTTTTTGAGATGCTCGGTCAACATCCGGTATGACTGTCCGTTTTGGGGCGATCACCATCGACTGGCTGGGGTACGCAACCGTGAGACTCGAGGGCCAAACCGGGGCCGTCGTCTATATCGATCCCGGTCGGTATGGCGTCCTCGAGGACTACAACCAACAGGATGGCGATCTCGTACTCGTCACCCACGACCATCATTACGACCCCAAGGGGATTCGTCGGGTTGCCCGCGAGGATGCGCTGGTGGTCGTCTACGATGGTGTCGACGCGAGTCGTATCGACCGTCCGGTCGTGGCCCCCGAAGCTCTCCCCTACACCGTCGAGCGTGTCGGTGAGGACGAGGTGTTTGCCATCGGTCCACTCGACCTGTTTACCACTCCAGCGTACAATCACGCCGACGGCGACCACCTCACCGACGCTGGCGAGCCAGTTCACCCACCCGGATTTGGCTGTGGCTTTGGTGTCACAATCGACGGTGCGACCGTCTTCTGGCCCGGGGATACCGATCCACTCGAGTATCACGAGGGAATGGAGGTCTCAGTGTTGCTCCCGCCGATTGGTGGCAGCTACACCATGGACCGCACGCAAGCCGCCGAATTAGCCGGCGTGATGCGGCCTGAACTCGTCGTCCCCGTTCACTACGACACCTTCGATGCAATCGAAACTGACGAGGCGGCCTTTGTCGTTGATGTCGCCCGACAGGGAATTCCGGTTGCACTCGATCAATAGCGGACTGCCCGACGAAAGCACTACATATCCGATTATCGTACTGACAGCTATGGGCCACGAGCCGAGGGTGGACAGCTACTGTTCGAACTGTGGTGCGGGGCTGACAGCCTCGATGAACTTCTGTCCAAGTTGTGGAGTCGAGATTGGGAAAACACCCACGGAGTCACCACCCACCCAAACAGGTTCCACTCGCGTGACCGACCGCGAGGTTCTCGAGTACCGAATCGACCGGGCACTCGAGGCTGGCTGGGAACTCGAGCACGACTTAGGCGAGAGTGCAGTAGTGGTCCGGCGCTCCCTTGGCAGCGCGTGGGATCACGTTCTGGTTGCCATACTGACGCTCTGGTGGACCGGTGGCGTCGGTAACGCGTTGTATGCGGCCTACTGTTATTTCGTCGGATTCGACCGAGTTGTGCTACGGCCAGAAGGTGCCACACAAACGGGACCGACGGCTGAATCTGCGACAGGCGGACAATCGCTTGCCCTCGCCGTTACCGTCGGTGGACTGTGGCTCGGTGGTGCCGTCCTCGTTGCGATTGGCCTTTCGACTGGGGTAGCTGCAGGGTGGGGATTAGCACTCTTTGGGCTCCTTTTTGTGCTGCTTGGGGCGTCAGTGATCCCGGGGGTTCGAAACCGACTGGCCGAGCGTCACTCGCTTTCGACCAACGGGCGCGTGCGGTCGGTCGACGAACGGGTCATAAACGCGCCGAAAACACCCTGTAGTGCCTGTTTCGACCGTGTTGGTCGCGGTGTCGAGCGCACCTATCGCGAGGAGTTTGCCCTCCTTGGTGTTCCACTGACACGGGAAGAACGGCAAAATCGCTACTGTAGAGCGTGTGCAAACGGTGAACACACGTCGCCGACAGCCAACCAAACGGAACCGGACCGCGAACGGTCGGTCGAACGAACGTAACGGCGAGTCAGCGTCGACGTTTCACGAAACCTATATATTCCGTCGGAATTTTTCGACGTACAGTGAGAGGCCAGTCAATACTGTCGGAATCGACGGTAAGCGATCCACCCAATCGCGAGAGGTGTCAGGATGCCAACTAAGGAAGTCACCGGTTCGGAGTCGGAGTCGGCGGACGAACTGGTAGCCGACCTCGAGTACCCTCACACCGATTGGAACGGCTTCTTTCGGAACCATTTCGGCCCATCGATGCTGTGGGCACTTATCGGCATTGGGACCAGCCATCTCGTGCTTGCACCGACACTTGGCGGAACATATGGGCTGTTTGCGATCTGGATGTTCGGGCTGATCTATCTCGCCAAATACGGCGCCTGGGAGTTGGGTATCCGGTACAACTACGGGGTCGGAAAGAATCCGGTCGAAGCCTACGGCGACCTTCCGGGGCCAAAAAACTGGATGCAGTGGTACACCGTCCTCACGTTTTCGGTCGCCTATACGGGCATTACGGCGGCCGTCGGGATGAGCACCGCCGCGTTCGTCGGAGCGGTGACGCCACTTGGCTTCACCCAGTCGTTCGTCGTCCTCGTCACTCTCGCCGGCGGTCTCATCCTGTTTACGGAGTATTCACTCCTCGAGAAGATCCTCATCGGGTTCGTCGCGATGCTAGGCGGGATCGTCCTCATCGGCGCGATTGTGGGCCCGACCGCCGACGAGGCGATTGTCGCGACCGCGTTTTCGACACCTGCCCTCACCGACGCGCTGTTTCTTGGCCTGTTTGCCTCGGCCGCTGGCTTCACGCCGATCGGATTTAGCTCGAGTGTCCTTATCGGGAGTTGGAGTATGGCAAAGGGCGAGGGAGCGAGAGAGCTTCGGGAACGGAATCTCGATCCAACCGATGAAGCCTATCACGACTATATCGGGGCCTGGATTCGGACCGGCCGTCGGGACTTCAATATCGGTTACGCGTTCAGTTTCGTGGTCGTCATCGCGATGGTGGTGCTTGCGACGGTCGTCCTCTATCCGAATCCGCCAACCGACGACACCCTCGCGTTTTCCATTGGCTCTATCTTGGGTGACACCTTTGGTCCCTGGTCGTACTACGTCATGGTTCTCGGGGCAATCGCTGCCCTCTATTCGACGCTGATTACGACCCTCGATGGGGCAACGCGGGTCACCGGCGACGTGTTGCCACTCCTCGTTGATGTCGACGGCGAGCGGGTTCGAAAACTGATGATCGTCGGCGTCGTCCTCGGTAGCAGTTCGATCGTCGTCGCTCTCGGGACGGTCCCGGTCACCTTCCTCATCTGGATTGCGGCGGTGATCGCCGTCACGGATATCCTGTTCTATCCGGCCAACTGGTACATTGTCAACAAACATCTTCCAGAACCGTTCCAGCCCTCTCGCACGTGGGTTGGCTATTACGTGATCAGCCTTCTCGTGGTGGTCTGTTTTGGACTGATGGGTGCGGCAGCCGAGTTCGGCGTGTTCGGTTCCTAGAAAATACCCATCTCCTCGAGTCGCGTCGGTAGATACGTATCCGTCACGAAATCAAGGCCACGGGAAGCCAGTGCCTGCTGTTCGGCCTTTTTGCCAATCTCGAGTTGGAGCTTGATCTGTTCGTCCCAGTACT